>SMEN01001294.1_pt1 | contig 12967 bp, 16 predicted proteins | sample 2456271 | NCBI WGS metagenome assembly SMEN01 (sample SAMN10132593, study PRJNA489261) | soil metagenome | isolation source: day1 control-loamy sand soil ammended with raw manure from dairy cow... | place: USA | collected 2015-04-01 | reverse complement strand
CAAAATTAGAATCATCCACACCCATAAATGGACCACTAGACTGTGCATAATCACAGGTTTCCAGATAATGACGCAGTGGTGATGCTGAATCTTCCAGCAAAATCCCTTCGACTAAACGCATACCCAAAGCTGGCTTCTGGCAATAACCATGACAGCACATGATAGGTTTTGTCCTGCAAATCTTCAGCATCGACCGCATAGCTGTCTGTCACAGTCAATGGTGCAGTCAAACGGGTTTCAGGCGTTGGATATAAGGTCTGACCTTGCTCAAATTTGGACAATGCCAGTTTTTCAAACTGTTCTTGCAGTTCAAATGCAGATTGATTACCAAAAGTCATGAAGACTGCATTACTTGGATGATAATGTGACTTATAGAAATCGACTAACTCTTGGTAAGTTAAGTCAGAGCTGGTCTGAAGGCGAACTCATCGCCCCTTTCATTTCATTAAAGACCACGCCTTTATAGACTGGCTCGCCATTTTCCAGTTCAATGCGAATGCCTTCCTGAGCAAAATCCAGTGGATTCAGGTTCGCAGCAAATGCCGCGTCCATATACACTTCAAGCAGGTTTTGAAAATCTTTGCTGTTTTGCGTTGCAAATGGATAAGCCGTCCAGTCTGCCGCAGTAAAGGCATTCATGAAGGTGTTCAATGAACGGCGGATCATCAGGAAGAATGGATCGCGCACCGGGAACTTTTCTGAACCGCATAATGCAGTATGTTCCAAAATATGTGCTTCGCCTTTAGAATCCATCGGCTGGGTACGAAACGCCACCAGAAAGACATTTTCATCGTGATTGGTCGCCAGGTGATAATGTGTGGCACCAGTCACTTTATGTTTATATTCAGACACAAAAATGTCTAAAGCTTCAACATGTTGTTGACGTAACAACTGAAACGCAGGATGTACAGTTTGAGAAATGGTTTCAGTGACATCTACAGTCATGCGATCTCCTAATGCTTTAATTAAAATAACTAAGGACATTATAGCTTTAGTTATCTGAATTATTCACGTTGAAAACCGAGGATTTTGATCGAATTAAGTAAACTTGATCATTTGAAAATTAAATCATCAAATTTACTGGCTAAGTCTGGCTCAACAGCCGCAAGATCACGAAATCAAATATTTGAAGTAGTTATAACTTGGATTATTTTCCACAAATACATAATTCTGTTTTTGATAGAAGCTGGCAGCCAGTCGGGTATCTGTTTGCAGACATAAGGCCGAATAATGCGGAGCTGCCAACTGTTCCAGATAAGCCAGAAGCTGTTTACCGACCCCATGCAGCCGATATTTTGGATGGACATAAAAACGGCGCACACGACCAATCCGCTCTTCAATGCCATTATCGCCCCATTGCTGGTTTAGGCCACCACAGGCAATCAGTTTTTTGCCATCATGCGCGACCAGTAAATGTTCATTGGCTTGAGCAAAGCAGTTTTTACCGGTGCGATATTCTTCAATTAACTTATCCAACACATCTAAGCCTTCTTTACGCGCAAGGGTCGCTAGCGTTTCGACTTGGTCAGGAAGTTGTTCAACTTTTACAATTTTAATATCCATATACGCACACTATTTGAAATGATTGTGAAGAATGATCTTCGCAGAACGACTTTAAAGTATCATGTCGAACGCGATATATCCTTATAAATAAAATTTGATGCTTAAATCAATGCTACAGCAACGTAGTGCATAAAAATAAGTCAAATCTTAGACCAAAGATAGTCACTGAATAAAATACAGCATTTTTGGAAAATATTTGAAAATGATTCAGCAAACTACAGCAATCCCAAGCAATCGTGTAAACTTGGCACTTTCATTTTTAATGTGATATTTGAACATGGCAAATGTTGATCTTTTTGCAATTGGTAATGCGCTGATTGACCAAGAATTTAAAGTGTCTGACGACTTTTTAACTGCACATCACTTGCAAAAAGGCACCATGCAGCTGACAGATGGTGATACTCAGGCCAGACTTTATCAAAATCTTCAAGCGACTCAAGTTTATAAGGGTCAGGCTTCAGGCGGTTCAGCAGCCAACACTACCGTGGCATTTTCTGCACTTGGCGGTTCTGCATTTTATGGTTGCCGTGTTGGTAATGATGAACTGGGGCAAATCTATCTGAAAGGTTTAAATGATGCAGGCATTCAGACCACAATCCAGTCGATCAGCGAAGGTGTAACGGGAACTTGTATGGTTCTGGTGAGTCCTGATTCTGAACGTACCATGCATACTTATCTAGGTATTACTGCTGAACTCACGGATCAACAAATTGATTTTAGTGCGCTAAATACTGCGAAATGGCTATATATCGAAGGTTATTTATCGACTTCTGAAACAGCACGCCATGCCGTCAAACAGGCACGTGAAATTGCCCGCGCTAACGGAGTTAAAATTGCTTTAACTTTATCGGATCCTGCCATGGTGCAATATGCGCGTGCCGGTCTGGATGAAATGATTGCAGAAGGTGTCGACCTGTTGCTGTGTAACCAGCAAGAAGCCCTGATGTATACAGAGACCGATAATATTGACGCGGCTCTAGTTAAATTAAAAACACTCAGTCAACACGTTGTCATTACATTGTCAGCCGAGGGTGCACTTATTTCGGATCACGACAATACATTTAAAGTGCCTGGCCGCAAAGTTACTGCAGTAGATGCGAATGGTGCCGGTGATGCATTTGCCGGGGCTTTCCTGTATGCCTTGAATGCCAACCTAGGTCTTAAAACTGCGGCTGAACTGGCGATTTTAATTTCCAGTCAGGTGGTTTCGCAATTTGGCCCACGTTTAGCGATTGAAGACTATGCGGCATTATTACAAGACTTTCAGAAGGAATGTGCTTAATGTTTAAAATTTGTATGACCGAAGATATTCCAGAGCGTGAAGCCCGAGCTTTTGAACTGGAGAATGGGGATATTATTTTTATTACCCAGCGCGATGGAGCCTTTTATGCCTATCAAAACCTGTGTCCGCATTTGCAAGTCGAGGTGAATGTATTTCCGGGCCTTGCCAAGGTCAGTCACTTGAAAAAGTAGAAATTACCGTGCATTCTGATGGTGGAATTTACCTCACAGAATAAGACCTAAAACGGACTTCACCATGCCTGCATTTTTTCTAGACTATAATCTGATGCCTTTTCATCTCAGTTTATTGGCGATTATTTTGTTTGGCGTGGTGAAAACCATTGGTTTCTATTTTGGACTCAGATCCAGCAAATTTTTGCAAAAAATTTCACCTTATAATTTTCAACAATTAGACCTGTTGAATGTCAAATTCTCCAAAACCCTAATTGTATTTTTCTTTCTGATGAATTTCAGCTTTGCTGGCTATGTTTTACAATTCCTGATCTATTCTCAGGAGTTTGAGTTTCTGCCCGCTTATTATCTGATTATTCCAGCTTTAATTATTGCCACTTTTTTTACGATTTTCATGATTCATTGCCTGGATCAGGTCATTCCACCCAAATATAAAAAGAATAATGTCAATTTGCTCGGCCGTCTGGCAACGATTTCAAGTGGCAATGCCCGCCCTGGATTTTCTGCTCAAGCGCGGGTTCGAGATGAATATGGGCAACTGCATTATGTACAGGTAGAACCGGAATTTGGTGAACTGGGTTTTCAATCGCAAATTATTTTAATTCGTACCCGAAAATCTCATTATATTGCCAAAAAAATCTGTGACTCTAACCAGCTGTTTAGCCTGAACCTAGATTAGCGATTTTAAAGTCTGCATAGCATTAAAAAATCCCGACTCAAATCGGGATTTTTACATGATGGAATTTATTTTTTGAGAAGCCCTGAGACCATATTCAAGACATTTTGAATATCATTATTGGCTTCCTGCTTACTGGTCTGTTCACCCTGTGGCGTAAGTGAGTCAATAATCTGCGGCAAAACTTGTGAAATTGCACTATACACATCCTGTTTAGGCGCATGAGTTTGCTGTGCAACTTCTTCAATTTCCTGATCATCAAACAGATTTTGTACCTGCTGCGGATCGACATTGGCATTTTCACCCGGGCCAGTCGACACCCAGTCATCAACCTGACTATTCAACCCCTGTCCTTTAAGCTTATCCAATGCACCCTGTAAACCACCCTGTTTTTGAATCCAGGCCAGTACCAGAGGTAGCACCGCAATCAATAAGGTTTTGCCAGTCGAACCTCCTCCCAATCCTGAACGGGGTTGAGCAGTACTTTGACGATTTGCCCCACCTAACTGACTGAGAACTGAACCTAAAATTGCACCCAAACCATTTTGTCGGGTCTGCTGGCCGGCTTGATTCTGCTGATTCTGATTGTGTTGACTCTGATCTTGTTGAGTCTGAGATTTATTCAAATGACCCAATACCGATCCCAGGATATCTGCCAGACCACCCTGCTGTGAAGATCGCTTTTGAGACTGCCCGCCACCCAATGCCTGCTTGGCCAATATTTCCACGATATTACTCAGATTCGTCATGCTCTATATCCTGTATGCATCATAGTTACAGAATACGGTCTGTCCTCATATTGTCTAGGCAGGATTGTGTTAATATTTGCAATTAAGCAGGCATAGGCTTACCAGCGAAATTTATCCCAGTTTTCCGGATTGGCCCAGAACTTGGAATTAAACCAGTCGGGCACATGCTTATAGGTTAAAATATTAAACTGCCACAGCGCAAAATCCGCCCCGTGCGTGGTCTTGTCAATCAGCTGGGTAAATCCCAAAGCTCTCAATAGTTTTTCATCTTGCAGCCGACTGATCACCACCAGACGTTTAGCAAATAAATCACGCAATTTCACCAAGATTTGACTCATGATCTGTTCAGACAAGTTTTCGGTTTCTATCGTATCCAGCATTACCACAGCCAGGTCATAACGCTGCTGAAAAGGCAGATTTAAAAAGCCAGATACGCTAAAATAGTGCCATTGAATAGATGGCTGAAACTGGACTTGCCTTAAGTCCTGCCCAATACAAATAGCAGTATGAATTGGCTGTTCCTGTGCGAAATCGTCTAGCATTGAAGTAATGACATTCTGCTCAGCCATAACTGCATCCTTATGATTTAAGTGAGTAATCTTTATGGAACTTCAGGGCATTTGCCATAAAATGCATGTCGGCCTCAAAGACCTTAGTGTAACTGATCAACAGATACAGCGGGCAAATGTTGAGTATAAATTAATTCTGGATCGTGCAGAAATCGATCTTCCGTTTAATTTAGGCCAAGACATCGAGATTGAATGGACGGGGAAGATTTATTGCGTATCTTGTGGCAATAAAACCTCAAAATCTTTCTCGCAAGGTCACTGTTTTAAATGTTTTAAGACCAATGCTTCATGTGATATGTGCATCATGAAGCCAGAAACCTGTCATTATCATTTAGGCACTTGCCGCGAAGATGAATTTGCCCAGAATGTCTGCTTTCAACCGCATATTGTCTATCTAGCCAATTCCAGTGCATTAAAGGTCGGGATTACCCGTACCAGCCAAATGCCGACCCGCTGGCTGGATCAGGGCGCAACCCAAGCCCTGCCGATTATGAAAGTTGGCTCACGTCGCCTCTCTGGCAAATTGGAAGTCATGTTTGGTACGCAGGTCGCAGACAAAACAGACTGGCGCAAGCTGCTCAAAGGTGAAGCAGAACCACTGAATCTGATTGAAGTCCGTGAACAGCTGTTAGAAGAATTTGCACCTAAAATTCAAAGCATTCGTGAAGAATTTAATCAGAATCTTGAGTTTAATGAAAATATTGAAGTGCTTGAGCAGGAATTGGCACGCGAGTTTATTTATCCGGTCGAGCAATATCCAGAAAAGATTAAATCACATAATCTGGATAAAACTCCGGTGATTCGTGGCAAATTACAGGGTATTAAAGGTCAGTATTTAATTCTGGATACCGGTGTAATCAATATGCGTAAATATACCGGTTATGAACTGATTATTCGTGCTTAAACCCTCATTTGGCTAGAGCATAAAAAACCAGCCCGCAGGCTGGTTTTTTTATTCAAGATCGTCTTATTTGATTTTTGCCTGAGATTTCAGGTAGCGCGTATAGTCATCAAATTCTTGCTGACCACGAAGTTGCTGATACAACTTCACCAACTCACTACGTTGCTCTGCACTCAATACATCCACCGGGTTTTTCTTTACTTCTGATACCGCAACCACGACCAGCTCATTTGGCATTTTCGCTGTGGTCACTGACCAATGGCCTGCTTTTGGTGTCGGAAGACTAAAAGCGGCACGTTGTACATCACGTTTTAGCAAACCTTCAGCACGGGTATACACGCCAGCATCTTCAAAAATCAAAGCACCTTTGGCGACTGATGCAGCAGGTTTGGTTTTGAACTCATCCAGAGCTTTCTGAATTTTTGCTTTTGCCAAAGCAGCGGCTTTGTCTTCAATCAATTGAGCCTGAACACGCGGTTTCGCTTCTGCCAGTGTTTGTTCACCAGCTGCATGATAGTCACGCACCTTGATCCAGGCCACATCACCATTGGCCAACTGAATGCTTGATGAAGCATTACGATCACCATTTTTGACATCATCATTAAACAGTTTGACTTTAAGGTTGGCATCGCTCAACACTGGGTCACGGGTTGAAAGTTTTACTCCTTGGGCTTTCTGAACCTGCACGCCTTTCACTTCTTGTGTAACAACCTCCAGAGAATCACTTCCCACCACCATATCATTCAAGCTATTCACCGTATCGGAGAATGCATTGGATTTTTTAGCAGCCAAAACCTCTTCAGATAAACGTGCTTTTTGTGACTCAAAAGATGGCACAGCCACATCAGGTGATTGCACAGAAATAATATGATAGCCATAATCTGTTTTCACAGGAGCAGAGACCTGACCTGATTTTAAAGAGCTAACAGTCTGGTCAAATGTGCTACCAAATACGCCAGTTTCATAGACTGCAATTGCTCCGCCTTTAGACTTGGATTCAGGATCTTCAGAATATTGTGCTGCAGCCTGTGCAAAAGTGTTACCGGCTTTAATTTTCGCTGCCACTTCTGCAGCCAGTTTTTGTGCTTCAGCATCACTACGACTGTCCGCCGTAATCAAAATATGCTTCACCTCTGGTTTAACTGCCTGTTTTTGTGTCGCAACAAAGGCTGTATACGCTTCCTGAAGTTCAGCATCTGTCACTGCCAAACCCTGTGCTTGAATATCACTTGGCTTCAACACCACATAGTCTACATCTACACTGGTCGGCTGTGTAAACGATGCCTTGTGCTGTTCATAATAGGCAGCGACTTCAGCATCGCTGACTTTGACATCTTGTTTATAACTGTCCAGATTAATACTGGAAATATGAATATGACGTTGTTCAGTCTGTAAATCGGCAATTTGCTGCATTTCGACCGGACTCACCAGTGGATAGTCCAGGAATGTCGAAGACAGCATTTTCAGCGCATGATCTTTACGCAAACTTTCGACTAAAGCACGATTGGTCATGCCAATTGATTTAAGATAGTTCTCATATAAAGCATCAGAGAACTTACCATCTTGCTGGAAAGTCGGCTGCTGGGCAATCATCTGTACAATTTGCTGGTCACTCAGGCTGATGCCTAATTCTTCTGCCTGTTGTAGCAATAAGGTACGTGAAACCAAAGTATCCATGGCTTTCTGGTCAATGAAGCTTTGATTCAGCAAGGTTTCATCGCCATTGGCATAACTGAGATATTGTTCTTTAAATGATTTCGTCAGTGACTCTAATTCTTTTTGAGATATTTCAGTTCCGTTCACGGATTTTGCCGCATCAGAGCTCCCGCCGCTAAAATATCCTTCAATACCTACAAGCGCTAACGGGGTCAAAAACAGAACGAGTAAAACTTTACCCAACCAACCCTTAATAACTTTACGAAAAGCTTCCATAAGTATTCCAATATTTTATTTGCAAAGGATTTTAACCGAAAATACCCATTGAATGAATGTGTTAATCATCACAATTTATTTTATCAATAAAAAACGCGCCAAAGAAGGCGCGTTTCATCGCTGGGTAAGCTTAAGCTACAGCGTCTTTTAAGCCTTTACCCGCTTTGAAGCTAGGCACTTTGCTTGCTTTGATCTCAAGAGTAGCGCCAGTCTGTGGGTTACGGCCAGTACGTGCAGCACGTTCTTTTACACCGAAAGTACCAAAACCGACCAAAGTAACTGTATCACCCGCTTTTAAAGCTTCAGTAACAGAAGCAATTGTAGCATCTAAAGCTTTACCTGCGTCAGCCTTAGATAATCCCCCTTTCTCTGCAATTGCATCAATTAATTCTGATTTATTCATGAAGATTACGTCCTCTTAATATCGTTTATTTAAGGTTCAAGAATTTGTTTAACATGCCATAACGCCTTTATAGCAATGCTTTAGGTATAAACGCAATACTTAAGAACCTCTTTTTTTTCAAAAAATATGCGAAAAAAACATTGAATAATAAATAAAGTCATTTTATTTGTGTTTTTTTCGACAATTCTTCCTGCATTTTTTCTTGTTCCGCAGTCAACTGATCAACTTTGGCATGTAACTGAAGGATTAAACGTTCCAAATGTTGTACATCCTTGAGTGTGACTAATCCTATACGATTCAATGAGTGATGAACAGAGTTGTCGATCAGCTTTTCCACTTTATCTTTGGTCTCTGTGACCGACTCTTTGGCCTTTTCTGAGACCTTTTCTACAGTTTGATCTGCAATATCTGCAGTTTTAGACTCCAGTTCTTCTCCAACCTTGACCAGTGAGTCAAACAGTTTATTGCCTTCTTCTTCGGCACGTGAAAATGCTCCCAGTCCAGCCAGCCAGATCTGTTTGGTATATTTACGAAAATCAAGAGCCGATTTGCGCTCCGAGGCAGATTTGGACTTGGCTTTCATTGTTTTCTGGTTTAAAGCTCCTGTTTGTTTTCTGCGCAATTATTATAAATTATTCTACAAAATCACTGCATAATAGCAAATTTAGTACTTGATAGATTTGCTAAACTGTTCTACAAAGCAATTTATTTCAAGTCTAATTTGATTTAACCCTGAAATCTCTTCACAGGCAGGAAGCTTTTTCACTTTATATTTCAGGTAAGGATTGGTTGTATATGAGCGAATCGCAACAAAGTCAAAATCAACCGCATTTGTTGCTTACGATGACGTTAATTGTTTTAGAAACAATATTTACCTTCATTCTCAAGCATGATCGTGTCGTTGCATTACAAGCCAAGAAGTTTGTAGATGAAAATATCTCGATTAAAATCAATAGCTATATTCCATATTTCGACTTTTATGTGCAATTCACCACAAATGGTCTTTTATTTGACCATAAAGCACCGGGTCGCATTGTAGATCTGGATGTGCGTACCACACTTCCCGATCTGATCAAAATTTTTATTTTTGGCAATCGTCGTAGCATTCGTAGTATGCGCATTGATGGTCATCAGGTTTTGAAAGACGAATTTCGTGATTTATTAACAGTATTCAGCTTGCCAAAAGTATTAGCCGACTGGAAACACTGGCTGTCTGAAACACCCACTGATGAAACGGAAATTATTGCGTCCAAAAAGCGTATAGCACCACTCTTAAAGAAAATTGAAGAGCAGCGTTCCAAGATCAATACCTTGCAGGTAGAAGTCAAACAGTATAAAAACCGCCTGAAACGGATCGAACGCCGTCAAAAGCGCATTAATATTGTTTTTGGCCTGAGTAGCATACTTTTGATTACGTTATTAGTGTATAATTGGCTCAGTATCTAAATCTTTCATTATGAAAAAATTAAATCCCACTAAGGTCTACTAAAAATAACTTGACTAATTTAGTCGGGATTCTTAAAATCGACACATCTAGTCTAACCATGTGTATCGAATCATGCGCCTAACCACTCGCGGTCGCTACGCTGTGACTGCTCTACTTGATCTAGCTTTGCAGCCTTCTGAAAAAACGATTACGCTCGCCGAAATTGCGGCACGTCAAACTATTTCTGTTGCCTATCTTGAGCAGTTATTTGCGAAACTCAAGCGCCATGGCTTAGTTTCAAGTGTTCGTGGAGCAAATGGTGGATACCATTTAGCACGTAATGCAGATGAAATTACTGTGTTAGCAATTATCGAAGCTGTAAACGAAACAGTTGATGCGACTCGCTGTGACCATAAAGGCAACTGCCAGAATGGTGCGATGTGCTTGACTCATGATTTATGGCAGGAACTCTCCCACCACATTGCCGATTATTTAGCAAAAATCTCGCTTGCTGATCTGGTTGCACGTGACAATGTACAAACAGTGTCATTACGCCAAAATTCAGCACCCTTTGATTCAGCCCTTTTATCGGTTACAGGTATTTGACATGAAACGTCCGATTTATCTTGATTATGCAGCTACGACTCCGGTAGATCCTCAGGTTGCTGAACGTATGATGGAATGTTTAACATTCGAAGGTACCTTCGGTAATGCTGCATCTCGTTCACATGCTTATGGCTGGCAAGCAGAAGAAAAAGTTGAATATGCACGTGAACAGGTCGCTAATTTAATTAAAGCTGATCCACGTGAAATCGTATGGACTTCAGGTGCAACCGAATCAGACAACCTTGCGCTTAAAGGTGTGGCTCATTTCTATGCATCGAAAGGTAAACATATCATTACCTCTAAAATCGAACACAAGGCAATTTTAGATACGTGCCGTGAGTTAGAGTCTGAAGGTTTTGAGATTACCTATATTGAACCACAACCTCAAACCGGTTTAATTACTCCGGAAATGGTTCAAGCAGAAATTCGTCCAGATACGATTCTGGTTTCACTGATGATGGTGAACAACGAAATCGGTACGGTTACTGATGTTGCAGCGATTGGTGAAATCACTCGTGCCAACAAAATTTTCTTCCATGTCGATGCAGCACAAGCGGCAGGTAAAGTTGAAATTGATCTTTCAACTTTAAAAGTAGACCTGATGAGCTTCTCTGCGCACAAGATCTACGGCCCTAAAGGTATTGGTGCCCTGTTTGTACGTCGTAGCCCACGTGTACGCCTAAAAGCTGAAATGCATGGTGGCGGTCATGAACGTGGTATGCGTTCAGGTACGCTGGCAACGCATCAAATCGTGGGGATGGGTGAAGCATTCGAACTTGCAGGCAAGAATCTGGAAGCTGAACAAACCCGCTTACGTGTACTTCGCGACAAGCTTTGGAATGGCGTACAAGACCTTGAACAGGTGTTCTTGAATGGTCATCCTACACAAAACGTAGCGAACTACTTGAATATCAGCTTCAACTTTGTTGAAGGTGAATCACTGATGATGGCCTTGAAAGATGCTGCGGTATCTTCAGGTTCAGCATGTACCTCTGCAACACTGGAACCCTCTTATGTACTTCGTGCATTGGGTCTTTCAGACGAGCTTGCACACAGTTCGATCCGCTTCAGCTTTGGTAAATACACCACTGAAGAAGATATCGACCATGTATTGAGTATCACTAAAGCTGCTGTTGAGAAGTTACGTGAACTTTCTCCGCTTTGGGATATGTTTAAAGAAGGTATCGACCTTTCTAAAGTTGAATGGGCTGAGCACTAATCTTCATTCTGAGATAGTGACCAATCGGTTGCTATCTCATTGAGAAAAGTTTTTTAACCCCCATATTTAATAATACTAAGGCTGACCCCGAGGTTTGGAGAAGCAACATGGCTTATAGCGAAAAAGTAATTGATCATTACGAAAACCCTCGTAATGTTGGCGTTTTAGATAAAAATGCTGAAAACGTTGGTACGGGTATGGTTGGTGCACCCGCATGTGGTGACGTGATGCGTTTACAGATTCAAGTCAACGATGCAGGCGTAATTGAAGAAGCACGTTTTAAAACTTATGGTTGTGGTTCAGCAATCGCATCAAGTTCTTTGGTGACTGAATGGCTCAAAGGTAAAACTTTGGATCAAGCTCAAGCAATCAAGAATATCGATATTGCAACTGAACTGGCACTTCCACCAGTAAAAGTACACTGCTCTGTTCTTGCAGAAGATGCAATCAAAGCAGCTGTAGAAGACTACCGTAACAAGAAAGTTAAAGCTTAATTGTTCCACGTTTTTAAATTTTAACGGAGTTTTCATGATCCATTTAACTGAAAATGCTGCAACTCATATCAGCAATTATTTAAAAAATCGCGGTAAGGGTGAAGGCATTCGCGTTGGTGTGAAAACTTCAGGCTGTTCTGGTCTGGCTTATGTACTCGAGTTCGTTGACGAAGTCGATACACATGACCAAGCATTTGAGCAGTTTGGGGTTAAAGTATTCATTGATCCGAAAAGTCTGGTTTATCTTGAAGGTATGGAGATGGACTATGTTAAAAACGGCTTGAACGAAGGCTTTGAATTTAACAACCCCAACAAAAAAGGCGAATGCGGTTGTGGTGAATCCTTCACTGTATAAACCCGGCAGTTATTCTCTTTTGACATTAAAACAGTGTGTTTCACACTGTTTTAATTGCATTTATACAGTTATTTTTGCACATTAATCGCGGACCCCATCTCCCATGAATCATTTTGAGCTGTTCAATCTTCCAGTAGCACTCGATATTGATTTGGCAACTTTAAAAACTGAATTTTTAAAGTTACAGCAACAATATCATCCCGATAAAGCTGAAGACAAAGATCAGGCCCTGATTAAATCAAGCGATATCAATCAGGCTTTTAAAGTTTTGTCAGCGGTCGATAGCCGTGCAGCGTATTTATTGTCCCTCAAGAAACAGGATTATCACTTAGATCAATCGATCAGTGATTTTGAATTCTTGCAGGACGCTCTGGAAATTCGTGAACAACTCGACGATGCCACCTCTGCTGAAGATTTAACTTCACTGAAAGTTGAAGTACAGCAATGGATTGACGGTCTGGTTCGTGAGTTTAAAATTGACTATACCGATGAAGACTGGGCTGAAGCACGCGATACAGTGCGTAAACTACGCTTCTTTGTTAAAGTCATGGCAGATATCGACAAGGCGGAAGACCGCTTCCTGGACGATGACAGCTTTGAC
>SMEN01000383.1_pt1 | contig 12975 bp, 8 predicted proteins | sample 2456271 | NCBI WGS metagenome assembly SMEN01 (sample SAMN10132593, study PRJNA489261) | soil metagenome | isolation source: day1 control-loamy sand soil ammended with raw manure from dairy cow... | place: USA | collected 2015-04-01 | reverse complement strand
CGCTGCTGGTGCAGGCGATCCGCCGCGCCGGGCGCCTGGCCACCACCATGGAGGCCAAGGGCTTCGGCACCGGGCAGCGCACCTGGATCCGTACCGCCACGTTCACCCGGCGGGACGGCGCGGTGCTCGCCGCCGGCATCCTGCTGGGCGCCGCGGCCATCGCGGCCGCGATCTGGGCCGGGACCTACAACTTGATCTGGTAGCCGGGGCTAGCGGATCGAATCGGCCAGGGCGCTGAGCTGCGCATGCAGCTCGGCGTCCATCCGGATCGGCTTGGCATCCAGCGTGCGCACCGGGGTGAGCAGGCGGACCGAGGACACCAGCCACACGCCGTCGGCCTGGTACAGGTCCTCCGGGCGCAGCGGGCCGTAGCCCAGTTCCCAGCCGTCCTGGCGCGCGGCGTCGAAGATGGCGCTTTGGGTGGTGCCGGGCAGGATGCCGGTTTCCAGCATCGGGGTCAGCAGACGCCGGGTGTCGCCGTCGCGCTGGACCAGCAGCACGGTGGCGGTGGGGGCTTCGAGCACCACGCCGTCGGCGGAGGTGAAGATGACCTCGTGGGCTCCGTGCTTGCGGGCGTAGCGCAGCGCCGCCATGTTCACCGCGTAGGACAGGGTCTTGGCGCCCATCAGCAGCCACGGCGCGCGCTCGGCGAGCTTCGAATCGTAGCCGCGGTCGAGAAACAGCACATCCACTCCGGTTTCGCGCTGCTCCATGCCGATGCGCGGGGCCGGGGAGACGGTGACCCAGCACACGGCCGGGTCGTGGTCCAGTTCGCCGCGCATGGCCACTAGCTTGACCACGGCTTCCTCGGCGCCTCCGGTGGCGTCGAAGTCGGCAACGGCGGTGTCCACTGCGGCACGCCAGCTGCGTTCGTCCGGAATGGGAAGGTCGGAGGTTTCGGCCGAGATGGCCAGGCGAGCCAAGTGGGCCTCGAACTTGCGGACGGTCTGCTGGGTGTACAGCATCGACTCGAAGACCCCGTCGCCGCGGTTCACACCCTGCAAGGTGACCGGGAGCTGGGGCGCGCTGATGTCGGCAAGGCGTCCGGCGGGATAGGCCGGATCGAGGAATACAAGAGAACTCATTCTCCAAGGTTATCGAATTTCGCGCCCTGCTCGCGCGCGAAGCCCCCTGTCCACACCGCTTGGACGATATTCCAACATGCGGCAGGGGATTCGATAGGCTAGGCAAAGATGTTTTTGCCCGCCGCTGTCGGTGGCGGGCTGCGGCGCACACGCCGCGGACGCCCATGGGCGCTGACGTGAGGGGGTGCCGCGATGTGGCCGAGTAATGAAGTGATGCTGCAGATCGGCGGCGTCGTGTGGAGCATCCTCGTCGCGGCCGAACTGGCGGTCCGCTATTTCATGATCGGCATCGTCCCCGGCAACCGGCGCCCCACCACGGCGATGGCCTGGCTGCTGGCCATCTTCTTCATCCCGGTGGTCGGACTGGTGGCCTACTGGCTGTTCGCCAACCCGAGGCTTTCGCGCCGTCGGCTGGAGAAGCAGAAGCGGGCGCACGACGAGATCATGCGCGGCACGGCCCACATGCAGTTGCCCGAGGAATTCCATTCCACGGAGGAATGGGTCGAATCCGCGGTCATCCTGAACCGTAATCTGGGCGCCATGCCGTTGGAAGGCGGGAACACCGTGCAGGTGCTCTCCGACTACCGTGGTTCGCTGGAAGCCATGCGCGAGGAGATCGACAAGGCCAAGCGCTACGTGCATATCCAGTTCTACATCATGGGCGACGATCCGGATTACGTTGACCCGGTGCTGGATTCCCTGGAAGCCGCAGTGCAGCGCGGGGTCAACGTGCGACTGCTCTTCGACCATCTAGGGACGCTGCGGGTGAAAGGCTACCGCAACTTCAAGAAGCGGCTGAAAAGCTCCGGCATCAACTGGCGCCCGATGCTTCCCATCGACCTGATCGGCCGGCGTTGGCGCCGGCCGGATCTGCGCAACCACCGCAAGATCCTGGTTATTGACGGCGAGGTCGCCTTCACCGGAAGCCAGAACCTCATCGAGCCCGGCTACAAGCGCGAATCCGCGCACAAGGTGGGGCGCGAATGGGTGGAGATGATGCTGCGGGTGGAAGGCCCGCTGGTGCGCAGCCTGGACGTCACCTTCGCCACCGACTGGTGGCAGGAAGATGACGGCCAGGAGGTGCTGATGGACATCACCGAGGCCAGGCACCCGCTGCCCTACGACGACCGGCCCGGCAGCACGCTGGCCCAGCTGCTGCCCAGCGGCCCGGGATTCGGCGGGGAAAATAACTTGCGCCTGTTCAACACGCTGATCTATTCGGCCTCCGAGCGGTTGATGATCACCAGCCCCTACTTCGTGCCGGACGACTCGTTGCTCTACGCCATCACCACCGCCGCCCAGCGCGGGGTGGAAGTCCACCTGTTCGTCTGCGAGGAGGGGGACCAGTTCCTGGTGCACCACGCGCAGCAGTCCTACTACCAGCAGCTGCTGGAGGCCGGGGTGCGGATCCACCGATACCCGGCGCCGATGGTGCTGCACACCAAGTGCTTCACCGTGGACAACGAGGTGGCGGTGGTCGGCTCCTCGAATATGGACATGCGCTCATTCAGCCTGAACATGGAAATCTCGGTCATGCTGCTAGGCCAGGAAATGGTCGACGCGGTGAACGCGGTGCAGAACGACTACCTGGAGATCTCCTCGGAAATCAGCCTGGCTGAATGGCGCCGCCGTCCACGCATGCAGCGCTGGATCGACAACGTGGCGCGCCTGACCGCCACCTTGCAGTAGCGCCGGGCATGGCGCGCCACTCCTGTCCGCGGGGTGTAGCCGGACAAAGCTCTGTCGCTCTGTGCCATGCGGTGTCGTGGTTCCCTCCACGAAGCAGGATTTCGCTCAGTCCACAAAAATGAGCGGTGGAACCGGCAGCGCGGTTCCACCGCTCATATTCAATACCCGTGGCAGGGCAGCTTAGCTACGCGGCAACGCACCGGGAAGCGGTGGCACCACTGGCGGCAGCTGGCGTTCAGGAGCGGCCTTCCGACGCCGGTTATCGAATTCTTCCAGTTTATCGGTGAACGGTTGCACCTCTCCGGTACATAGCGTCCCGGCGGCAGGCAGGCGCTTGGTCAGCAGGTAACGGTCCATCGCATCGGTGACACACCTTGACGTGCCGTAGGCGGTGTGGCCCCAACTGTTGCTGCTCAGAAGCCGAGAGTTGGGCATCAACTTCGAGACCTTCTGGGCCCCGGAATAATTCGTGGCCGGATCCCAGAAGTTTCCAACCACCAGCATCGGATTCACGGTCCGCTTCGTGAAGGGACCCTTATAGGTATCTTCGTCCTTGGCCTTCCACGTGGCACTGGCGCACGGAGCTGAAATCCACGTCCACAGCTGTCCGAATCCCGGTGCACTCTTACCTGCGTTGTCAGCGTAGCGGGACCAGTTCTCGGCCTTCGACGGGTTGCGCGAGTCGGTGCACAGCACCGTCTGGTACGCCTCGGGCGAATTCTCATAGGGGAACGCGAAACCGGTGGCGGCAGCCTTGCCGGCAAGATCTTTCGCCGCAGTCTTTTGCTCTGCCTCCATGGTACGCAGGCTTTGGGCCAACGCCTTGCGAGCCGTCTTCATCGCTGACTTGGCTGGTGCCTTGGCCTTGCCTGTCGACTTCGGGAAAGTGGTTCCCTTCGATGCGGCCCGGTCCTGAAGCGCCTGCAAGGTATAGGTCAGTTCCGGGTCTACCATGGCGGATCCCTGCGGATCGTACATGTAACTGAGCAGAATCGAGGACATTGTCGCTGCGGTGAACGAGTAGTCGTATTCGGGAAAATCCGGGTCGGAGAACACCAGCGGTGAACGTCGCAATTCGGCCATGATCTCTCGATAAAGCTTCTCAGGATCGCCATGGCCAGCCAACATGCAATAGTCCTGGCCGGCCTTCTTGCAACGGCTCAGAATCCCGCGCATGGATTTTTCGGCTCCTTCGCCCGATTTCATGCGTTGGGTTTGCGGCGTCCACATGTTGGTGAGGGTGCCGGCCCAGGCCACGGGATCGAGTACCCCATCGATGGCTACCGCACGGACCCGGTCAGGGAACATATTGGCATAGACGGTACCGAGGTAACTGCCGTAGGAGAAGCCCAGATAACTCAGTTGCTTGTCGCCCACCATGCGGCGCAACACATCCATGTCACGGGCGACCTGGGCGGTCGACATCGAAGTGGAGAGCGGCTTGCCGGTAGTGGAGCAGGCCTTGCCGAAGGATTTGGAGGAGTTCACGTAGGCACGTGTTTCCTTGGCCGTGGCCGGATAGGGGACGCTCAACCCTTCCAACGCGGTGCCTTGGGCACCAAAATTTTTCCAGCAGCGAACGTTGTCGCTGAAGTTGGTGCCGCGTGGATCAAATCCGATGATATCGAAACGCTCAAGCACGGTGGGGGAAATGAATTCAGGGGCCATCGCGGCAAACTGTATCCCGGAACCACCCGGTCCTCCGGGGTTCACGAACAGGGTTCCAATGCGCTTGGACTGGTTTTTCGCCTTGATTCGCAATAACGCGACCTCGGTTTTGGCCCCGCGAGGATTGTCGTAGTCCAAGGGCAATTTCACCGACGTGCATTGGGCGCCGGCGGCCAGCTGGGCGCAGTTGAACCACTTCGGACGGGGCGTTGCCACCCCGTCAACGCGCTGGCGTTCAGCCGCGCCCGTCTTGTCATGTGTACTTTGTGCGGTCGTCTGTGCCGTGAACGCACTCAGCGCGGCGCTTTCCTTGATCGGCAGTGGTGCTGAATTGGCAGGAACAGCGAAACCCGTTCCTGCCAAGAGTCCCACTGCCATCGCCATGCCCAAGGCACGACCCCATCGTTTGCTTGTCATGTCAGTTCCTTCCCAAGTAGGTGCTGTGCATGGCATCGTGGACGGTCGGTCACATGGCCATTACTGAATTATCTAGGACTTGACGGGTAAATCAAGCGTTTGGACTGTAACGATTTGGCGAAGGCTCTTCCAAGTTCTGGAATAACGAAAGCCGAGTCACAGAACGCCATCATTGGTAGGGTGATTTCGTCCGCAGTTTTGTCAAGCTCACCCGGAAAGCGCTCCGTGCCGGGACGCAAGATTCTCAGGAGGATCTTGCCTGCAAATTGCGCAGAATTTCAGATCAAGAGGTCATGCTTCGATCAGAAAGTGTCCAAGCACCCAACGAAGCGAAAGCTGACGCCTGGCCGGAGAACACCTTGCTAGGGCCTAGCGAAGCGGAACCCAACTTGAGCCCCGCGTCCCGCGACCGCAGGCCAACTTGCGCGGACGGGTTCTGCCTGCAGGCACGAAAACGATTGTTTGCGGAGGTGCGACAATGGCTGGCAAAGAGTGGTTCTGCACCTGTGGATCTTCTTGTTCCGCCGCGTTCCGATGTGACGGTCGAAATGCGCCATATGCTGTTGCCGGTGTATGAATTGTCCCGGTAACACGCTGAGGCCTGGACAAGATATCTACCTTCTGCGAGCCCAGCCCAGGGGTATCGCACCCAGAGGATATCCGCCGGTAATGCCGAGTGGATGACACGCCCACTGCGTTGGCCTAGGACTACTGGCCGGCGGCGGCCATCGGCTGGTTCGGGAACGTCGAGCCCAGAGCGGAGAGCACACCCACGGATTTGGTGATGACTTCGTCCCATTCATCCTGGGCCACGGAATCGGCGGTGATCGCCCCGCCCAGGCCCAGGCTCAGCCTCCATCCGTCGTCCGTCGTCCGGTCGCAGACCAGGGTGCGGATGACCACCGAGAAGTCTGCGGATCCGTCAGCGCCCAGATATCCCACCGCACCGGAATACAGTCCGCGCTCGCGCTGGTCCTCCAGCTCGTCCAGGATTTGCATGGTCGACAGCTTCGGCGCTCCGGTCATGGAGCCGGGCGGGAAGGCCTCCCGCAGCGCCTGCGCGGACAGCGCCGGATCGCGCAGCTGGGCGTCGATGGTGGAGACCATCTGGTGCACGGTGGCGTAGCTTTCCACCGCGCAGAGCCGTGCCACGCGCACCGAGCCGGGCACCGCGTGGTGCGAGAGGTCATTGCGCAGCAGGTCGACGATCATGATGTTTTCCGCGCGGTCCTTGGGGCTGGTCGCCAAGTCCTGCTTCAGCGCCAGGTCTTCAGGCACGGTGGCCCCGCGCGGTCGGGTTCCCTTGATCGGCTCGGCGCGCAGCAGCCCGGTGGCTCCCAGGCTCAGGAAACGCTCCGGGGAAATGCTGGCCACCTCGGTGCGTCCCATGCGCAGGTAGTGGGCGAAAGGCGCGGGGCTGGAGGTGCGCATCCGGCAGTAGGCCTCGAAGGGGCTGTAGCGCGCGACGGTGGCGGTCAACTCGGTGGTCAGACAGACCTCGTAGGTGTTTCCCTCGTAAATTTGTTGTTGGGCGCAGGCGATCTTGTCCTTGTAGCCCTGCTCGGTGTCTGCGCAGGTGAATTCCACCGGCTGCAGGTCCACCGCGAGGCGGTGCTGGACTCCGGCCCCGGCCAGGTGCTCGGTGATCCACTCCCGCAGGTGCACGGGTGCGTGGATGGCCATCTGCCCGGTGCGGTGGTTGATGACCAGCACGATATTCGGTGCGAAGAACCCCGCGTCGGGGCGTCCGGAGCGATGCCCGGTTGCCGGCGCGGTGTCGGAGCCGACCTCCCGCTTGAGCTCGTAGCCCAGGTAGCCGACCCAGGCCGGCAGCGGGTAGTGGTCCGGAATGGTGCCGGCGGCGGGCCACAGGCCCTGCAACGATTCAAAGAATCCGGGCTGCAGACGCAGGCTGGCCCCGCCGCGCTGCACCGTGGTGCCGACGGACGAGCTCTGCAGCAGGGGATAGGCGTCGCCGACCGCCAAGGCGATCAGCGAGTACTTGTTGCGGTCCAGCGGATCGGTGAGATGGTGGCTGGTGGATTCCAGCAGGGCTGCATGCTCCAGTCCCTCGGCCAGCGCTTCGAACAGGGTGGCGGCATCTGCCGGGGCTGCATGGTGCCCGGCCAGCGGCGGAGCGGCGGAGGCCGGTGCGGCGGGCGGAAGCAGATCGCGCAGGCGGGCCGGCAGGAAGGCGCTGAGTCCGAGCAGCTGCTCGAATGGTGGGTGCGGACCGTCGGCGTCGAGGACCAGGTCTGCGGCGCTGGGAATGTCGTCCCGGGACAGGTAGTCCTCTTCCTGGGCGGCCCAGCGCTCCCAATGCGGAGCATAGGTCTGGCCGTCGCGCCGCAGGGCGCGCTGCTTGCGGACCTCGGGCGGGGCCTGGAGCCAGATGCTCAGGTCGAGCAGGTCGCGGACCTGTCGGTGCGCGGCGCCCACGCCTTCCACGATGACGACCTCTGCAGGGTCGAGACTGGTGCGGGCGCCGAGCGCGCCGGCATCCCAATCCCATAATGACCAGCTGGCGGTGCGGCCGTGGGCAAGCTGTTCGAGCAGGCCCGAATAGAGATCCAGGGCGGGCTGGAGCCCGTCCCAGCCGTGATAGAGGTCTTCCAAGCGCAAGATCGCCACCGAGGCGGTTTGGGACAGCTGGTTCGCTAGCAACGATGCCAGGCTGCTCTTTCCCGAGCCGGAGCGTCCATCAAGAGCAATGAGGTAGGGTCTAGCGGTTTCCACGAGAGGCTATATTACTCCTGACGTAGTCAACGAGTGCAGGAAGGGCTGCGGAGACGAGCTTCCAGGTCTCGCGGAAGTCTCCCGCGTCGCCGTACCACGGGTCGTAGACTCCCTGGCGGTCGTGGGGTTCGCTGGCGGCGACGGGGTCGAAGGATCTGAACATGCGCAGCATGGGGCGCTCGCTGGGGTCGATCTCCGTCAATGCCGGAACGAGATCTTCGAAGTGATCGGTGTCCATGGCCAGTACCAGGTCCACGGCGCCCAGTTCGTCGGCGCCAATAAGGGTTGCGACGTGGTCAGAGGCATCCAGGCCGTGGGCGCGCAGGGTGCTGGCGGCACGCGGGTCGATCCCGTTGCCAGCTTCCCCCTCGCTGAGAGCCCGGGAGCAGACCTCGACCTCGGTCACCTCTGCATCGCGCAAGGCGCTTTTCAGCATGTACTCGGCCATGGGAGAGCGACAAATATTTCCCGTGCACACGATCATTATCCGGAACATGGCATCAGTCTATGGCCAGTTCACATTTCGATCGAGGGCTACGCGCAAGATAATCAGCAACGATACGGCAACGATTTGGAGCAACTCCAAAATCGCGGGTGATTAGTGGATAAGGAGCATCATCGCGGCTACGAGGATGAACAGGACGCCGAAGACGATATTGAGCATCTTGGCTCCGCGCACGGTCGTGGTGAAGCGCTGGAAGCTGCGGGCGGTGCCCGCGAAGAAGAAAAACATCACCAGCACGTCGACCGCAATGATGGTGCCGATAAAGATGAGGTACTGAGGCAGCAGCGGCTGGTCGGTGCGGATGAATTGCGGCGTGAAGGCCAGGAAGAAGACGATCGCCTTCGGGTTCAGCAAGTTCACCAGGATGCCGCGGCGCAACATGGCCCCGCGAGTGAGTGTGCCGCCGGTGCTGGTTCCGTCCGAGGCGACATCGGGTTTGGACAGGATCATGCGGATGCCCAGGTAGACCAGGTAGGCGGCGCCGGCATAGCGGATGCCCGCGAAGAGCAGCGGGGAGCTGGACACCAGCAGCCCCACGCCGGCGGCAACGATGACCACGTGGATCAGCAAGGCGATCTGCTGGCCGAGCACTCCCCAGATGGAGGCGCGCCAGCCTTGGCGCATCGAGTTGTTCATCGTGTTGATGGCCCCGGCGCCCGGGGTGAAGCTGATGACGATGGATGCGCCGAGAAGTGAAAGCCAAAGTGAAAGTGCCACCTGTCTAGGGTAGTGGCATCGCCGGGGTTCTTTTCACTCGAAGACCGGTCATGACGGGCGCAATGGCGGGAGGCTTATTTGGGCTGGGCAACGACTTCCAGCCGGGCCGCATCCACGCCGGCGACGGCTCGGGCCATGAAGTCGCTGAGCAGCTCGATCTGCTGCTCGTCGTAGGAGGAGATCAGGTCCGTCATCTTTGCGCCGAGCGGGCGGAACATCTCACGTGCCTCGGTCATGGCCTTGTCGGTCAGGGCGATGTGCACGCTGCGGCGGTCCTGCTCGCTGCGGCGGCGGGTGATGTAGCCCAACCGGTCCAGCCGGTCGAGCATGGCCGTGGTGGCGGGGGAGCTGAGCTGCAATTCCCTGCTCAAGTCCCGGGGCGACGGCAACGTCCCGGCGCGCTGGTACTTCATGATCACGGTCAGGCCGTTCATGTCGGTCCGGTGCGTGCCGTAGTGGCCGCCGGTGGATTCAACATAGCGGTCCGAGGCCTGCCCGAAGTCCTGCAGCAGCTGCAGCAGTCGGTGGTGGGTGCTCGCTTCCATCCTCTAATCATAAACTAAGCAAACAATTCCATCATCAAACTAAAAGTTGGTACGCTGGAGCGGTAGGCCGCAGCGGTCGCACCTACTTGAACCAACTTTGAGGACAGCACCATGTCACACGTAGCGAAAGTCGATGAGCCTGCCGAGCGCTCCATCAGCGGGAAGGCCATCGCCATCCGGGCGGTGGTGTATTCACTGCTGATCGTGCTCTGGATCGGCATCGCCGGAGTCGGCGGACCGACCTTCGGCAAGCTCTCGGAGGTCCAGACCAACGACCAGACAGCATTCCTGCCGGCCAGCGCCGAAGCCACGCAGGCCCTGGAATGGCAGAACAAGTTCCGCACGAGCGACGCAATTCCCGCGGTGGTGCTGGTGACCTCCGACGAGGGGGTGGACCAGAATCAGGCCACAGCGCTCGCCGGGAAGCTCTCCGAATTCGAATTCCTCGACGGGCAGGTAACCGGTCCGTTCCTGGCCGAGGACGGCAAGGCGGCAGAATTCATCCTGCCGATCTCCTCGACGGTCAAGGCCGACGAGGGCGTGACCGCGCTGCGGGCCCTGCTGGCCGATATCCAACCGGAGGGCATGCAGGCCTACGTCACCGGCCCCGCCGGCTTCTCCGCAGACCTGATCGAGGCCTTCGGGGGCATCGACGGGGTACTGTTGGGCGTCGCCCTGGTGGCGGTGCTGGTGATCCTGCTGTTGGTCTACCGTTCGCTGCTGCTCCCGCTGACAGTGCTGATGACGTCGATGGTGGCGCTGTGCGCCGCCATCCTGGTGGTCTACTTCATGGCCAAGGAGGGCATCATCCGACTGGATGGCCAGGCCCAGGGCATCCTCTCGATCCTGGTGATCGGTGCGGCCACGGACTACTCGCTGCTGTTCGTCGCCCGCCACAAGGAAGCCTTGTCCTCCGGGCTGAACCGCTGGCAGGCCGTAGCCAAGGCCTGGAAACGCTCGCTGGAACCGATCATCGCCTCGGGCGGCACCGTGACTGTTGGCCTGCTGTGCCTGCTCTTCTCCGATTTGAACTCCAATAAGGCGCTGGGCCCGATCGGCGCCTCGGGCATCGTCTTCTCGATCATCGCCGCCCTGTCCTTCCTGCCCGCAGTGCTCGGACTGCTGGGCCGCGCCGCCTACTGGCCGTTCATGCCCAAGCCCCAGGACGCCGATACCCAGGCCCAAGCCAAGCCGGGTTTGTGGGCCAGCATTGCCACGTTCGTCGCCTCCCACCCGCGTCCGATCTGGATGATCACTGCCGTGGTGCTGGCCATCGGCGCGGCGTTCTCGCTGCAGCTCAAGGCCAGCGGCGTGCCGCAAAGCGAACTGGTGATCGGCGGATCCGAGGCCCGTGACGGGCAGGTCGCGCTCGGCGAGCATTTCCCGGGCGGCAGCGGATCCCCGGCCGCCGTAATCGTCGACGAGGCGGAAGCGAACACCACGCTGGATGCGGTTCTGCAGGTGCCCGGCGTGGATTCGGCCTACCTCCAGGCCGAGGACGGCGGCCCGGCCATGGCCCAGCGCGGCGCTCCGGCCTACACCGTCGAGGGGCGCAACCTCATCTCCGTCACCCTGAGCGACGCGGCGGACTCGGACGAGGCGGCGAACACCGTCACGCAGCTGCGCGCCACGGTGCACGAGATCGATTCCTCGACGCTGGTCGGCGGAACCACCGCAACCCAGATGGACAAGAACTCCACCGCGCAGACGGACCTGTTCAAGATCATCCCGATCACCCTGGCCGCGATCCTGGTCATCCTGATGCTCCTGCTGCGCTCCATCCTGGCGCCGGTGCTGCTGATCCTCACCACGGTGCTCTCCTACGGGACGGCGATGGGCGTGAGCGCCCTGGTATTCAACAATGTGCTGGACTACGTGGGTGCGGACCCATCGGTGCCGTTGTTCGGCTTCGTGTTCCTCGTGGCCCTGGGCGTGGATTACAACATCTTCTTGATGACCAGGGTGCGCGAGGAGACGCTGGTGCACGGCACGCGGGACGGGATGCGCCGCGGCCTGACCGTCACCGGCGGAGTGATCACCTCCGCGGGCATCGTGCTGGCGGCGACCTTCGCCGCGCTGGGTGTTGTGCCGATCATGTTCCTGGGCCAGCTGGGCTTCATCGTGGCCTTCGGCGTGCTGCTCGACACGTTCATTGTGCGAAGCCTGCTGGTCCCGGCGCTCGTCGAGGACATCGGCCCGGCAGTGTGGTGGCCGTCGAAGCTGGCGCACGAGAAAAAGGCAGTTGGCGCCCATCGCAAATAAGCGTCTGCGAGCCGTGGACGTGGCGGAAATCTCCTGTGATTCGCCCCGTTGGCAGGCTCCTGGCCCGGTAAGTCCGGGAGCCTGCCTGTAGACTTGAAACTTGTACGCACCGAAAGCGCAATGCCTGGAAGACCTGGCATGCCCGGTGCGTATTCGTCGACAGACTTGATTTCCTTTGTGCGAAAACTTCCGGATTCCCGGTTTTTTGCGCGGGCGACAGGCGTTCTCCACGCCGGCCCGCACCGGACTTCCTCCTGGATCGGCGAACCCGAGCGTCGAAAACGACGCGCGAATTCAGAGAGAAAGTTTGAGCATTGACCTCTACTTTTAGCGCCCTTGGCGTGCCCGCGGCCCTGGTGAACGTGCTGTCCAAGAGCGGCATCGAAACCCCGTTCCCGATCCAGGAAGCAACCCTTCCCACCACCTTGGCCGGCGGCGACGTCCTGGGCCGCGGCCAGACCGGTTCGGGCAAGACCCTTGCCTTCTCGCTGCCGCTGGTGGCCCGACTGAGCGAGCGCCCGCAGCGCCGCAAGGCTCGTTTCCCACGCGCCTTGATCATGGCGCCGACCCGCGAACTGGCAACCCAGATCGCCAAGACCGTCGACCCGCTGGCTGCCGCCAGCGGCCTGCGCACCACCGTGATCTACGGCGGCGTGGCACAGAGCCGCCAGGAAAAGGCCATGAACGAAGGCGTCGATATCGTCATCGCCTGCCCCGGCCGCCTGGACGATTTGATCAAGCAGAAGATCGTGGACCTGTCGCAGCTGGAGATCTCCGTGCTGGACGAAGCAGACCACATGGCAGACATGGGCTTCCTTCCTGTCGTCCGCCGCATCATGGACCGCATGCCGACCGGCATTCAGCACATGCTGTTCTCCGCCACCTTGGACAACGGCGTGGACAAGGTCGTCAAGCGCTACCTGAGTAGCCCGACCATCCATTCCGTGGATGCTCCCGAAGCCGCCGTGAACACCATGGAGCACCACGTTTTCGTGGTCAGCAACGACGACAAGAAGGACCTGATCCGCGTGCTGGCGCAGGGTACTTCGCGCCGCATCATGTTCATGCGCACCAAGCACCACGCAAAAAAGATGGCAGTAGTGCTGTCGAAGGCCGGCGTGCCGACCGTTGACCTTCACGGCAACCTGTCGCAGAACGCCCGCGACCGCAACCTGGCCGCCTTCGCCTCGGGCGAGGCCAAGGTCCTGGTCGCCACCGACGTGGCAGCGCGCGGCGTACACGTCGATGGAGTGGAGCTGGTGGTCCACATTGATCCGCCAGCAGAGCACAAGGCCTACACCCACCGTTCCGGACGTACGGCCCGCGCCGGCTCCAGCGGTACCGTGGTGAC
>SMEN01000382.1_pt1 | contig 12982 bp, 18 predicted proteins | sample 2456271 | NCBI WGS metagenome assembly SMEN01 (sample SAMN10132593, study PRJNA489261) | soil metagenome | isolation source: day1 control-loamy sand soil ammended with raw manure from dairy cow... | place: USA | collected 2015-04-01 | reverse complement strand
TTTTGAATATCAGTTACTTCAGGCTTATCGAATACATCAATCATACGACCTAAATTACCTTCAACCGTTGAAAAAATAATGTTATCAGCAATATTATCTAACGGAACAATTTCTAACTTAGAAAGTGGCGTTCTAAATGCATCACCATCTGTATAAGTAACTTTAGTTCCGTATGTTTGCTCGTATTGGTCTTGAAACTCCATTGCTAAGTTTGTAGACATGAAAAGTTTCTTAACTTTTTTACGAGTATTTTTCGGTAACGATTTCTCGTATTTTTTAATCTGATCTAAAATATTAGCAGTAGTAATTGCTGTTAATGGAATCTTGAATATCGGATGTTTGACATCTGTTAATCCAAGCGCAATGTTTCTTGAAATCCCGTTCATAGATTTTAAGAAAGGATCTTGTGATGTTGTATTTCCAGTTTGTGATAAAATATCAATATCATCAACAACTCTTACCAATAAATCATCCATGATGTGTTTAGAAATCGGATGTTGTTCGTTAGTTTTTCCTTCCGTATATAAATAGGCTAACCAAGTATTCAAAACTTCAGCAGGAATCAACTCAAAATTCACTTTTAAGTGAAAGTTCTGCATCATTTTGTGTTTAAATGAAGCTTCTCCTAGTGAATTCCATTCAGGTGAAAAGGCTTGTAATACATGTCCAATAATTGAATAATAAGATGGAAATTTTCCTTTAACCGCTGTAATTGTTTTACAATGCGAATTCAAAGCAACTTCACCTTTGTAAAAAGCTTGTGCTAGAATACCTGGATTTTTGCCAACATATTCGTTTAGCTCTTTTTTTACGTCTTCTATTTTCATAACTATAAATTAAATTTGGTTAGCTAATTGGTTGTGAGAGGCATCTTTGTCAATAAACGACTCAGCTTCATCTTTCGGTTTTTCGTTTCCTTTCGGATTCACGTGATTCGCTCCTGGTTCTTTAGCCACTTCTGCAATACGTGCATCAATCTCTTGTTCAGTTGCCGAAGCTTCTAAACCAAGCGATGTTGCAATTCTGCTTACAAAAGCAGTAGCTTCAGTAGTTACTTGTTCAGCAGCAGTTTGTAAAGTAGCAATTGTTTCAGTTGCCGTTTGCGCTGCTTGGTTAGCCGTTGCTAGTTCAGCAGTTAATTGTTCTTTTTCAGATTCCGAAGCAGTTAAAGCACCTTCTAAGGCATTTAAATTTTCTTCATTGAAATAAGAACCTTTATCGGTCATAGCCAATGCAGCCACACCAATAACACCCATTATTTTTGCGTGATTTGACATTTTCATATTTGAATTTGAATTAATATCTAGTTTTTTTGTGTCAGAAGTTTCAAACAGAGATTGAATAACATCTTCTATTTGAGCAATCTCATCAATCAAACCCATTTCTAAAGCCGATTCTGTTCTGTAAGTACTTCCATCAAAAACAGCCTCATTTACATTGGTTCTTCCTGCTTTCACATCATTAATAAAAATATCTGTGATAGGATCTAATTCGGTTTGAATGTAAGTTTCAGAATTACCAGAAAGTAAGTCACGGTACGACTTGTTTTTTGCTGTAGATTTAGTAGCGTATTCAGTAATCACTTTAGCCCCTTGCTTTTCGTAGTAGCCTGTAAGGTCAACAAACGAAACCATTGTACCAATACTTCCAATAACATCAGCACGTGGATTCGCAACGATTTTATTTGTAGCAGAAGCTAAATAATAAGCTGCACTACACAACATACCATCAGTATAAGTAACAATTGGTTTAGTTGAAGCTTTTAAGAAGTCGTAAAATTCTGCAGTTCCAGAAACTTGACCACCTCCAGAATCAATATCAAGCACGATACCGATACAGTTAGAATCATTCATATAATCTTGAATAATTTTTTGATGTTCTTTTGTACCGGTAGGTCCGCACGCTTGATTATATTTAAAAATAGCTGATTTGATAGGATTAACCATTACGTATGGTTCTGTAGCTTTTGGGTAAATTGTCTTACCAGATCTATAATCAAAATAACTTACATCTTGTTTACCTGATTGCGTAACAATAGTAACGTTTGTTTTTTCAGAAACTTTAAATTCAGTTCCTGCTAAAACAGATTGAAGCATTGGAAGCATTCCGTTAATAACAGAAGGTTCGATATACCATTTACTTGATAATAAAGAATGTAAATTACTAATCAAAATATTTTTTGTTTGGTTACACAATTAGACGTTACAAACATATAACCATGCAAACCAAACAAAAAGGACACGCATTTTTAAGGTAAGTAATACGCTGGGCGTGTACGTGTAACACCAGTAATGCTAACATCTACAGACGCTTTATCATCAATCGTAGAACCATTCGTTTCACCGTAGCTTAAAAAAATGGGCTCATCATTCGTACCAAACAATTTTTTATAACCGTTGTAGTACGACACTATCGCTACACCAGGTTTATTTTGATACCTCTCAACCATTTGTTCCAAGTCCTTAGAACGAGTCAAAATGTTATATTCCAAGCTCACTTCATATAAATCGCCCGAATTCGTTTGTTTCTTTTTCGTTTTATTAGAAATTGTCTTTTCATCCACAGTTGCAGATATCGAATCCACATTTAAATTCAACACAATCTCTTTTGCATTTTGGTCAGTAACTAATATAGGCCAGTTACTAATCTCTGTCAGCAAGAAAAATTCTATTTTCTTAATTCCTGCTAATTGTTCTTCAATAAAAATTTCCATATTTTTTGTATAAAATTGTCCCTTTATAACCTCAATGTTTTCAAGGGTTTAGCGCACTTTTTTAGATTTTAATTCTTTGATACTAAAATTATTATGACGTTTGTAAGCCTTATAGATGGAATCCAGCTTCAATTCATCTTCAGAGATTTTATAAAATTTCAAATATTCACGAATGCTTTCCAGCGCATCACTACCTGCAATGACTTTGATATCTACGAATTGAAAAATTTCTTCACGAACCAAGCGTTCCATGACCATTCCTATCATTTTACGTTTAGCTAAATTTATCGAGTGCCCTTTTTTCTTGAAATAATATTCACCAATTTCAATGACGTAACGATCATCGAATTGCATTTCTCCCAATTCTGGCTTAAAATCCTTTTCCAAATATTCCAGCGTAAATAATCCAAGTAAGGTGTTTCTGGAAATCGTGTGTTTTTCGCCATATTTGGCAATCAAGTACTTTTTTACATATTTTTTGCAAGGAATATTTATCGTAACCATAAAATAATAACAATTATGTATAAATATACAACATATTTGTTATTTTGTAGTGCTTAATTCAGTATTTACAAACATAAAATAAATAAAATATTACTAAATGATGGTGTTTTTTATAAAAAAAAGTTCCAACAGCTCCACAACCTTATTTTTCAAGGCTTTAGCTTGTTGAACCTAGTTCCACAACGTTGGAACTACCTCTTTTTTGTTGGAACTATAAAATTGAGTTCCACAAGTTCCAACACATTTTTACAAGAGTTCCAACAACTTAGATTTAATATAAATAGTTAATAATTAATATAATAAGTAATAATAATATACTCTTTGTTGGTCTGTGGAACTTGTGGAACTCAAACCCCTCTTATTTTTAAGCAAAAAAATTTTCGCTAAAATTTTTATATTTCGGGGGTGCGGGGGAAAAGAAAAAGAGAGTAGGGTATAGGATGCTATAGGGTATAAAAAAAACACTCCTAAGAGTGCTCTTTTCAATCTAACCAAGAATCCATAATAAAAAAATTACCTATTTTTTCATTCAGATATTCGCATTGCTTTCTACTGATGTATTCATGGTAAGTTAACCCCTGGTACATTGGAATATTAACTACTAAGTTTTCAAAAACATAACTTCCGTTTGATGAAGCATACATGAATTTATTTTCTATTAAATAATAAACAAACTTATTTCTCGGTTTATAACTTTTTACGTTAGCATATCCGCAAATATCTCTAAAACCTGAGCTGTCTATTAATGAATCTTTGTTCTCAATTATGTATTCGTTTGCAAATTTTATTGCAAGTTTTTTACATTCATCTATGGTATTTACAATGTGTGCAATTTCAATTTCATTTAATTTTTCATACTTATATGTATAAAACGCATCTTTAGGTAACTTTTCTATACTAGTAATTAAACTATTTTCGTTCATTGCTTTTATAGCGTTTTCAAGAATAAGAAATTTAATTTTTGTAGAGAATTCTGTATTTCCATAACTGTAGTTTAAATCTAATTGATGATCTACTATTTTACTCAATTCATCAGCCTCCTCAATTGTTTTTACTACAATTACACACTCTTTAAAACGATCTTCATCAAAAATATTTAAACCTTTACAGTTATAATAATCATCAATGTAATTATTTTTTATAGAAATATATTCATCGCATTTTATTCTCCATTCCCTCTCATGGGTCCAATCTATTTTATTTGAAGTATTTAGATTTAATGAAACATAACGGTATTGTTCGTGTAATGGTAGGATTGAGTTGCAAAATATTCTATTATTGTTTATTGGAATTTCGATTGATAATCCTGAAATTACAGGTCTTCCTCCATTAGAATAAAAATCTTTTTTTAAAACGGCTAAACCGTAAGTAGATATTTTTGGTTTTTTATGATGTTTTTTTTCATATTGAATTACATTAAGTAAAGGCATCTCGGTAAAGCACACAACCGGTTCTCCTCCATACACTGTAGGATTTCCATTTCTATAAGATAAACTAGCCTTAACAACTCCTTCAATTATTATATTCTTAAGTATATCGAATTCACTTAAATATTCTGGATTATCAAGGTACTTATACACTGAATCATCAAATTGTTCTGGATAATCTTTTAAATTTGGTTTTCGTACACCATGAAATAAATATTTAGAAATATCAGTTCTCATAAGTTTAATTGTTTTTATTGTAAATATAAAGTTTTAATTTATTACTTAATGTTATCTATAAAATAAGAAAAGAACTACTCTCGTAGCTCTTTTCTTATTAAACGTAACACATAATACGCAAAAACAACACTAATTAAAATAATTGCATTCAAAATTAGTAAGGCAATAATAATTAAATCGTAATTCATAACTACTTTTTAAGACGTTCTGGAAGTTCCAACAATCCATAAAACTCATCACTCCCACATTCCGGACATACTAAAGTCCATCTTGTTTTTGAAACTGGTTTTTCATGTTTTTCTTCATCTAATCCTTCCCATGTACATTTTTTATTCGTACAAGAATAAGCAACTGGTTGCTCACCATAACGGGTATATTTTCTTTTTGCCATAACTACCTATTCACAATCGTTACTTTACTTGCTAAAAACTTCGTAGTATGGTTACTACAAACAAAATAAACTTTACCATCAATCTCTTTGGTGTAAGCTTGGTGTTCAATACCTTCTTTGGTTTTTATTGTGTAAGATTCACGAGGTTCCTTTTTATGCACTTTCAATTTAAATTTTTCAATATGTTTATTAATCACCTGGTTCACCGCACTCTCAGTTACGTTTGTTTTTTTACTTATGGCAGGAGTTGTATTATCCTGTGTAGTTCTAAAAAGCGTTAAAATTTCCAATTTATCAGCTTCAGTTAATTCTTTATATCTTTTCATAGCTAATCAATTACATATTGAAATTTAAACTCATTCGGTTTTGGTTCCGTAACATAGCCTAAAATCTTTTTTCTAATCAACACATAAATACATTCCTGGTTAATTCGAATCTCAGCGTGCTTTTTGTTTTTTTCGTTATCAATAACATCTGAGCAAAGCTTTTCAATAGCTTCTGCCTTTGGTAAAATTTCTTTTACTTCTTCTTTTTTTATGTTTGTTCCCTTCATAAGTCTTAGTATTAAATTTTATTATAGTTTTTCTAAAAATATCATGTGTGTTTCTTCAGAGAACTCTTTCTCTAATTTTCCAGATTCATAACCAATTTGAAAATCATTTAAGTAAGCTGGTACTTGTTTTCTAAACACTTCTGTTTTAAAACCAAATGCTGTTTTTGGCTTTTCTGCCACAACTATATATTTCTTTTTAGCCATCTTTCAAAACCACTTACAACAAGTGGGAAGTTTTATATTAACAATTAATTACACTAACCAACACTTTAGGTGAATCAACTTCAAATTTCATATCAATTTTGTTTGACTGTACTTTAATAATTATTCTTTTAAAATGTAATTTAGATATTGAACAAACCGCCTCTTTTAGAATATCCTGCCCACATTCCACAATAAGGTTCTTTGATAATTCTGTTCTACTAATATTATCAATCAAATTAATTGTATTTCTCAAATCAATTTCATTTGATAGTCCAATACACATTTTACTTTCATCAGTTATTATAGTTTGCGTCAAATGACTTTTACCTGAACCTTGTGGTCCTGCTATAATTATAATTCCTCTTTCCATTTCATTCAACCACTTTCTACAAGTGGGAAGTTTTATTAATTATCTCCTATCAAAATTGACACTATACACAAAATGAAGATGCATAGTAAAATAGTAGACCAAGGATATTCGTTTATTAATTCGAAAAATTTTCTCATCTCTCACTTTTTTTAAAAGCTACCAACCATTAAGTTGGCAGCATCATTATACTTCAATTTGTGGTTTACTTAATTCTTGTTTGCAAACACTACACGTTATCACTGTTTGCTCCAGCGTTACTATCTGTTGTAGCACTTTCAAAAACTTCTTCGGGTGTGTACACTTCTTGTTTAACTCGGTAGTTTTTTCGGTCGAGCTCATACGTTATTTTCAATTTTGTTTTATGGTCAATAAATACAATGTGTTTTTCGCCAGCATCTTTCAGTTTTAAAATTTCAGTTTGTGCGGCATCCATATTGGTAGGGTTTACAACTTCGTTTTCTGTTTGCACCACAAATCGTGGTTGTTTTGCTTGGTTTCTAATTGCTTTTGTCATCTTTTACTATTATTTCGGTTAAATTTTTAGGTATATAAATCTGTGCGTTTGTAAATAAATCTCTAAAGTGTTCTTGTTCGTATCTATTCATTTGCTTTATAAAAAAAGGCTGGGGCGATATTCTATTGGCAATCATGCTATATTCAAAATACATAAATCCAACTTGTCTAAAACATTCAACATCATTGTCTGTTGCTACTCTAAGTTCTAATACGGCCTGCATAATATTCATCTTTAAATCGGAAATCCTACATCTTCAAATCCTTCATCGTTACCTTCAATATTTCTATCTAAGTTCAACACGCCATTTTTCAACATCAAATCATAATCAAAAACAATAGCAGAAGTCGACATCTTTTCAAATCTCATAGAACCAACCGTTCCAACGTAATATTTTTTACTTCTAAAGTAATTCCGTATCGTAGCTTCAGAAATCACATCAACACCTTCACGTGTCGATACTTCTTTATGATACAATTGATGCACAGCATTCAATCGTAAAAACAATAACCGCTTGGTTCCCACATTTGTCCAAACTAGGTCAGGCTCACCTTTTCGGGTTTGCAATCGAACCGTTTCCGGTTTATCAATTTTGTACTGATTACCTGCTGAGATATATCCTTTATCCAATAAAAATTCAAGAACTCTCCAGAACTCACCCAATCCTTCACTTTCAACAATCAAGTCAGATGAATCTAGGATGTACTTCTTAAACAATTGATAAGCCGTTTCATAATCAAACGGAAAATGTATTTTCTCAGCTAACAATTTCAAAGGCGTTAGAATAATCATATAATTCTGTAGCATTCGTTCCTGGTATTCTTTCCCTTTTAAATCACCTTTAATGCGTTTCGTAATTTCAGAATACGTTGCGTATAAATGGTCAGCCACAAAATCATAATGATCCAATATTTCAATAATCATTGAACTCAATCCAACTTCTTCCCATTTTTTAAGTTTATCAAATTGTTCAACTTCTTCATTGGTAAATGGGTTTTGAGGTTTAATAAAATGCGCCAATAATGATCGTGTCGTTACCGAATTATCATCGCGTGACGATAAGTATTGAGACGTAATTATCAAAGAACTTTTAATTTTTGTTGTCGTAGTACGGTTGTCATTGGTTGCCTTTCCCATTTCACGCCCACGTCCATCGTAGGCTCCTTTAACGCCTTGAAAAAGTTTATCCTCAATATTGTCATTAAACTCTTCAAGTACTGTTGGCACATTGTTCAATCGGGCAATTCTACGGTAAAATGCAACGTGTGTTGCTGTGTTCATATCGTAAGGTTCTTGTTTGTAAGTAAACAAATTGGCAAGTGATTGTGCGTATTTTGTTTTTCCAGAGCCTTTTTCACCTGTCAAAAACATCAGCGGAAAAGCTTCATATCTCTTAATAAATAAGTTCCTAAACATCGATGCGATATTAAAGCAAATACCCAAAATCGCTTTTTCTTCCCCATATACAATACACATTTGCTTTACCCATTGTGAGAAAGTAACAGGACTTTGTTTATACACAAAATATCTATCGTTTTCATATGGGTCATCATCATCAGAGTTGTGTTTGTTTATTTCAGAAAAAGCTGGCAAATAATAATGTTTACTATTCGTGTGATATTCGCTTTCTTCACTTTTCAACTCTTCATCAATATCAAGCGGTACAATTCCGTACGCATTAATTTTCTTCATCACTCCCTTATGATAAACACAATCAGCAAATGCAAAAAACTTTTCTTTATTTTGCCAACCTAAAGTGATTAATTCATTTGCTTTTACAAACTCATTTAATATTCTGTTGGTTAATAGTTTAAAATGAGCTGTAGTAGCATTTTCTTTAAAAACGTAGTTGTCTTCACAAATTAATCGAGTTTCAAATCTTGCGCGTTGAATAAAATCTTCCGAGTCAAAATCAATCAATTTTTTAACACCAAATTCATTCACAACCTCGCAAAGTCTTTTGTTGTTCTTTTTTCCTGCAATATGAAATAGGGGAGTAATTTTGAAATTCGTACCAGGAAAGAAACCTTCTTTTGTTCTGAAGTAATATTGATTATCAACTGTAACAAATCGATGTTTTAAATATTCCTGATAATCTGCTCCTTTCGGAAGATTCAAGTCATCAAGTTGATCGTCTGTTAATTGTACAGATGAAGCTGCTTTCGAATCAATTTCAATCTGAATATCATCTAAAGCCGACTTCAATTCCTTTTCGGTAATTTTAAAAATCTTCGCACATTCTTTGGTATAAAGCCTTTTTGCGATATCATCTTTAATTCCAAAAATCATCTGAGCCACTTCCTTAACAGCATCAGCAATCAAATAAGGATCATTAGCCGCTTTGTTTTTTAAACGAGTAGTTTTCCAAAGTACAGCATCATTTGTATTCGCTTGTATGTAAGCTTGCAAATCATTTTTACGAGAATACGAATCCGGGTCTTCTCCTTCAGGCAACAAACAAACCAAAGCTTTTAATCCAGCTTTCAGAATGATATCTACATCTTTCATCGCAGCTTTAGTTCCTGCTTTGTCGTTACCGTTGTCATCGTAGCCATCGTTATCTCTACAAATAATAACATTACGAGCAAAACGTTTTAAAAGCAAGCATTGCTTGTCGGTTAAAGCAGTTCCACAAGTCGCAATCGCATTAGTCACATCGTTTTGGTGTGCTGCAATAACATCCGTATAACCTTCCATTAAAACAGCTGTATTCGTTTTGCTAATTGCTTGTTTCGCTTGGTACAATCCGTAAATAGTCGAAGTTTTCGAGTAAACTTCACTTTCTTTACTATTTAAGTATTTCGGACCCTTTTCTTCATCACTTGATTTTCTTCCACCAAAAGCAATCACTTCACCTTTAATATTATGGATTGGAAATATTACACGATCAACAAAAAAATCCCAACTTTTCCCATCTTTGACCGATATCAAACCAACCTCTTTTCCAGTTTCGAATAATGCACGTTCAATAAGGTCTGACGATACATGTTTAAATGTATCTGGAGCATAACCAATTTCAAACTCCAAAACAGATTCTTGTTTAAAGTTTCTGTCAACAATTAATTTCTTAGCCCAATGTATATCATCAAGTTTTTTTAATTGCTTTTGGTATTCTTTAGCCGTTTCAGCTAAAACTTTAATTTGCTTTTCACGAGCATTTATTTTCAGTTTTTGCTGTTCAGACACTTCTTCTTTCTCAAGAACAATATTGCAAATGCCAGCTATCTTTTCAACTGCAGTTCCAAAATCGCAATTCTCACGAATCATGACAAATTTTATCCCATCGCCTTTTTGGTCACTCGAATAACAAACCCAATTGTTTTTTGCTGGATTTACATGAAAACTTGCAGTTTTATCTTCAGAGAATGGAGAACGACAACTATATCCCGAACCACTTTTTTTTATGTCGCTGTAATGTCCAACTATGGCAACAATATCTGCTTCACGTACTAGTTCTATTGATGATTCTTTTATTCTCATTTATCTCTTAAATTTGTTTATTAAATCTTTAAGTGCTCTAATTGTCGCAATTCTGTTAACGCAGTTTTGTTCTCTATTTCTCCATTCTCGTTCAGCATTGTCTAATGAAATTTTTAAATCATCATCATCAATCAATCTCAATGCGTATCGTTGTTCTATTGCTTTTCGAGTTTCAATCTGGATAAGATATAATCGCTTATTTTCTGATTGTAACAAATCATCTATCAAATAATTATGTCTTATATAATGAGATATTGTTAGTATTTCAATATAATCTTCTGTGGGTAATTTGTTTATAATTTCAGATGCTTCTTTCGCAGAAAATGTTTTATGTTTTGAGCAAAACGAAATAAATAACATCATAGCTTCATCCAATTTCGAAATGTAGTTTTCTTTATGGAATTCTGTAAAAATCTTATACGCATCAACCGGAGTTGTTTCTTTAATTAGTGTTTTCATAGAGTAATGATTTTAAGTTTGAAAGCTTCTGAAATTAACCCCGATTTGCTATGAACAGAAAATTTTCTAAGTAGATGTGCTTTATGCGTATCTAAAGTTGAAGGCGTTACATTCAAAATGTGAGCTATTTCTTTATCAGCATAGTCAGTCGCTAAGAATTTTAAAACCTGAAGTTCCCTTGGTGTAATTGCAAAACCATTGATTTTTAATCGTTTTGATTCCCATTTTTCGCATCTGCAACCAACTTTGCAGGTATTAAATTCTACATTTCCAAGAGTACCATCTTCAAAAATGTCTGTAGAATTATCAGCGGAGCCAAAACAGCAAAAAGTAAATTCTTCCAAAGCTTGAGTTAGTTTCAAATGACCTAAGTCTTTTTGAGCTACAGCATCAGAGAAAAATAATTCAGCTATAACTTCTTTTTTGTTTTTTTCAAGTTCATTGAAGTTTTGAGTTTTTCCATTCTGTATAAAAAATACCTTTCTTGTAGCTTGACATCCAAAAATTTCAATGTTTTTATCATTAGGCATTATGCCACTAATAAAATTTGTATTAAATTGCGTGTTCATAAGTCTTAGTTTTTAATTTTTAATTACTAATTGAGATTCGACCCGAAGTGCCAGCTTCGGGTTTTTTTGTTTTAAACAACAAACAAATTTGTTGTTAACTTAATATTTTTGTTCGTTTTTTTAATATACTTGTTAGTTGCTTTTTTTTACTTCGATATAACTCAAAAATGATGTTTTCAATAACAACATTGTTTGAATGTCCATTTAAAACACTTCGTATATAACTCTGTGAAAAAGGTTCACCTTTTAAATTAAAAACCTCTTTTTTACTTAAAACACTAAGTATACTAGTGGTATATCTGCTACCAAGTATCTTCTTAATCTCTTTTTTTTGCTCTGGTGTTATCATAGAAATCAACTATTTTATCGTTACAAACAAATACGTAAATTGTATATTATTTTAAAATCACTTTACAAACGTTTTACAAACGTTTAACAAGACAATATTACAAACAAAATGACAATCAAACAAGTAAAAAGGATTTTATTTTTCCTTATTTGTTTGTTTGCGGATTTTTAAAAACTCAAATACCTTATAAATACTATGAAAGCAATAGGTTTAAGATTAAAAAAATATTTAAGTATAAATGGGATTTCTATTTTAGAATTAGCAGAAATGGCTGAGATTCCTTATAATTCTCTAACAAGAGCTTTGAATGAAGAGCGAGGTATGAGTTCAATAACGATAAATAAAATTTTAGATGCTTTACCAGGTTTAAATGCAGAATGGTTAATCTCAGGAAATGGAAATTATGCTAACGTAAATAAAACCCTAGACCAAAAATCTGCTTTAAAAAATGCAGACGTAGGCTCAATTGGTAGTAGACTTAAAAAGGTATTAGAATTCAAAGGAATGTCATACACTGAATTTGCACTAAAATCAGAAATTCATTACAATTCTGTAACAAGAATGTTGAATAGCGATATGGCTATGAATTCAAAAACGTTGAGTAAAATATTTTCCATTTTCCCAGATTTAAATACTAGATATTTAATAACCGGAGAAGGGGAGATGTTTAAAAATGAATCTGAAAATATTGAAGAAGTTGCAGAAGAAAAGCAAGAGTACATTAAAAATGATGATGCTTTACTTGATGCAAAATTAAAAGCTATTTTAACCAATCCAGTGATGCTAGACATCATTAAAGAAGCCCTAAAAAAGTATGACGAAAGTGAAATTTAAAGTAGGAAAGAAGGATAGTGAATTGGTTCAAAAATTACTAAAATTGATTAAAACGTCCAAATCACGTCCCAAAGAAAAATAAACTTTAACAAAATCAAGCCTTTACAATGATTTGTAGAGTCCCTCCACTGGCTCAAAAAGCTTCTGTTTTCACAGAAGCTTTTTTTGTATTATTAGTTTAAGTAAATAGTCGCTTCTTAAAACGGATCAGGTACAAAAGTTGGGGACTAGGCAAAAAGTTTAGATAATCTAAAAAGGAAAAAGGACTTTTCTCTCACTCCCCTATACATCATTCTAAAGTATTTAATTTTGGCATTAAAGGATTCTGCAGATGCGTTGGTACTTCTGTCATTGAAGTAGTTCAATATATCCGCGTAG
>SMEN01001576.1_pt1 | contig 12990 bp, 15 predicted proteins | sample 2456271 | NCBI WGS metagenome assembly SMEN01 (sample SAMN10132593, study PRJNA489261) | soil metagenome | isolation source: day1 control-loamy sand soil ammended with raw manure from dairy cow... | place: USA | collected 2015-04-01 | reverse complement strand
TTCCACAATGCTGACCAACAGCCGGATGTTCACCTGTATTACAGGCAATGGCAAATGCCGCATCTGCAAGCGCGAAAATCACTGCGCCGTTACAGGTCTTGTGACCCTGTAAATGTTGTTCAGTGACTTTCAGCGAAATTTTTGCGTGATTGTGACTATAAGCAACAAGGTGTGCACCAAGATGCTGGATTAATCGATCCTGATTAAACATCTGGTTGACTTGCTGATCCATTGCAAAGCTCCTTGTTTGAGATACGTTTTATTTTTAAATTCATTTAATATGAGTCATGAATAGCATTCCAGCACAAGAATAACAAGTAAAAGAATAAGGCCCAATAAGATGGGCCTTAAGTGAAAGAGCTTAGTTACCGCGATAAGTCGAATAACCATAAGAGCTCAATAACAGTGGAATATGATAATGCTCTAAAGCACCATCAATCATAAAGACCACCGGTACTTCAGGGAAATTATTGGCCTTAAACCAGTCACCCGTTTTAAAGGTCACTTTATAAATACCCTTTTGCAGATTGGTATCTTTTGGATATAGCTCTTTAATACGGCCATTTTGATCTGTTTCAGCTTCATTGAGCTTGACCCATTTCTCACCTTGCTGTGCTTCCAAAGTAACTGCAATATTTGCGGAAGGTAAACCTGTTTCCTGATTCAGAACATGCACACTAAGTGGATTCTGTGCAAAGGAAAGCGTGGCTGCGGTGCTCGCAAGGGTTGCTAGCAGGATTTTTTTCATGTTGTATTCCTCAGTAGATGGATGAAGTAATATTGAATAAAAGAAACCAATAAGACTTATTTAAATAGATTAAAGCTGTTTTAAAGTGCTTTGAATGCCGCTATTGGCACATTGATGATCCTGTTCCGAACCGCCTGCACCCGCAACACCTACAGCACCTAAAATATGATTCTGGTACATAACAGGTACACCGCCGCCCAGTAACAGCAGTTCAGGCAAACTATTCAGGTTCTGTGCGTCCGGATTGTTCTGGGCATTGCGCATAAAATCCAGCGTACTGGTTTTCGTTGAATACGCGGTAAAGGCCTTGCGTTCTGCTGCGATCAGGTTGTGAATGCCGACAGATTCATGGCGTTGACTAGCCAGCAGATTACCACCCTGATCCAGAACCACGACTGCTGCGGGCTTGGCCTGTTTCTGGCAGGCCAACATGACATTGCTGGCCATAAGCTTTGCTGCTTCTAGCGACATGACTGGTGCTGTTTTTAATTCTGCATGTGCCAGTGAGCTGAGTAGTAATGAGCTGCTGAACAAGGCTAGGGTTGTTTTGGCGATTGAATTTTTCATACTTGTCATTCATGCAATTGAATACTGTTGCTATTGTAGAAAGAAATACGCCAGTGCAGCATGACAATCAGATTACCAATTTGTAATCTAGGCATAGCTAAAAACAGCTAAACTACTGACATGCATATTTTAATTGTAGAAGATGAAGTCAAGATTGCTGAATATCTGGCAAAAGGACTGAGTGAGTCAGGTTATAGCACGGCCATTGCTGAAAATGGCGTGTTGGCATTGGCCTGTTTGCAGCAACAGTCATTTGATCTGGTACTGCTGGATGTAATGCTGCCAGATCTGGACGGCTGGCAGGTGCTGAAAACCTTGCGAACTTTTAGCCAGATTCCGGTATTGATGCTCACTGCACGCGATCATGTGCTGGATCGGGTGAAAGGCCTGGAGCTTGGCGCCGATGATTATCTGACCAAACCTTTTTCCTATATTGAGTTACTGGCCCGGATCAAAAGTCTGTTGCGCCGTGTGCCGCGACTGGAGCAGGAGGCCTATCAGGTTGCAGGTCTGGTATTGAACCGCCTAAAGCATGAAGTATATCGTAATGAACAAAAGATCGAATTAAGCCAGAAAGAATTTGCGCTGTTGCAACTGTTGATGGAGCATCAGGGGCAGGTGATGACCCGGAGCCAGATTGCCTCCATGGTCTGGAATATCAATTTTAATACCGATACCAATGTGGTGGATGTGGCCATTCGCAGGCTGCGGAGCAAAATTGATGATCATTACACGCCAAAACTGATTCATACCGTACGCGGTATGGGTTATAAACTTGATGAATACCCATGAACAATCCTATCTTATTACCGCTGGCAACACGCTTGAGTATTGCGTTTGCATTGGTGTCCTGCGTGGTTTTTTTGAGTGTGGCGTTACTGTCTTATCAAAATATGCAACAGATGATTCAGGCTCAGCAGGATCAGGCACTGGCTGCACGTATTTCCCGAATTGAAATATTTCTTGAAGATGCCCAGAGTTTCGAGCTTTTGGTTCAGCATCCCAAATTATATGAAAACATGCTGGGGCAAGAAGATAATCTACTGCTGCTGCAACATCAGAATAATCGCTTGATTGAAATCAATCCTTTGCAGATTCATATTCCGGCATTGCACTATACCTCTGCCTTACAGTTTCAGAATAATCAGGCTGAACAGCCTTCGACACGACTGGCTTTTAAACAGGTGCAGTTTGATGGTCGCAGTTATCAACTGGTGGCTGGTAAGCAGCTGGCAGAGGGACAAAGGATACTGGCAAGCTATTTATCAAAACTGGTGCTCTATAGTCTGCTTGGCATACTGCTCTCGACCTTGATGGCCTGGCTGGCAGGACGCTATATTCTCAAGTCCATGCGCCAGTTGATGCTGGCTACAGCACAGGTCAATATTCAGCAGCCCAATCAGCACATCGATGTTCAGAGTAATACGCTTGAGGTTCAAGAGCTGCGTCAGGCCATGAACGATATGCTCGCTAATATTCAGGCTGCGTATCAGCAGCTGGCACGTTTTTCTGAGGATATTTCACACGAACTTCGCACCCCATTAAACAATTTAATCGGGCAGACACAGATTCTGTTATCGCGGTCGCGCGAACCTGCTGAACTGGAAAATCTGCTCTATTCCAACTTGGAAGAATACGAACGCCTGAGCCAGATGATTGAAAGTATGCTGTTTATCGCCCGGGTAGAACATGGCGGATATGCGATTGAAAAACAGCGTTTCAATCTAAATGACATGCTGCAAGAATTGCTTGAGTACTTCAGCTTTCTGGCCGAAGAGAAGCAGATGCATTTAAAAGTGGATGTTCCGCCAGATTTAAGTCTGACAGCCAGCACCGTATTGTTACAGCGCGCAGTCGCCAATCTGATCAGCAATGCCATTACTTATGGTCAGCCTGGGAGTGAGATTATTGTGTCTGCACAGCGACTCAACCACAGGATTAAAATATCAGTGTTGACGCCAGAAGTCTGGATTGCAGAGCAGCACCATCCGCATTTATTTGAGCGTTTTTATCAGATCGATGACAGCCGGCACGAAAAAGCCCAGACGGGTGGTCTGGGCCTTGCCATTGTACAGTCGATCATGCAGCTCCATCAGGGGCAGACAACTGTAGAAAATACACCGTCTGGCGTGATCTTTAGCCTGTCCCTACCTGATGAGCAGACTGGGTTTTAACCACGACCGCGTCCGCGACCACGAGGTGCTTTGGTATTTGGACGAGTTGTACCATTGGTACGACGTTTCGGCTTTTCGCTTTCGTCCATTTGCCAGATACGTTTGGTACCTGATTTTTTCACTGAACCATCTTTGTTCTTGCGAACCATTGGCTTACCACCCGTACCACCCGGTTTTTTCACATAAGAACGTGAACGGTATGGCTCTTCAGCAGGAACATTCTGGAAATCTGGATAAAGTAAAGGTTCAATTTCTTTGGTTTCACCCGGTTTAATATCCATACGTACAAGGTCAATATCACCAATTTTAGTACGGATTAAACGCAGTGTAGGGAAGCCCACCGCAGAGGTCATACGACGAACCTGACGGTTACGGCCTTCACAAATTGAAATCTCAACCCAAGACGTTGGGACAGATGCACGGAAACGTACAGGAGGATTACGCTCCCACAACCATTCCGGTTCAGATACTTTTTCAGCTTTGGCTGGAAGGGTCATGCCATCTTTAAGTTCCACACCTTTACGAAGCTGCTCAAGTGCTTCTTCGGTGACATCACCATCAACCTGCACCATATAGGTTTTAAACTTTTTATTGGCAGGATTGGTGATGTACTGGTTCAGACCACCGTGATCTGTTAAAAAAACCAGACCTTCTGAGTCCATGTCCAGACGACCAGCAAGACGTAAATCTTTGTCGTCGATGAAATCAGCCATGGTTTGGTGTTTTTCATCTGGGCGGAATTGGGAGAGGACGTCATAGGGTTTGTTTAAAATGACGATTTTCATAGGAAATAACTTCTATAATTACATAAACTTAAAAAATGTAGAGGCTTATTTTAAAGGGAAATTTGGTTATTTCCCGTATAAATCTCAAAAACAACGAATCTGGATTAGAATATTATGCGTTAAGAACAGTTGAAAGTATTGCCTAATTGGCAATTATTTTTAGGTTTGTCAGTAGCATTCGGAAAAATATGAAGAATAGAATATCAAAAGATCGTAGTACCTGCGGATGGTGCCAAATTACCGTTAATGCAGACCTGTCACTCAACCTAGCAAATAATCCAATTGTCCCATGTATCAAAGGGAATGAAATTGGTGCTGATATTACACCAACAATACAGGCTGTGGTAGATGTTACAGTTTAAAAGTATAGAGTAGTAAGCCCTCAAATGCTTGGATCAGATAGATATCGAATCTGTCAGAAGTAAAAAAGGTTATTAAGTTAATCAAAGAGAAAAAATGGACATGACTAGAATCACCTTGAACTAAATTGTGCGTTAAACATGAACTACTAGAAAGAAGTCCTGACCTGATCATAAAGAAGATTTTAGCTATAAAAATAGCCAAAGAGCGAACATTCACGCAGTCTTGCGCTGGAGGTCAAGCGCAAGACTGCGAGCTTTTTTTGAATTTGATCATCCTACTATTGCAGATATACTTAACTCATTAAAGCCTGATTCTCCTAATTAAAACCTATATTAATCGCAGGTTTCTCAGGGGGATTAAATTTTCTTAAATTCTGATTGATAAACGCCCAAAAGTTAAAATGAGTATCAAGCTGCAACTTTGCGTAAAGATTGTAGTGAGCCAGAACAGGATTTGTTCTGAGTTGAATCACTTAGCCAACCTATTATTACATTGACGCATTTGGATACAGCTCGATGATTGGCATATTTTCCAAAAACGTTAGAGTGATCAATGGAACTTCCAGTGATAGAGACGTTTCTCCGAAGGAGTACATAATATGGCCAAATCTAAAGCGAAACATAAGCAGGTCCAACAAAAGGACAAGCAGGACAGCGCTCAGAATGAAGAGCAACAACAGCAACAGCAACAACCAGCCAAACCCTCCCGTGCAAAAAAACGTAAGTAATTCCTAGCTACCTTCCATAACAACGCCCTTACATAAGGGCGTTGTTATATCATTGATTTTATAAAAATATCATTCAAAAAATTACAAGATTACGACTTTAAATTGTGCTGTTCTGCTTAAGATAAAAACCATCTTTCTAAAATAAATGCGAATAATATTGGTGAAATTATCTTTATTGGCAACTGAAAAAGACTCAATTAGAAGCACCGTTACAGATTCCGGTCGAAGGTATTACAGTCCGTCAAATTAATGATACGTGGGGAGCCGCGCGCAGTGCAGGCCGTAAACATGAAGGGACAGATATTTTTGCTCGACGTGGCACACCTGTCTTAAGTGCCACCCAAGGGATTGTACGTAAAATTGGCACCAATAATCTGCCTGATATGAGTCAGCATTACTATGCGCATCTGGATGATTATGCTGAGCATATTCAGGAAGGCGACTGGGTGGAAGCGGGCGAAGTGATTGCCTATGTCGGCAATACTGGAAATGCCAAAAATACTCCGCCACATCTACATTACGGGATTTATCTGAGCGGGCAAGGGGCGACCAATCCATATCCTTATTTCGTGCCTTCTCCTTGAGCAGAAACTGGATGGGGTTGTGTTTCAGGAGTGAATCTGGCAGGACGGGTACACCAGAATAATTGCAATGTTCCTAATAAAAGAACAAATGCAGCTAATATGAACTGTTGATGATAGCTCAAACCAAAATATTGCAGCGCACTAAAACTGAGTCCGCCAATCAGCTGAACAGAGGCGAAACACAAGGTGGCAATGCTCCAGAGTTTTTTATACGCCAGCCCATACAGTTGCAAAATGGTATAAGAGGTCAGGAAGACCACAGCAGGGTTTAGCATGCCGGTCAAAAAGGAAGAGCTCAACGTGAGCAATGCTTGGCCCTCTAGAGTCGCAATAAAAATAGCCACAATATAAAGACTATAAAGAATTTTCAGGGCAGCAAAGTTACCGAATTTTCTGGCCAGTGCATAAGCACTGAAGGCACCTAAAGCACTACCAAATCCATAAAGAATCCAGTTGAAGTTAATCCAGAACAAGCTCAATTCCAACTGCTGGCTTAAATAATCAATCCAGAAGAGCGAATGCGGTATATAGGCAAAGGCGCTACACGCGTAGACAGCCAGTAAGCTATAAAAGACGCTATTCAAAGATATCTTGGAGGTAGTCGAAGGTGCTTGTACGGACAAATAAGGCTTAAATTTTTGGATAAGTCCACTTAAACATAGACAAATGAGCAGGGCAAAGCCACATAAGATCAGCCAGGCAGTCTGTATGGAAATCTGATCCAGATAAGGCAGAAACAGGGTTGCAATTAATACACCTAATCCGATTCCGCTAAAACCGATAAAGTTGATTTTAAGACGATCCTGAAGCTCACAGCACTGCGCGACTACACTCGGCGATAAGATCATCATCAGCCCGCCGCTGATTCCTGAAATCACGCGCCAGACGATATACCAAACTTCAGAGAAACCAGAAAATGCACAGCACATCAGACTGAACATACCGGCAAAAGCTGAAATTTGAATATACCTGCTCATACTGCGGTCTTGAGGCAGACGCATGGCGGTATAGGCACCGATTAAATAGCCCAGTAAATTGGCACTGCCCAAAAGCCCGGCAAAATCTGTACTCCAGCCAAAGGCTTCTCGTGTACCCGGTAACAGCGCAGTATAAGAGAAACGAAGAATGCCAATCCCCAAGCACATACTAAGGCAGAGAAACAGGCTGAGTTTAATTGTGTGTGAGGACATCCGTGTACTCATAAAGTTTTATATTTGGTTAAAAAATAACATGAATCTTCGTGATTAAGGAGAAATCACTTGATAAGAAACCGTTGAGTGCAGGAATTTGTGCTTCAGGAAGTCTTTGTACTTTTTAAAATGTTATAAGTCGAAACTTTGAATATGGAGAGAAATAAAAAACCGCATTCAGAAATGCGGTTTTTTATGTTGTCTATTTCAGGAATTAACGCATCTTGGCCAGGAAACGGCCAACACGGGTAAGGGCTTCACGCAGTTCATTTTCAGCCGGCAGGAACACCACACGAAAATGATCCGGTGTCGGCCAGTTAAAGCCTGTACCTTGAACCAGAAGTACTTTCTCGGCACGTAACAAGTCCAGCATCAGCTTTTCATCGTCCTGAATTGGATAAACGTTCGGATCCAGTTTCGGGAAGCAATACATCGCACCCTCAGGCTTGACACAGGACACCCCAGGAATCTCGTTTAGCATTTCCCAAGCGATATTACGCTGTTCATACAAACGGCCACCCGGACGAATCAGGTCATTAACGCCTGATGGTTGGCACACAGGCGCATAGATGCCAGCATGTCCAGACCTTCGATATAGTCTGCTGCACGTGTTTTATTGCCGGTAATGGCCATCCAGCCAGAACGGAAGCCAGCAATACGATAAGCCTTTGATAAACCGTTAAATGATACACAAATCTGATCACCTGCCAAGGCAGCTACAGCGACATGCTCGATACCGTCATAGATGATTTTGTCATAGATTTCGTCAGCAAATAAAATCAGGTCATACTTCTTGGCCAAGTCCACGATCTGTTGCAAGACATGACGCGGATAAACCGAACCGGTCGGGTTGTTTGGATTAATAATCACAATACCACGGGTATTTGGCGTGATTTTACTTTCCATATCGACAATGTCGGGATACCAGTGATTTTCTTCATCACATTTATAATGAATCGCCGTACCGCCAGACAGATTGACTGCCGCAGTCCAGAGTGGATAATCTGGCATTGGAATCAGCATTTCATCGCCATCATCCAATAGACCCTGCATGGCCATGACAATCAGTTCAGAGACACCATTACCGATATACACATCATTGACGTGCATATCCAGAATGCCTTTTTGCTGGTAATACTGGCAGATCGCCTTACGTGCCGGGAAAATCCCTTTAGAATCTGTATAGCCAATGGCATTTGGCAGATTTAAAGCCACATCATTGATGATTTCTTGTGGTGCTTCAAAACCGAATGGGGCGGGGTTGCCGATATTCAGTTTGATAATCTTATGACCCGCTTCTTCCATCTCGATGGCCGCTCGTAACACAGGCCCGCGAATGTCGTAGCAAACATGCTCGAGCTTAGACGATTTCTTAATTTCGCGAGGGGTTTGGAGAGTGTTCGGCATTTTGATGTTCTCGGAAAGAGTGGAGGTCACTTTTGCATAACGGTATAAATAACTTTTAAATGTCTCAGTTGTTACCAGATCGAGATGATGTTCATCTCTGAGTAAAGCAACAATTCTTTCATGGGTAAATCCTAGCTGTTGATACTGTCTGATCACAGGAAGTAAATTCTGAAAAATTACGCTCTTTTTTTGCGACATTTTTTAATCCTGAGCAAGAATATGACTAAGCTTAACACTAAATTTGCTCACAAAAAAGCATTTAGTACATAAGTTGCTTACTTTGTTTCTGCATATTTGCTTACTTTTTGCTTTTTTGGCTATTATAGGTCTTTTGTAAATTGTTAAATAAACACTAGAATTTTTAAATTGAATCACGTAAATATAGGATTATCCTATTTTAAATAGCAAGATAAAAAGGTACGCAATCATGGGAAAACTCAATAAAACAGACAGAGAATGGCAAAGAGAGTTATCACCTGAAGAGTTCCGTATTACACGCCAAAAGGGAACCGAACCCGCATTTACCGGGAAATACTGGAATACCAAACAAGATGGTGTTTACGTATGTCGCTGTTGTGGTGAACCTTTATTTACTTCAGAAACCAAATTTGACAGTGGTTGTGGCTGGCCAAGCTTTTACCGTCCCCTGAGCAGTTCAGTCATAGAAGAATTACCTGATACTTCACACGGGATGGTCAGAACTGAAATTGTTTGTCATCATTGTGACGCACATTTAGGGCATGTTTTCCCTGATGGTCCAGAACCGACGGGCTTACGTTATTGTGTAAACTCGGCTTCTTTAGAATTAGAAACACAAGAAAAAAATGATGAGGAAACCTATCCATGACCAGCATTTATCAGTTTGAAGCTGAATTGTTAGATGGTAAAAGCAAACAATGTGGCTTTACCCCACAATTCTCAGGATTAGAGAAGCTTTACGAGAAATATAAAGATCAAGGTCTGGAGGTCTTAGGATTTCCATGCAACCAGTTTGGCGGTCAGGATCCAGGTTCCAATGAACAGATTGGTGAGTTTTGCCAGAAAAATTACGGGGTATCTTTCCCGATGTTTTCCAAAGTGGATGTTAAAGGCCCTGAAGCGCATGCCATCTTCCGTTATTTGACCAATAATTCCAAAGGTATTTTAGGAAATGGGATTAAATGGAACTTTACCAAGTTTCTGATTGGACGTGATGGTAAGGTTTTGAGCCGTTTTGCACCGACGACCAAGCCTGAAGATCTTGAAGTTGAAATCGAAAAAGTACTCTAAACTTTATTTTGAGACATGAAAGAATTTTTGAGTGCTGGATTAAAATTGATCGTATTGCATTTTTATAAAAAAACCACTGTATTTACAGTGGTTTTTTTGATTATGACTTAAATCTAGAGAATCGCTTTTAGACGTTGAATGACTTGTTCACATTGTGCCAGATCAGCAACCAGAGCTAAACGTACATGATTTTCACCCGGATTACCTTGTTCAGTATTACGAGACAGATAACGGCCCGGCAGAACTTTAATATGGGCTTTTTCCATCAGCATTTTGGCAAAGGCTTCATCATTGTCGACTTTGAGCCAGTAGTAGAAACCGGCATCCGGTTTTTTCAGTGGCAGCAGGTGACCGAGTTCTTGCTGGAACAAATCAAATTTGGCGCGGTATTGCACCCGGTTGTCTTCCACATGGGCTTCATCGTTCCAGGCAGCAATAGAAGCCAGTTGGTGCTGTACCGGCATCGCTGCACCGTGATAAGTACGATACTGCAAATACGGTTTTAGTAAAGTTGCGTCACCGGCGACAAAACCTGAACGCATGCCCGGCAGGTTGGAACGTTTAGACAGCGAGTGGAATACCACACAGTTTTTATAGTCATCACGACCGATTTCAGCACAGACTTCCAGTAAACCCGCGGGTGCCTGATCAAACCACAATTCCGAATAGCATTCATCTGAAGCAATGACAAAGTTGTATTGATCTGACAGCGCAATCAGCTTTTTAAACTGTTCTTTAGACAGCACCGCACCCGTTGGATTGCCCGGCGTGCAGACAAATAATAATGCGGTTTTTTCCCAGACTTCTGCCGGAACGGCATCAAAGTCACCGAGGTAATTATTTTCCTCAGTACAGTTGATGAAATAAGGTTTGGCACCTGCGAGCAGCGTCGCACCTTCATAAATCTGGTAGAACGGGTTCGGCATCACCACATAAGGTGCCTCTTCTCGGTTCACCAAGGCTTGTACAAAAGAGAAAATTGCTTCACGTGTACCGGAAACGGGCAGGATATTGCTGTCTGCACTGATGCTATTCAGCTTAAAGCGGCGGCTTAACCAGTTGGCAATACTTTCACGTAGTTCGGGAAGACCTTTACTGTTGGGATAAGTCGATAAATGTTTAAAGTTATCAATAATCGCCTGTTTCACAAACTCCGGTGCAGGATGCTTTGGTTCGCCAATCGACAGGGGAATTAATGGCATATTTGCAGGCTGGATATCCGCAAAAAGCCGATTTAACTTTTCAAAGGGATAAGGGTGCAATAAAGACAAGCTAGAGTTCATGAAATGTGTTACCGAGCAGAGTGTTAGTGTTGACCGCTGACCTGATGTGAAGCCTCATCCAGGGCAGCTTTGAGTGCAGCTGCAAATTCTTGAGACTCAGTCGGGCTCATCGGGATGCCATTTTTTTTGGTGACAAAGAAAATATCTTCAGCACGTTCGCCAAGTGTGGCAATTTTGGCAGAGTGGATATCCAGCCCTTGCATCATAAATAAACCGCCAATTTTGGCAAGTAAACCAGGATGATCCAGAGTCGCAATTTCGACCATATTCTGATCCAGAGCCGCATTCATCGTAATATCGACTGTATTTTCAATATCGAAATGACGGAGTTGACGCGGAATGCGGCGTTGCATCAGACCCGGATATTCATCTGAATGGCTCAAAGCGTCTTTCAGGGCTTCAATGACGGTGGCTTCCCGTTCAGGGTCGGTGAGTAAGGTACCAAAGCGATCCAGCACCACATAGGTATCCAGACTAAAAGCTTTGGTCGCGGTAATAATCCGCGCATCTTGAACATCCAGATTCATACGATCCAGAATGGCAACTGTGGTCGCAAACAGGTTCGGTTTATCCTGAGTATAAATAAAGATCTGTACCGCATCCTGAGCATATTTTCGATGCGCCCGCATCAGCACCAAAGGCGCAGGATTATCGCCATGTTGTAAAATGGCGCGGGTATGCCAGGCAATTTCATCCGCGGTTTCTTTCAGGAAATAATCATCACCCAGTTCCTGCCAGACTTTTTCAACATCATAGAGCGAGAAATGCTCGACCAGACGTTCACTGGCTTCAAACTTGGTGTCTTCAATCAGCATCTGATAATCGACCGGACGGCCGAGACCAGAACGGATCACATCACGCGCCTGCGTATAGAGCTGACGTCCAGATGCTCCATATCGCCCATTTTTTCTGCGAATTCTTTGACCACATCCGGGTCGGAAATATCTTTTTTCTGCGCAGTCACAGACATCACCAGATGATTCTGGATCAGCCAGGCCACCAGATTACTTTCGCGTTCGGTAAAGCCATGGCTACGGCAGAATTTAATGGCATCGGCTGCTCCAAGCTCACTATGATCACCGCCACGACCTTTGGCAATATCATGAAAAAGAGCTGCCAGATATACAATGTCACGACGGGTCAGGCGCTGGAACACTGAACTGACCACAGGAAATTCCTTGGCAAATTCAGGTGCTTTAAAGCGATTTAAATTGCGTAGCAACAATAAGGTATGTGCATCGACCGTATAGATATGGAACAGGTCATATTGCATTAGGCCCAGAATTTGCCCAAAGGCCGGGATGTAATTACCCAGTACGCCATAACGCTTCATCGTCACCAGGGTGTCGTAGAGTCGATGCGGTGAGCGGATAATCGCCATAAACAGCGCCTGATGCACCGGATTATCACGAAAATCCTGATCAATGCGTTTTCCTGCCAAGGTCAGCAGGCGTAAACTTGCCATCGACCAGTTTGAAATTTTCATTAATTTCCTCAATCTGGCGTTCATATTGCGGTAAACGTGGGGTAATCACAGATTCATTGAAGTAGGCCAACAGCATTTCATTGAGTGTAGAGACTTGCTGTGCGCTGCGATAATAGCGCTTCATGAACTGTTCGATCGGATAGTTCGGATGATGCGCCTCATCACGCACATAGCCGAATTTAGCCGCAATATCACGCTGATAATCGAACAATAAGCGGTTTTCGTCACGCTTGGTCAGGCGGTGCAGGTGATGGCGAATCTCCCAGAGAAAACTTTCAGCTTCTTCGAGCACACCCAGTTCAAATTCTGAAATAAAACCCAGATGTACCAGATCATAAATCCGGTTGACGCGGAAATGTCGTTTGGCAATCCAGCCGATCTGGTTGATGTCGCGGATACCGCCCGGT
>SMEN01000484.1_pt1 | contig 13140 bp, 5 predicted proteins | sample 2456271 | NCBI WGS metagenome assembly SMEN01 (sample SAMN10132593, study PRJNA489261) | soil metagenome | isolation source: day1 control-loamy sand soil ammended with raw manure from dairy cow... | place: USA | collected 2015-04-01 | reverse complement strand
AGATGTATCAGATGTATCAGATGTATCAGATGTATCAGATGTATCAGATGTATCAGATGTATCAGATGGTTCTCTCATACATCACAATTCAGTGCAACATCCGTTATGGGGTATAGGTTTTATCACCTCGTCGAATGAATCTTACTTTGAGATCAGATTCCCTGAGATTAATGAAACCAAAGAAATTCCTAAAAGCTCTAAAGCTATAAAATTTGTCTAAATAAAAGAAAGCCACTCTATCCGAGTGGCTTTCTTTTATGAAATTGATATTGCTTTCCAACTATAAGTATCTTTATCTCTTTGCTTACTAAAGATAGCCTGTACATTGATTATTGCTTTGTCTTTCGTATTTTTGATTAAATTTGGAGATATGAATACATCGTTAACAAAACCAAAGCCTTTTGGATTTTTACGCAATTCTCCTTTTTCTTCTTTCATATCGGTAATCTGTGCACTATTAACTAATTCCACATGTGAAATTTCGATCCGTTGAGATTTGGCATTAATGGTCGAGAAACATTTTAATTTGGAGCCTATAGATATTTTATTTTTTAAGTCTCTTAATATATTTTGATCTAATTTTAATTCTTTGTCTTTATTAAGAAAAACTTTCACATTCTCATAATCATCACTGATATAACTAATGATACCAAACTGCTGGTGAGTACACTCCCATTCAATCCCATCTATTCGCTCAACGTTTACGACTAAATTCTGATTAGAGTCTTCTTGAATACCTAAAGTAACCAGTACTGGAGCACCTCTCTTCATTTTGAGATGATTAAAACCATTAGCAAGTAATGACTCAAAATTATTACCTTTTTTAATAGAAAATTTAGCGAACTCTTTTGGCTTTTTACCATCTCTTTTTATTTTTAACTGCCCTAGATATGTTGCTGAAACTTTCCTAATTTCATTAAAGCATAAAGATAGGGCATCTGATGCATGCTCTTCATAAAATTCTTTCGCTACCTTTAAATCATTCTTATTAGAATCAAACCAACTATTTTGTATTAAATGATTCAGTTCTTCCGGCAATTTCCATTGATTGTCATTTCTAATTTTGATTGATTGATTGATTTCAAAACTTGCTTCATCAAACATCTCTAAACTGATTAAAAGTTTAGCAAAATCTAAGTGAGCAGTGACTAAAAACTTTTCTTCTGTTCTACAAAGCATCGCTTTACAAAAACATGCTAAAGCTAAATCTTTTTGTTCAAACTGATAAATTCTCGCAGCTTCAGCCCACACCCAAAACTCAGATTTTTTCAACTTTAAAACAGATGATAGAACTTGACTCGCATTTTCATAATTTCCTACACGTCTTAAAACAGCAACGGCATCCCAATCTAGCCATATAGCATCCTCATCTGATAACTTAGATCGTGCATGATTAGCCCAATCTAAACAAAAATCTGCTTGTTCCTTCTTTAAATCTTGAACAGTTTTCGCCCATTTACATAGACCTCTAGCGACTTCATAAGCTACAGGAAGGTTGCGACGCTCTTTACCCTGCTTATCTATATAAGTAGTAACTTCCCAATCTTCAGCTCTCAAAGCAGCTTTGCCAAACCAATGTACATAATTATAAAAATCAGGAAAATGTATTGCATATGGACTGATCAATTGCAAAATCATTAATTTGATAGTGATTTCTTTTATTTCAGAATAATATGTCCACTCAATTTGGCTTTTGAGTTGAAGAGAATTTGGGAATTTCTGCAATTCTACTCTTGCTAGATCTCTAGCTCGCAGGTAATCACCATTCTTTCTAATTTGACTAATTTCTTGCCAATTCATCTTAAACATCACAATTTATCAATATTTTCAAATTATATTCTAATAATAGTTTTACTTTTCATAATTTTATGCTAATTAATGAATTCGACAATTTAAATTATAAATAAAGGGGTAATAATAATTGATCCTTGGACTGTCAGCACTCTCCTATACTGATCCTAACTCAAATTTAACCTGACAGAAACTCTAAAAATGGGTAACTGCCAGATCAGGTTTGACTAGTACAATCTATTTAGTTGATCCTAAATATTATTTTGATAGTCGATCCAAATATTTCTGCAGATCGTCGGCACTATTAATTGGATAAGTACAACTCCCTATACCTACTGATACCCACCAATAAGGTGCTGTAAGTAAGTTAATATCACCCTTTTCTTCATGTGAATTTGGTTCGGCAAACTCTGAACCATTATCTTCGACTATAGCTGATTGTGTATAAATCCATATTTCATAGTCATCGACCTGAATACTCCCTTCACGATCAGCCATATCCAATAAATTTTGTGCTTTCATTTTTTCCATCCTAGGTAATTTTCTACTTTATATATTGAATTAGCTTAATTATGCTCATTATTTCACAATCCCATTTAAGTTTTAGAACTTGCTATGCTTCGAACATATTCAAGAGCCCCCATCAATCTACGACTTGTTTCAAACGTATCAATAAATCTAATAGAGAATTTTTGATCTATCAGCGACCTAGTTTCTTGTATCTCAGAAGCCATATTATCCACTATATCCCAGAAAGGATGCACAATAATGAAGGCTTCAGGGTTTACTGAATCAGCATTATGTAAAACTACCGGAAGTTGTAATGAACCATAGTAAACAACTGTTCGTTTATTCGGATCTAAACGCTGGATATCTTGTGCGGCCTGTCTCGCAAGTTCAGGCCAATCTTTCAATTCGGGATATCGCTCAAAACTTCCATCCAATCCAACCCTGTGCTCAGAATCAAATAAACATCTTAGAAAACTGAGACCTAATCGCCAATCCAAAAGTCCATGGTAGCCTCTGTTTCCATAACGTTGAATACAGCGATAACAAGAGCGACCACATTCTTTTCTATGCTTTTCATCAAAGAAAGACGCCACAATAGGGTCTTCTACATCATTAAGCATTGAGTATATTAATTCTACAATAAGTGGTTCATTATTTCCTGTTTCAGTCAATCTACGGCAGAAACCAGCACCATTCACCAACATATCAGCAATTTGTAGAATAGGTTTCCCATCTCTTAGTCGTGGTTCTAATGGCTCAAATTCCTCAGGCGCAATGTCTAGAGCAAACGCTGCTCTTTGCACCAGTAGATGGGTAGCACTAATCGCTGCAGCACGTAAGTTAGTTCCAGATCTCTGTCTAGGACCAATACGATCCATAGATAAACCATTGGCAATATTCAGCATACCCAGACTAATAGCATCTGTACGTTTCCGTGAAAACAACTTAACTTTCTGTACCGCTGGTCCATCAGGCTGTTCAATCCAACGCTCCCGATTACGCGCTTTTTCATTTAGGATAGCTTGATTAGGTAGACTATCAATTCTTATGTTTTTGCGATCTTGGCAATATATTCTGCTTTGTGTTCGAGTGACAATTTCGTAACTCTCATGTTGGCCAGCCAAGTTCATTGATCCACGATTACGTCGTATGACATACGCTTCACTCCCACTAGCTAAAGAAAAATTTGTGCCCTTAACATTCACCATTTTCATCGGTTCAATAATTGAGCCAGTTTCACGACGTATTAATGGTCTTGGTGGCTCGGTTCCATCAGAGACTTTAGGCTGAAAATCTGTTCTGAATGCTGCTGGAGAATAGTAAGTATCGAAGTGATCCTTCGGTATTAAATTTTTACAATCCTCGCAATTTAAACTACTATTTTTTTGCGAAGAAACTTTTATTGCACCACAAGATGGACAATCAGCAATTTCAACCTTATCAGTCCACCATTGTTCCCTAGGTTCAGGAATGATTTTGGTTCCTCCCTTTGTTGGCTGAATAAATCCAAGTTGATCAGTAAAGCCTATGCTCTCATGTATGCGTTTATCTCGAACAAGACTCTGACCTGGTGCAAATTCGTAAATAGCCATATCTATTTCTCGATCAACCAAATCCCACTCTGCATCTTTTTGTCCAATTGGTTTCACACCAAGATACATCGGTCTAACCCTGGTAGGCATACCAAACATAGGTAAAAGCCCACTTTCGGCCAAAAATTGTGCCAACCCTATTTCTCTACTTTTGCCCTCATGAGTCAATATGCTTATTTCTCTGATGAGTTGATCTGTTTGCAACTTCTCTAAAAGTAATTCACCACGCCCAACAATACCCTCACCTAATGTTAGTGCAAGTTTTTCAGGGACATCGTGTGTTTTGATTAATGTAGATTCGAGTCTTTTCAACCAATTGCCGGACTCACTATAGAATTCCTTGGTAGGAATAAACTCACCATGAATATCAGATGCAGTATGATCACCTGGATAGTTGCTGCCATCTTCCTCTCTTAACTGATTGAAAGCTGCTGTTAACCATGCCTTACGCAACAAACGTAAACTAATATCTATGTGGTCTACCGTGAGGAATGGTGGTGGTGGGGCATCACCAGTGATTGCCTCTGGATGCCGGAAATAATGCATATCGTGACTACGACCACGGCAAAGTGTCATAGCTAATGAAAATGCCTGTTTACGTCGACCCGCACGTCCTACTCGCTGTTGGTAGTTGAATCGTTGTGGAGGCATGTTTGCTTGATACACAGCTTGTAAAGCTCCGATATCAATCCCCACTTCCATAGTTGTCGTTACAGAAAGTACATCAATTTCTTCTGCTTTTCTTTTCAGGCTATTATTTTCTGAATCAATCAGAATTCCCCTAAACCTACGAAGACGTTCAGCAGGTGAGCCAGTTTGCCCTGTTAATTCTTCACAACGTAATCTAAAAGTTGGTTGTTCTTCAGCAAGTGCTTTATCAAGACGTTTAGAAATATAATTACGTTGTCGCAGGTCTGCTGCGGTAGTATTAGACATCTGCGGCAAGGGTGTATGACAGCGCGTACAAATGCCTGTACCACGATGCAAGTGAGCCCGACCACAAGTGACACATTCATAAGCTGGGGCATCTGGCTTAACTAGCTGAATATAGAGCCGCTCAATGCGGATTATTCCTCCTTGATGTTTTAATTCAGCAAGCTCTTGCAAAATTTTGGTCATAGCATTCGCATCAATACCAGATGCTTTCATAAAACTTTTAACTCTACGACTGCTTACAGCATGCCCATCCATCCACTCTTTAATGTTACCTTCTCTAACCCACTTATTTGCCAGTACTCTATAATTATCAGCAAGTACGCGTAAAATGGCATCAAGTGTATCCGTATTGCTTGATTTACTTGGCGTAAAACAAGGATAACCAATACCTGTTTCCTCTAAAGCAAAGTAATTACGGGCAAATAATACATCTTCAACTAATGACCTTTGAGCTTCTGCTACTTCTTTTTTTGCATCAGTGATCTTTAAACTATCAATATCATCATTCCAATAGATAACATCTTGTCGAACTTTGAACAGATCTGGCCATTCATAATCTAGAATACGTTTAACCCCTGTCTCATCTGTAGGATGAACACCAATATCAATCATACCTGCAAGAAGACGCTCAGCTTTAAAACCTCTCTTGACCCCTTTCTCATCAGATTCCAAAATAGTTTCTAATGCGATTCGATCTGAACCAACTTTTTTTCTTCTAATTTTTTTTATGTGATCATCGAGTTCATCAGAAAGTTCATACTCTCCATTTCTTTCAGCTTCTTGCTGACGTTTTATTAACGTTTCTAAATCCTCAGTTGGCTGATTATTTTTTAAAGCATCAACTAAAATTCTACGACGAGTATCGTTATGATGATGGCGCTCTATATCTATAGCTGTTTTAGCTGCATCCTGTCGACTGTCAGAGAATGAAACAGCTTTAGGAGCATTACCCGCACGCTTGAGAAGTTCAAGAACCTCTGTAGCTAACAACTGGGATGTTTTTGCAAATCCGGTACGGAAGCTACGAATTGGAGATCGTCGATATTGTTCACTACGATGAGAATAATCCGCACCACACGCTGGGCAACAATTAGGAGCTGCTGTACGCGTGTGTCTTTTCTCCTTTTCAGAACTGTTTATAAGTGAAAATACTCGTCCAGGAATTAACTCATGAGTACTCCCTTTTGAACTCCCTGGTCGTAATTGCCCATTATGTGGGTCAAGCCACATAGGAATCCAACTTTCTTTATCATTGTCTCCCTGCCTTGGTTCTTGAGCAGATGGCCAAAAAAGAACAAACTCCTCATGACTTAAATCTTCAATTCCTGCTCCAGTACCAAATTCTGGAAGGCGCTCCAAATCCTGGGTTTGGGGAAGAATTTCTAGAGCGGGATTGGGACTGTTCTGGAAACTTCGGCCACGCAGACCACCAATAAACTCCGAATGACACCCTTCGCACAAGAAGAGCTCAAATATCCTTTGTGTACCATTAGAAGTCTGCACATGACTTGTACCACTTTCGACAGATACTCCTTCATAAATAAGTTTTCCTTCTTGTATCAAAGGACTAGCAAATAAACCTTCAAGACTTCTCAAAAACAAGTGTTCTCTAAAGGCAATCGCATCCGAGCCAACACCATCACCTAAACCACGAATAATTGTCAAACCTCTTACAGCATTTGCTGCTGAAGGATCACCGAAAACTTTTTTCGCTATTGTCGATACTGATCTTGCTTTAATACTTCCATCATCGGTAGTACAACCAAAAGTAAGCCTTGCTGAAGCTTCATCGACTAGATCACTCAGTTTAAAATCATGAACTAGACCTAAGGCTGTAGCGCAAAAAGATAACCGAATATCCAATTCACTATTTTGACCTAATTGATAATCTAAGCATCCGAGATAACGCCCATCAGGTACAAGATAGTCAACCAAAGTTACAAATGGATTTGGATCAACATAATCATTGGTAGCAGGCTGTGGTACCTTCGCTTGCCCGCATACTACACCTGAAGCCCAATCTTCCGGTTGCTTTGCCCCTTTACTCTCAGTGTTACCATATGTGCCAAAAGGACCAAAAAAGTCATACAGATAATTCAAACTATGTAAACGTTCTGGACCCTCGAGCGGTAATGAAGCACTTGATGCCAAAATACGAAGTTTATGACGATATTCAGAACGATCTAGACCAAGTTTATTGATCAGAGTTCGGATCAGAGCTGCCATTTCTGTTCCTGTGGACCCCCGTATTAAATGAAGCTCATCCAATACAAGGAAGAAATAAGCATCAGGATCAGTTTCGAGCCATTCTCTCGTTTGATCAAAAATTCTAGCATCTACTTCACGGGACAACATCGCATTCAACATAGAAATGTTTGTAATAAGAAGATCAGGAGGCGTTTCCTGCATATCCCAGCGAGTGATTAACTCAGCACCATCAGGTGATGGAAATAGATAACGAGTCGGATCTGAATGCTGATTCTGCTGATCATAAATGCGAGCTTTTTCTTGGTCTTCTGCAATAGTACGCAGTGCCACTTTAGTTCTGTCTAGACGACTTTTTGCTCGAGTTTTTTCTTGCTGATCCGAACGCCGTGGATGAACCAGATAACCTGGAACTGGACTTGCACTAGTATAGCGACCAAAGAAAATTCGATTTCCATTAGCACGCTGATCAAGTATATTGAGCGCTTCAGGTGAATCCAACATCTTACGTAAACGTACCATTTGGTCTTCGACGAGTGCGTTCATCGGGTAAAGTAGAAGTGCACGTACTGCTTTAGGCCGATCAGATGCTTCTCCTTTACGATGTAAAGTAAAGCCACCATCTTCACGCCACCACTGTGATTTCAAATAATCGGCAGATGGAGCAGACCATCGTGTCGCTTCTGCTGTAATCTCTGCCAAAATTGGAAGTAAGAAAGATTCAGTTTTACCTGAGCCAGTTCCTGAAGTAACAATCCCTGGTTTTCCTGAAGTAATACCATGCTGAAGCATTTCAATTTGGTGAGAATATGGAACAAAAAGCCCTTTTCGTGACAGCTCACCATCAGCAGGTTTCCCTGGGAACAAACCAGAAAATATCATTTCAATAATGGCTCGTCGCTCTGCACGTTTGAATTTGCTAAGAGGGTTGTCCTCTTGATCTTCAAGGCACTCTTCTAATCTGATTTTGGCTGGTTGGTAACGTAAAATTGGCTCAATAAAAGGCTCGGGCATTAAGTTTCCCGGCTGTCGTAATAAGTTCTGCCGTTCTTTACTTAGATCGTCACGACGCAACCGATATACAGTATCCAAGTAAGAAAGATATAGATCTAAAATATCGTTATATGCACCGATTGGATCTAACATACTATTGTTATCCTTGTAATTATTTCTCTAATAAGCCTGTAAGCCATTTTTGACCACTTTCACGTAAGGTCGAATATTTTTTCAACCTATCACTTATTGAAGTTTTTTCATCAACAATTAAACTCTCAGCAAGATATAACCTGATTTCTGTTTCCAAAGCATGTGGGGCAAGCTTCCGTTCTTCCATTTCATATCTGTATTCATCTAGATCTATGCAAGATTCTGATTCTTGTCTATGTAATCGCGTTAATTGTTCATCATTTTTAGACATTTGTTGTACTAAATTTTTAGAACGAATGCTCTCAATCTCAGAAGCGATAGGCATACTAAAGTTAGGTAGATCTCGCCATAAACGATCAACATCTAAAAAGTTGTCCGCAATAGTTGCAACAATTAAAAGATTTTTAGGTCTATTAGAGCCATATAAAATACCTACCAAGCTAGGTAACCATAAATCCACGGCTGTGCGCTGAATACCATCTAGCCAGATAAGGTGATATTGTTCTGGATTTTGAAGTGCTGTAGACCAAGCTCTCGAAAAACCTGTACTCATACCTCGAGATGGCTGAACCCACAAGTCATCAAGATTAAGAATGTTTGGACCAAGTGGTTCTCTGAAAAATACGCCCCCTGCTATTACTTGGGCATATTTAGGTATCATAATTTCTGCTGATTGCTGCGGTAATATCGTTAAAACACCAGAGCGCAGAGATGCATCTAAGAACTTCATCTCTTCAGTTGGAATACCTGTTTTTCTAGCTTGATTCTCAAGTTTCGTACGAAATTCAAGATTATCAATCAATGATATATTTTTAGCTTCAATACCTCGAGACCAAGGGGGTATACTCGAGTCGACAGGTGAAATTAATTTACCTGAGTCTTGAAGTGCTTTTTTAAACCGTTTTAAAAGTTCTGAAGACTCTTGGGAGTCCAAATCCTGAATATCACCTAGAGTTTGATTAAGTTGTTTAATTTCATAAACTAATTGGCTATTTAGATTGGAAATACGATCCTGAAAATCGTTAACAATTGCTTTTAAATCCGTTAGATTTTCTTCATTTTTCTTGATTTCAACATTAAGTGTCTCACGCTGATCATTTAAGTCCTTTAGTTCACTCTCAATTTTCTGTCTGATGACAGGTTTCTCTTCATTAAGATATTTTTCACGATCTTGTAATTTTAATCTCTCCAACTCTTCACGTACTGAACTCATCCCTAAAAGAGTATTAGCTATCAGCTCAGGTGTTTCTAATGAAAGTGTGACTCGCTGACTGTAATCTATAATCCATTCATTTATAGAATCCCAATCTTCATTTTCGTCTATTATCTCTAGAGCACGGTGAAGGATAAATATTATTTTTTCTCTATCACGTTTAGATAAGTCAATTTCATCAAATTGTTTTATTTTTTTTAAAACATCACCTAGTAATTCTTGATCTAATTTCCAAGTTATCTCACGAACAAAATCACCAACCGTATCTTCAGGAATTTCTAGGAATTGCCCATTAAAAGTATCACCTTCAAAAATAGCTTTATTAAATGAATAAATATCTATTGTTCCAGGAGACGTAACGTAACGACCATGGCTAGGATGTGGCTTAACCTTTACTACTAAGCATTCTGTATCAGATAAGGCAACAATAATTTCATCAGTATGAGGAGAGATATTAGTTAGCCCTGATTCAATTAATGTGTAACGAATTTGCTCCATACTCCTTGATCTATAATCAAGGACTATGTTTGGACTAAAAGCATCTTTAACAATATAATGATCTTGACCATCATCAACCTGCTTTGGATTTGCTTGAATTGTAATTGCAATCAGTTGGTTCTCTTCAACCCATGCAAGTGATGGAGCAAATACTTTACCTACAGCAGGTAATTCATCGATTAAGCTTTGTTTCTTCCATGCACCATTTATAGCCTTAGCAATACAGTTGATCCGGGTATAAGGTTTAGGTTTGTAATCTGTGTGCCCCAAATAAAATGTTTCTGACATAGTTAATTAATTCCCGTATATAAAATGGCTTAATCTCATACCACGATGACGTTGTTTTGCCATTCTCATGACTTGATTATTTGATGTGATTTTTTCGCACCCTTGAATCGCGCAACCAAAGGCTTCCTTTAAAACTGCAAGCTGTTGCTCATTAACACCATAGTGATAGGAATAAGATTGATCAGAAGTAAGATGAGGGCCAGATTGAATTCTGGTGGAACGCCGTAACCATTGTGCAATTGGTAAAGGAAGATGTCCTCCAACTCCTTGACGCTCTAAAAATCCATTACGATAAACAAAAAGAGGAGTATTGGTTCTTCTGGCATATTCAAGTAATGCCACAGTCCGTTGAGTTGAAATAAAAGTAGTACTTTTATCTTTGATTAGAAAAACATCTCGGTCATCTTCTCGTACTAATCTGGAAAGAATCGGCCCATTTAGTTGTTGTTGAGGTTCAGATGCAAATAAACCAGGATCAGCTTTCCATACTCCAGCTAGTTTACGTCCCATATCCGTTCTATTTTCTAGCGGCCAACAAATAGGTGCTGTTTCCATTACTGGCATTCTGGCTATTACAAATGACCAACCGAGTTTTTCAGCAAGTGCTTGTAATTCAGTACCAATCAAACTAACAGCAGGTGCAGAAAATGGTGACGTTGCATTACCATAAACATTAATGCCTATTTTTTCTGCTTCGACCTTTAATAAATCAAATTCAGCTGTCGCAATAGCGCCTTCCACTAAAGCTATATTTTCACCTGTAGCTACTAGACGTGGAGGTAATACACGCCAAACTCGACCTCGCCAACTTCGTTTAATATCTTGTTCTAACCAGCCTGCTTCTTCTAAGGACCGTATCACATCCCACACCAAGTATTTCAACTTTGGGGCATCTGGTAGTACTGTTTTTAGAATCTTTATAATTTCAGTTTCTGATCGTGGTGCACCTGCACGTGCATAAATAGCTTCAAGAGCATCACATAAACGGTTAGGAAAATTAGCTGATGAAGATAAAGCTATTTCACTATTGTTTAATGGAATTCCATCCTCGTAGGAAAGTTCTACCGCAGCTTCATATCGGTCTGATCTCTCAGACCATTTCATGATCAATGGTGCACTTTTTAAGAACCGAACTAATTTAAAAGCCACCTGGTTATTTTTTTGTTTTTGCCCTATTCGCCATTCACCCTCTGTTATAGGCTCTATTATTTTAGCTATATTCCCCATCATTTCTAGTTTAAGCTGTGGTGATGTCGTTAGCTCTGTATCTGACTCAAGATGTATATTAGGGAGATATCCAGGTCGAGAAAGCCACTTCCCTCTCCCAATAGGAATACCACCTTCGATTCTTAAATCAGTATTTTTATGATTCGACTCAGAAACACCCTTTCCAGCAGTAATACGTAATGCTGAATTAAATGACATTCGTTCTGAACAATACCATCTATGACCTAGCTTTAATGGCTTTTTGAATTCTCTTACGATTTTTTCAGAAGAACTTAAAATAATAGTGCTTTGATTTTTTTGAGGCCTTCTATCATCTTGTGTCCATAAACCTCCATAACTTTCACACAAAATAAGACAGCCTGAATCTAAAAGCTTTTTAATTTGAGGAGGTGTTCCATACTCTTTCAGTAATTGGCTAAAAGTCCCATGCCAAAAAGAGTTTTCTAAATCTGATCGTCTGTTACCTTTTGATATAAATACTTCATCTAGTTCATCACCATCCCACCCGCTAAAACTCACTGAAATAGACCACAACAATGTGAAGTGTCTAGGTGATTCTCTAGAAATTTCAACGAGAATAGTTTCAATTAAGTGCCAAAAATGATGTGTTTCTAAAGATTGATTATTACGATAACATCGTAATAAATCAGCTAAGTCTTCGCTCATGCGCTCAGGAAGACAATAAGACCAACTCTTTAAATAATTCAATAAAATATTTTGATTATCCAATGCCTTATCGGGTAATTCTTTGAGAATTTTTTTTAGATCAGCTCGATCCTTTCTAGAAGGATATGCTAATTTTGCTGCATAGCCAATTAAAGTCCAGCTACCTGGTTCAGGAAGAACTATTTCTCGATATAAATCATCTTTTTTATTAATCCAAATAGCTAAAGCTTTCCATAGGTTATTTACACCATCGACTTTTTGCTCTGCTCCTTTACCATCATCTAGCAATGTACCTAAGCGTTCCCTATATTGTTTACTATCACCTGCGTTGGTCGTAGTAGCAGCAACCACACAAGAAAGAACAAGGTAATGAAAATTGTTATATGCATAAAGGCCACTATATTCATGATTTTTTTGCCCCAATACTATTTGTACAGAATTTCTGGTAAATAATGACATGAAGGCTTGAAGCACTGTCTCATCTGAAAAATTCTCAACACCAACTGCCGCAGCAAGACCAGCGGGAGTGACATCCAATGAAGTCAGTTTTGTAGTCCCATATGGCCCATCTGTTCTAAGGTAGTAATTCTGAAGACTTTCCAACCAATCATTAATTTTTAAATTATGGAGTATTGACTCCTCAGTTTTCTGCACAAATCTACCTTTTTTAATTTAATGATCTTAAAGGAAATAAAAAATATTTAAAACTCTACTTTTATACCAAAAAACCGATTCGCCCTACCATCCAATTGCTTCTTGATTTTTTCCCAATCTGGTATGACCTGAGCCATTAACTGATAAAAGCGTTCACTGTTGTTATTATCAGCTAAGGGTATTTTACATATATACCTATTACAGAGATGGTGGCAGTTCAACTAAGTGCTTAAATATCTAAATTATATAATTTTTTAAAAACTGAATTACCCGAATTTACCCATAAATAAAAAGACCATGGCACTTGCTATGGTCTTTTTTAATTTAATGATCTTAAAGGAAATAAAAAATATTTAAAACTCTACTTTTATACCAAAAAACCGATTCGCCCTACCATCCAATTGCTTCTTGATT
>SMEN01000379.1_pt1 | contig 13185 bp, 12 predicted proteins | sample 2456271 | NCBI WGS metagenome assembly SMEN01 (sample SAMN10132593, study PRJNA489261) | soil metagenome | isolation source: day1 control-loamy sand soil ammended with raw manure from dairy cow... | place: USA | collected 2015-04-01 | reverse complement strand
CTGCAAATATCCCGGGACGTACCTCCCCCATCCTTCTCACCGCAGAGGATGTGGCCGCAATGCGGCCGGGTTCGGTTATCGTGGACATGGCTGCCGCCAACGGTGGTAACTGTGTGCTCACCCGTCCCGGTGAGGTGTACACCACCGATAACGGTGTCACCATCATCGGTCACCTGGACCTGGCGGGACGACTCCCCGGCCAGGCCTCCCAACTGTATGGACAGAACATCGTCAACCTGTTCACATTGATCACACCGAAAAAGGATGGTCAGGTGATGCTGGATCTCGAAGATGAGATCGTCCGTGGCATCACCGTCACCTACAACCACCTATCCGGTGAGCAGGAGATCACCGATGTACTCTGGCCGCCACCTCCGGTACAGGTCTCCGCTGCTCCTGCAGCCACCGAACCGGCTCCGGCCCAGGCCCAGGCCGGGGACGGGGCGACGGAAGCCGTCGCAAAGCGCACAGGCCGGTGGAAATGGGTGGCCGGGCTTCTCGGTGTGGCCCTGGTTCTCGCCAGCCCCGCACAGGTCAGTGCCGACTATATGGTGCTCATGCTGGCCGTGGTCATCGGTTTCTACGTGATCACCGCCGTCACGCACTCCCTGCACACCCCACTCATGTCAGAGACCAACGCCATTTCCGGCATCATCCTGGTGGGTGCGATCCTGCAGGTGGGGTCGCAGAATACCGCGGTGTCCATCATGGCGTTCATCGCGATCCTGGTGGCCAGCATCAACATCTTCGGTGGCTTCACGGTGACACACCGGATGCTCGCCATGTTCAAGCGGGAGGTATAGGCCATGATTGAACTCGTTCTGTGGACCACCAGAATCACCAACCTGGCGTATCTCATCGCCGCGCTGCTGTTCATCCTGGCGCTGGCCGGGCTGTCCAGACAGGAAACCGCCCAGCGTGGCAACAACTTCGGCATTGCAGGTATGGGTATCGCGCTGGTGGCGACCATCGCCAAGGCGCTGGTGCAATCACACGCCAACCCCGAAGACTACCGTTCGGTGGTAACCACCGCGCTCCTCATCGTGCTGGCCATGGGTGTCGGTGCCTCCATCGGCATCCCCCGCGCCCAGAAGGTCGAGATGACCGGCATGCCGGAACTGATCGCCCTGCTGCACTCCTTCGTGGGTCTTGCTGCGATGCTCATCGGATTCAACTCCTGGCTGCACCCCGAGGGACTCACCGCGGACATGGAGTCCTTCCACCTGGGTGAGGTCTTCCTGGGTATCTTCATCGGTGCGGTGACCTTCACCGGATCCATCGTGGCGTACCTGAAACTCTCAGGCAAGATGAAGGGTGCTCCCCTGACCCTACCCGGACGCAACCTGCTCAACCTGGGGGCCTTACTCGCGATTGTGGCCCTGATGATTGTGTTCATCGTCGTCGGCGGTGAAGGTCTCTGGGCCTGGGTGGCGATCATCGCCATGACCGCCCTGTCCCTGTTGCTCGGTCTGCACCTGGTGGCCGCGATTGGTGGTGGAGACATGCCGGTGGTGGTCTCCATGCTGAACTCCTACTCCGGTTGGGCCGCCGCAGCTGCCGGCTTCATGCTCTCCAACCCGCTGCTCATCATCACCGGTGCGCTGGTCGGTTCCTCGGGTGCGTATCTGTCCTTCATCATGTGTAAGGCCATGAACCGCTCCTTCATCTCCGTGATCCTCGGTGGTTTCGGATCCGACGGTGGCGCTGTCGGTGATGACCGCGACTACGGTGACCATTCCGAGGTCACCGCAGAGGAGGTCGCATCAATGCTCGCCGGCGCAAAGAACGTCATGATCACCCCGGGCTACGGCATGGCTGTCGCCCAGGCACAGTACCCGGTGGCGGATATGACCCGGAAACTCCGCGATAGGGGTGTCAATGTCACCTTCGGCATCCACCCCGTTGCCGGCCGACTCCCCGGCCACATGAATGTCCTGCTGGCCGAGGCGAAGGTCAACTATGACATCGTCCTGGAGATGGATGAGGTCAATGATGACTTCGCCGATATCGACGTGGTGCTGGTCATCGGTGCCAATGACACCGTCAATCCCATCGCCTATGAGCCGGGCTCCCCCATCGCCGGTATGCCGGTGCTCAAGGTCTGGGAGGCCGGGAAGGTCATCGTGTTCAAGCGGTCCATGGGTGCCGGTTATGCCGGTGTGCAGAACCCGCTGTTCTTCAATGAGAACACCGATATGCTGCTCGGCGATGCCAAGGAATCCGTGGACAGGATCAACGCCGCACTCTGAGTGCGTGCTTGTCGACGAAAAGACCACCGGCACCCCACCTCATGGTAGGTGGGGTGCCGGTGGTCTTTAACTGTGTCGGGAAATGATCAGCCGAGCATCGCCTTATCCGATAGCGTTGCACCCTTGATCTTGGAGAACTCATGGAGCAGATCCCGGACAGTGAGGGTCTTCTTGGTGGTCTGATCAGCCTCGTAGACGATCTGCCCCTCATGCATCATGATCAGACGATTACCCAGCCGGATGGCCTGCTCCATATTGTGGGTGACCATCAATGTGGTGAGCGCACCATCCCTGACGATCTTCTCCGTCAGGGTGGTGACCAGTTCAGCGCGCTGCGGGTCGAGGGCGGCAGTGTGTTCGTCGAGAAGCATGATCTTGGGCTGGGTGTAGCCTGCCATGAGCAGCGACAGTGCCTGACGCTGACCACCGGAGAGCAGACCCACCTTGGCGGTGAGGCGATTTTCCAGCCCGAGCTCCAGTTTTGCCAGTTCCTGCTTGTACAGTTCACGGCGTTTGGAGGTCAGTGAGGATCCCAATCCCCGTTTCTTACCACGGAGAAGAGCCAGGGAGAGGTTCTCCTCAATGGTGAGATTCGGTGCGGTACCCGCGAGCGGATCCTGAAACACACGGCCGACATACCGGGCGCGCTTATGTTCAGACATCCTGTTCACGGTGGTTCCCGCGATGCTGATGGTGCCCGAATCCATGAGGAGACGACCCGACACCGCGTTGAGCAGCGTCGATTTGCCCGCACCATTGGAGCCGATGACGGTGACGAAGTCACCTTCCTTCATCTCCAGGTTCAGGTCGCTGAGAGCTTTACGCTCATTGACGGTACCTGGGAAGAACGTCTTATTGATGGCGGAGATCTTCAACATGGTTCAGTTCCCCTTTCCAACACGCAGTGGTTCATCTGCCCCGGTATTCTCCGGGATGTCTGCGGCTGCCGCAGCGGAGGTGGTTTGAGCCGGTGACCGTTTGAACTTGGAGCCCAGTCCCTTCCACCTCGGCAGGAGGAGGGCGATGATCACCAGGAGCGCCGTGATGGCCTTCATATCATTGGGGTCCAGACCGACACGCAGTGCCGCGAAGATGATCAGGCGGTACACGATCGCACCGAGAATCACGGCGATGACCGATACCCACACCCGACGCTGCCCCAGCAGTGCCTGACCCAGGATCACCGAGGCCAGGCCGACCAGGATCAGACCGATACCCATCGAGATATCCGCAAAGCCCTGGTACTGGCCGACCAGTGCACCGCACATACCGACAAAACCGTTGGACAGTGCGATGGTGAAGGTCTTGGTGAAATCGGTGGAGACACCGAAGGACTGCACCATCGGGCCATTATCACCAGTAGCGCGGAGTGACAGCCCGAGATCAGTGTTGAGGAACCAGACCACAACCACGCCGAGGACCGCCACGGCAACCGCCAGGATCCCCGGTCCCGCCCAGGTGCCGAGCAGTCCCGCATCACGGAGAGGGGTGAAAATCGTATCCTGGCGCAATAGTGGAACATTGGCACCGTCCATGATGCGGAGGTTGATGGACCACAATGCGATCATGGTGAGGATACCGGCGAGGAGACCGTCGATTTTTCCCTTGGTGTGCAGCAGGCCGGTGATCAGACCTGCGATGAAGCCGGTGACAAATCCGGCGAACGTGGCCAGGATGGGATTCCATCCCGCCATGATCGCCATCGCCGCGGTAGCTGCACCGGTGGTGAAACTGCCATCGACGGTGAGATCGGCGAAGTTGAGGATGCGGAAGGTGAGATAGACCCCCAGCGCCATCACGCCATAGATGAGTCCGACTTCAAAGGCGCCGATCATACGCGCTCAGCCTTGTCCAGGATCTCCTGTGGGATCTCCACGCCCTGGCGTTCCGCGGCATCCTCGTTGATGACATAGGTGAATTCGGTGGCGGTCTCAACAGGCATGGTGGCTGGATCTGCGCCGTCCTGGAGGATGCGCAGGGCCATCTCGCCGGTCTGACGACCGAGCTCGGTGTAATCGATACCCAAGGTTGCGATGGCACCACCTTCCACGGTTCCGGACTCAGCGCCAATCACCGGGATCTGGTTCTGTTCTGCCACCTGGACCAGGGATGCGATTCCGGCAACAACCATGTTGTCGGTCGGGACGTAGATCGCGTCCACATCGCCGAGGGCATCCACAGCCTGCTGGATCTCATTGACGGTGGTGACGGTCTGGGTCTTGACCTCTATGCCGAGTGGGCCGGCGGCCTCTTCAACAGCATCAACCTGGACCTGGGAGTTGACCTCACCGGAGGCATAGACGATACCGATGGATTCGACACCCGGAACCAGCTGCTGCAGCAGGTCGAGCTGCTCATCAATCGGAGCGGCATCAGAGGTACCGGTGACGTTTCCGCCCGGTGCATCGTTGGAATCCACGAGTTCTGCGGATTCCGCATCGGTGACCGCGGTGAACAGAACCGGGATGTCGGTGATGTTCTGGGCGGTTGCCTGCGCCGCCGGGGTGGCCACAGCCAGGACGAGATCCAGGTTATCTGCGGCGAACTGCTGGGCGATGGTGAGGGCGGTGCCCTGCTCACCGTTGGCGTTCTGCTCCTCGAAGGTGACCTCCACTCCAGCGTCTTCGAAGGCCTGCTTGAAACCTGCGGTGGCGGCATCAAGCGCAGGATGCTGAACCAGCTGGTTGATACCGATGGTGTAGGACTCGCCCCCCTCTGATGCTGCGGTGTCATCTGATTCGCTGGAGCAGGATGCCAGGGCAAGTGCACCGACGGTCATAATGCCGGCGAAGATCTTCGATCGTGAAGAGAACATGGCACATCTCCTTAAAAGTTTTTGGCACGAAGTGTTCACTGTGTATCTGATAAGAATCACCGATGTGAGATGACTCATGATTGAACTTACTTGTTCGCCTTGTCATATGCGTAAATAGGGCGGTACAACGGGTGCACCATATATAAAGCATCCATGGAATAACCCTTCGGCACGGACTGGGGGACACCGGGCACCGTCAGCACGGAGAGAGCCACAACGCTACAGTGGGATCCACCATGAACGTTCCATCAAATAAGCCCAGTGATTCCGACCGTGAGTACCTCCAGGCAGAGCTTACCCGCCTTGTGGGACAGGGCCGTCTGGATCTGAACACCTACCAGGACCTGGTGGATATCGTCTGGTCAACGGATAACAACGTTGATCTCATGCAGATCCGAGCACGCTTTTTTGGTGGACCGCCCATCCAACAGCCCCGGCAGGGCCAGCCTCCCACCCAGCAGCACCCCATGCAGGCACAACAGCCATACACCTATGGCCCACCACAGCAGCCCCCGGTGCAACACCACCAGCCACCCCAGTTTCCACATCAACCCCCGAATCCCCATGCCCCGGGTGGCATCCCGATGGGCGGACACCTGGCACAACCCCAGCCATTTGCACCCACCCCGGGCAACGAACCCGAGCAATCAACGATGGGAACCATCAAGAAGTCCGGCGAATGGGTCGTGCCAGCATATTCTGCCTATAAGCTCAATGGCTCTGACCTGCATCTGGATCTCCGGAAAGCCACGGCGGCGGCACCTGTTGTCACCATTGACATCACCATGAACATGTCGGCAGCCACAGTGGTGGTGCCCCCGGGTGTTCATGTGGATGCCCAGATCGCCAACAAGAACTGGTCTGAATTCAACATCGATACCTCCGCGCCACTGCCCGGCGCCCCGCGCGTCATCATCACCGGTGTGTCGAGGGCATCCACACTGAAGGTCATCACCAAACGTCCCGGTGAGCCGATCGGTGTGTGGGGACAGATGTTCGGCGGGCGCTAACACCGCACACCCTGCCCATCACTGCGGGCAGGCAAGGGAGGGATGTCACAAACCCAGGGTCTTGCCCACCAGCGTGGCAATCGCATTATTCAGAATTCCGGGGGACTCCAAGGGCAGCATATGGCCGGCCCCTTCAGCGATCTGAAATTTGGCCTTGGGCCAGAGTTCACAGATGCGCTCCGCCTGGCCGAGGGGGGTGACATCATCGTTCTCCCCCGCCAGGACATATCCCTCCATGCCTGTGAGGGCGGCCGCCGCATCCAGCTCATCATGATCCTGTAGATCATCAAAGAAGCCCACAAAGGTTTCCAATGGGGTCTCATGGATCATCGCTGCGTGGAATTCCACCACATGGTCATTGATCGGTCGTTTGAACACGGTGGTGGCCAATGCCGGTGCCAGGAATTGCGAAGCATATTCCCGGAACCTATCAGCGTCCCTGGGGGATGCCTCCGTGACATCCATGATCTTTTCAGCGATCGGTGAGGCCAACACCTGCGGAATGCCCTGGGCTGACAGGGACTCGATGGAGGTGGCCACCAGAATGATCCCTTTGATCCGTTCCGCGAGGGCAGGATCAGCACGCTTGACCAGGTTGAGGGCGGTGAGCCCGCCCAGCGAATGACCGACCAGGATCAACGGCCCCGTGCGGGCGTGTTCCTCGATGGCTGCCCGGATATCGTTGGCTGTGCCTGCAACGGTGCACAACCCGGGGCTGACGCTTCCCGTGCGACCGTGACCACGGACGTCGATAAGCAGGCTTCTGACGCGGGGGAAATGCTTGCGCAGGTAATCAACCTGCATGTAGTACACCTCGGCGGCGAGGGTGAATCCGTGGATGAACACCACAGTCAGCTCGGCGTTCTCCGGACCGATGACGTAGGTCTGGATAGGGATCCCCTCGCAGTCCACCGTGGTTTCGATATCCACCCCCACCAGGCCTGGCCTGCGGGTGCGGCTGTGCAACGCCCCATGCTCCAACGCCAGACGGCGCCTGCCCGATTTGCTCAGTCGCAGACGGGCACTTCGTGCAGCGGACCGCATCAGGGAGGAATCAAAAGGCATGGATAACAGCCTACAAGGTGGGGGCAACTGGCCTGGCTGTGGACATATCGGTAGCTTTGATTCCATGACCTCGAAGACCACTGGCTCCCCTGAGACCAATGATGTACACGCTGAAGTGCTGACCACCCTCATCACAATCCTGTCGAATGTGGGCGGTGTCAACCAAGACGACATCACCGTGGAATCCCGCCTGAATGATGACCTCGCCATCAGTTCCCTGAATCTGATCGAAACGGTGGTACAGGTTGAGGATACCTTCGGTGTCCGCATTGAAGATGACGATGTCCAGGGCTTTTACACGGTGAACGACATCATCAGCTTCATTGAATCCAACCGCAATGGCATCACGAAATAGGATTTAATTCATAAGCAGAGGACAATCCCGGTTTTTAGGAGCACAATGGTGTTATGAACGTGAATATCTCTTACCTCACCGATATGGACGGCGTCTTGATAAAAGAAGGCGACATGATCCCCGGGGCGGACCGCTTCCTCCAGGCACTCACCAACAACAACATCGAGTTCATGGTACTCACCAACAACTCGATCTTCACCCCCCGCGATCTCTCCGCACGCCTGCGCAGCTCCGGCCTGGAAATACCACCGGAGCGCATCTGGACCTCCGCAACCGCCACCGCCCACTTCCTGAAATCCCAGACCAAGGAGGGAACCGCCTATGTGGTGGGAGAATCCGGCCTGACCACAGCACTGCACACAGCCGGGTGGATCCTCACCGATTCCAATCCTGATTTTGTGGTCCTGGGTGAAACACGAACCTATTCATTTGAAGCGATCACCACCGCCATCAATCTGATCCTCGGCGGTGCGCGTTTCATCTGCACCAACCCCGATGTCACCGGCCCCTCCCCCACGGGCATCCTGCCCGCCACCGGCTCGGTGGCCGCACTGATCACCGCGGCGACAGGAGCGGAACCGTACTTCATCGGCAAACCCAACCCGGTGATGATGCGCAGCGCGCTCAACACCATCGGTGCGCACTCCGAGCACACCGTCATGATCGGTGACCGCATGGACACCGACGTGATCTCGGGTCTCGAAGCCGGGATGCGCACCGTACTGGTCAGAAGCGGTATCTCTGATGATGCGGAGATCAGACGCTACCCCTTCCGCCCGACCATGGTGGTCGATTCCATCGCCGATATCGCCGGGAACTGGGATGATCCCTTCGGTGATGGCTCCTTCCACGATGAGGATCCCTCCGAGGAGGCCACGGGCTTTTCAGACGAGTACTGAACCGGCCACCACCGGCGCCGAACCGGGGTGGGCGGTCCCTCCCCCGTCAGCGGCCAGCCCCCCTCGGGCCATGGGGCAATCCCCCCTGAGGGGGAGCCGTCCTTCCCGTCGTTAAATCTCCCGTAAATCTCCCGTGATTCCGAGCACATCGACGGCGAGGTGTCTACTGTCGTTAGCATGGCGATTTCAGACATTGTGCGTAAAGGCGAACATGCCACAAACAGGGCGGCCCTGAAGTGGTCCAATGGGAAGGGGTGGAAACCCCAGGTCACCGGTTTCTCCGGATATGGCACGGCACACCGGGTCAGGGTTCTCGCCCGAGTCCTGATGACCAACCCCGACCAGGAGCGGGAAGCTCCCCGGACAGACCCGGATAGTGATTCCCGGGAGTCACTGGGCAAGCAGGCGCAGCGCGGCTGGAGACAGTTCTTCACCATCCAGGTTCCCGCCCACCCTGTCAAGGTCACCATCGGAAACCACTCGGTGGATACCCGCACCGATAACAACGGTTACCTGGACCTGCTGATCGAGGACCACGGACTGGGCACCGGTTGGCATGAGATCACCATCGATGCCGAAGGTGCGGCACCCGCCACCGCCAGAGTGCTTATCGTTGACGCCTCCGCCAAACTGGGATTGATTTCTGATATCGATGACACAATCATGGTCACCTGGCTTCCCCGTGCACTGCTGGCAGCCTGGAACTCCTGGATCCGCCACACCAACACCCGCCAGCCTGTTGCTGGAATGGGTGAGTTCTACGCCGAACTTCTGAAGAATGATCCTGCGGCTCCGGTGTTCTACCTTTCCACCGGAGCATGGAATACCTTTGCCACCATCAGGTCCTTCCTGAGCAAACACAATCTTCCTGACGGCCCGATGCTGTTGACAGATTGGGGCCCCACCCCGACCGGTCTCTTCCGCTCCGGCCAGGAGCACAAGAAAGTACAACTACGCAACCTCATCATCGATTATCCGGATATCAAGTGGATTCTTGTAGGTGATGACGGCCAACACGATCCGTTGATCTTCAGCGAAGCAGTCTCGGAGCATCCGGATAGGATCGCCGGTGTGGCCATCCGGGAGTTGTCCCCCGGTGAGCATGTCCTGTCCCACGGAACCACCGGGGCGCTGTCCACCATCACAACCAATGGTGGTCAGGGAGTTCCCGTGGTTCATGGCCAGGACGGTTTTGAGCTGCTTTCCAACTACCGTTCCCAGCCTTTTCCGCTGATCGAGAACCCCGATGCAGTTTCCGGAGCACCTCACCCGGGTGGTCCCACGGTTCCAGCTGCCGAGTAGACCGGCTGCCGAGCAGGCCAACCAACGTCGGCTATATGTGCAGATGAGAAAATCCCGCGGTGCCTCCCTCTTCCTCTAGGGAGGCACCGCGGGATTAGTTCTTTCCCTCGAATCTGGTGGGATTCAACCCCGTCGCTGTCTAATCAACGATGCGGAGTTCAACCTCAAACCTGTGTTCATCCGCCAGATTCTCCAACACATCACGCAGATGCGTGAATTCGCGTTGGGTTCCGGTAATCACCTCTCGGCACTCAATGAGGCCAAGTACATATGGATCACGACGCCATGCCGTGAACCAGTGCGCGGTGAGTGGGTCTGATCCCGGAGCTATGAGCTCCGAGGGACCCGGAATACACACCACCATTGCACACTCAATGATCGGACGAAGTTGGCGTGGCATTCCACTGATCGTGAGAACAGCAGTCTGCGCAGGCTTTGCCACATCCTTAAAAGAGTCGGCTACGGAGGTTTTCAATTGGGGTAAACCCATGTCCTCCCAGAAGTCTGCCTTAAGCAGGTCCGCCTGACGACGGGTCCGGGTGGGCACGGTTAATGCATTGTTCGTCATGTCGGATTCCCTAGGCAACACTCAACAACGCCCGATCCTGAGTGGAAAACCCTGGTCCGGGAGATGTAAGACGAGGTTCGTCTTCCCCAACGGCCTCATGTGCATCATTCATCTTCAATGACTTACTAAAGGCGATTGTGGTTAACTCCAACCCCACCAGCAACCCTGAACCAACACTTTAGCCCCCGATTGCTAAACCTAAAGCTTAACTTTAGACTCCCCGTTATGGCGACAGTCCGTCCGCTGAAAGTGCAGCTCAACGTGTTACAGCCAAGTTTGATCAGGAATCCCCCAGCCCAAAACCAGTCTAATTTCAGTGAAAATAGAACAAGAGGGCAGCTTCTCCAACAGTATCTTTAGTGGAATCTAAACCACCCCGGAACCTGCACCAGAACCGGAACCTGGATCAGTGGTTGAGCTCGCGCCACAGGGAATCATTGAATTTGCTCCACAGCGGCTTCGCCCAATCCCCGAAAAAGCGGTCAGTCAACACCACAGCCGCATATCCGGTCCCCGGAACAACCCAGAGGAAAGTTCCCGAATAGCCGAAATGCCCGATGGTGGATTCCGGAAGCCGCGTTCCGGTCCAATGCGGATCCTTCGTGCCCTTGATCTCAAAACCAAGCCCCCAGGGGCAGGGCTTCTGCATGCCGTATCCCGGGACCGTTCCGATCAGGTCCGGGTACTGCACAGTGAAGGCCTCATCCAGAGTCTGTTGGGACAATAATGTCGGCTGGAGGAGTTCCTGCGCAAACCTACTCAGATCCGCCACCGTGGATCTCATCGCATGCCCCGCGGAACCATGAAGCTCGGAAGACTCCATACCGAGGGGGGAGAGAACCGCCTCGTGCAGATACTCAGCAAAAGTCATGTCGGTCTCCCGGGCGAGAGCATCAGCCAGGATATCGAACCCGGCCGAGGAATAGATCCGCCTCTCCCCCACTGGACGTTCCACCACCGGGCTACCGAAAGCCACACCGGAGGCATGTGCCAACAGATGCCTGACGGTAGCCCCTTCAGGCCCCAGAGGCGTGTCGAATTCGAACACCCCCTCCTCCACTGCAAGAAGAAAAGCGTACGCCGTCACAAGTTTGGTCACACTCATGATCTCGAAGACATGTTCAACATCACCATGGGTACTAATTGCACCATCAGCGATGACGCTGGCGGCAACATTGTCCACCGGCCATGAATCCACTGTCTTCAAACTTTCCATGGCGATCACCCTAGCAATTGTCCCCGCCGAAACCGGGAAGGCAGGTCCGGACCGGGCGGAAAATGTAATCTATACAGTTGTGCCCTCCCCCGATCTACCCCATCTCACCAGAACCGCCACCACACTTGTAACGGGTGTGGCTGGTTTCCTCGGACATAATCCAGGATCCTTCGCAGAAAAGGTATCCCAGCGTTTTCGCCACTCTCCGCTGGGACGCCCGTTATCCATGCTGTCCGGGATCATCCCCGGGGTCTCAGAGCACGAGCGGTTGGGGCAGTTGGATTTGGCCACCCAGAACACCCGGGTCAAGCATTTTCGTGAGCTCTTGGCCCACCAACCTGACTACACGCCCCGTTTTCACGGTCAGCACCACGGTCCGGTGATTCACCTGCTGACCAATTCCCTGCCCCACACCACCTCCGGTTATGCGCTGCGCTCCCACGGCGTGCTCACCGCATTGAGAGATATCGGCATTGAAGCATTGGCGGTGACCAGGCTGGGCTACCCGGTCACCGTCGGCCGTGTGGCACGGTCCCGACAAGAGCTTGTCGACGCCATCCCCTACCGCCGTCTACTCCCCTGGATCATGCCATCCTCAGCACTGAAAACAGTTGATAACACGGCAGGACAGATCATCAGGATCGCCAGGGAAACCGACGCATGGGCCATCCACACCACCACCCCATTTGAAAATGCCCTCGCAGCAGAGCAGGCCGCCCGCACACTGGGCATCCCCTGGATCTATGAGGTTCGGGGGGAACCCGAACTCACCTGGCTCAGTCGCTTCAACGCCACCAACCCCATCGAGATGGAGAAAGCCCTCCATAGTCAATACTTCCGGGGGCGCCGTGCCCAGGAAGCAGCTCTGGCAAAACGTGCTGATGCGGTTGTGGCACTCAGCAAGGTCTCGGCGCAACAACTCACCGATCGGGGGGTCGATCCGGAGAGGATAACCGTGGTCCCCAATGCTTTCGATGCTGGACTTATCCATAAGCAGACAGACCGCGAGGCTCTCCGCAGGGAATTGAATCTCCCTGATAAGCCCCTCATAGGTTCGGTCTCTGCAATCGTGGGATACGAGGGTTTCGATACCCTGATCCGAGCCCTGGAATACCTACCCGAGGCGGTGGCAGTCATTGTCGGTGACGGCACGGAACGTCCGGCACTCATACAACTCGCGGAAACATTGGGGCTCACCGATCGCGTTATCTTCCCGGGCCGAACAGCATCGGGGGATGCCTGGAAATGGTACGGAGCCCTCGATGTCTTTGTGGTTCCGCGCAGGGACACCCCCGTGTGCCGAACTGTCACCCCGATCAAGCCGTTGGCCGCGCTCGCCTTGCAGGTACCGGTGGTGGCCTCGGATCTGCCGGCACTCCGGGAGGTCACAGGAAACCTCGGCACCTATGCTGAACCTGACAACCCCCGGGCGCTGGCGGCGGCCATCAGGGCGGCAGCGCAGGAAAAACCCATCGATGCCACCGATTTTCTCCGTACCCGCACCTGGGATGCCATCGGTCAGATTTACGCCAACATGTATTCCGGGCTGAGAGAGCGCATCAATACGCAGTAGTAACATCCACAGCCCCGCAGACTCAGCTGCGAGCGATAGGACGATCTCCTGCACGCGCTGCGCTTTCAATAAGATTCAACAGGCGCTCCGGTACGACCACCTCGCGCTCGTGCGCAACCCACCTCGCCCCATC
>SMEN01000377.1_pt1 | contig 13213 bp, 10 predicted proteins | sample 2456271 | NCBI WGS metagenome assembly SMEN01 (sample SAMN10132593, study PRJNA489261) | soil metagenome | isolation source: day1 control-loamy sand soil ammended with raw manure from dairy cow... | place: USA | collected 2015-04-01 | reverse complement strand
TTGACTAAAAACCAATAATCACTAGGTGGCATCAGTTTTCCGTTAAATGTTCCATCCCATGAAAATTGTGATCTCATTCGATAAAGTAATTTTCCATATCTATCAAAAATGGAAATGATTGCATTCGGATCCATTCTTGTTAGGTTAGGAATTCTCCAAGTATCATTATATCCATCTGCGTTTGGAGTTATAAATCTTGGGTAATCTAAAATATAAACACTCAAAACTTTTTCTCCACATCCATTCAAATCTCTAATATAAACTGTAAAAGTTCCAACTCCTAATCCAGTGAAAACATTTGATAATTGATAATTAACTCCGTCTAAAGAATATTCAAAAATACCTTCATCATTTACAATTACAGTGATTGAATTGTTAGATTCATTAAAATCTGTTGTGATGATTTGAATATCTGTTGGTCCGTTTGAAACATTTACATTAAAATTTTGAGTAATCTCACAACCGTCAATAGAAAAATACGTAACCGTATAAAGTCCGGCTGTAGAAACTTGAATACTTTGAGTCGTTTCTCCTGTATTCCAAACGTAATTGTTATTTTGTGAAGCTGCAGTTAATGTAATAGTTTCACCTTGACAAATTGAAAGTTCTTGTTGTTGTACACTTTCGGTATTAACAACATTCAAAAATACTTTTAAGATTGCAACACAAGTACCGTTAATAGAAACTTTTGCATAGATTTCTTGTTGATTAGCAATTGTATTTGTAAAATTATTAGGAAGTGTATTTCCATCATTATTTGCGTCCTGAACCGTTAGAAAGAATTCAATATCATGATTTTGGGTGAAATTATTTTCAGTTCTAATAATTTGTGCAATTTCAGTAAGATTAAAACTCGTAAAACCATCTGATGAATTTGCATCTGTATCACATTTAGTTTGTGTGATTGGTGTAATGTTTTCGGAATTAATCAATAAATTTATTGTTCCAACATTTTCACAACCACTTTCAGAAATAATTCTAGCGTAAACCTGTGTTCCGTTTGTTGCGTTATATGGTATTGCAGAATTAATGATTCCAGACAAAACTCCGTTGTTATTATTTTGATAAAAACTAATTGAATCAACAGGATCATTTGTAATTAAATCCATTGCATCATTCAAATTAAATGCTGCCGTATTCTCATTTGCAACTCCGCAAACTTGAAGTGATACGGTTTCTTCGAAATCAAATAATTCATATTCTACGGTAATATCACCTTCAGAAATACATCCGTTTTGTTGTGTGATTTTTACCTTATAAGTTCCAGTTTCAGTTACGGTATAAGTGGCTTGATTTTGATTTGTAATTAAATTACCATTTCTAAACCATTCATAAGTTGCATTAGCTGTTGTTGCATTTAAAGTTAACGTTTGATTAGCGCACAAAGCATTGTTATTTGCGATTAACTTATTTGCACCAAGGTCAATTTCTGCATTGAAACTATTTGCTCTTAAAAAAACAGCCGAATCATATAGTGCGTTTCCTTGGTCAGCAATTACAATTTTGATTTGATATGTATTTCCAGGAATAACGGTTGTTTCAACTTGCATTGGAACCGTATTTCCATTATATGCAATTGGAGAATTGATGTCATTATAACTTGCGAAATATTGAGCGTTAGAAGCAGGACAAAGTCCGCCTGTTCCACGAATTGTGCTCGAAGTTACTGGTGTATTTGTTCCAGGAACCAAAGCAAGGTTTTGTGGTGTAGTTCCTGCAGTTACATTTGTTAGAATAAAGGCAAATCCATCTGTATAACTACATTGGTTTTGTGTTCCATTAATCAAATATTGTTCTGAAGCAAAGATATAATCAAATCGAATGGTATTCGCAGTCGGAATGAAATCGAAAATTAAACTTGAAGCATTGTAAGTATTGTTGATATTTACTGCATTTTGCAAATCCATATCACCAGACCAACTACTTGGACCATCACTCAGAATTGAAAAACTTGGTCCTGGTGCAGCAGATAACTTACCTGTTGTAAGTACAATTCCTTCCTCAAACGGAAAGTTAGATTGTGCTTTATTAAAATATCCCCAACTTTTCATTCCGTCAGAAAAAGTGTGACCGTTAAAGTTGACGTTTAAAATATTCGTACAAGTTCCGTTTATGAAACCATCAATAAGTTGTTGATTTGTAAACGTATTATTCACAGTTATTTGTTGCGCAAAAATGGGCTGCGAAAACAAAACTAAAAAAAGTATTTTGTGGATTATCTTCATTTTGCAAAGATACTCATTTTTTTTATTGGAAAGGAACTGTTGTTGGACTACCAGAGTTAAAACGCATTAAATCAAAGTTATCATTTCGTATGTTATTTGTTTTTATGATGTTTCTACCATTTCCTGGAATTGTTGGATAAAGTGCAATTGAGATTTGAATGTTTTGAAAAACAAGATAATCATTGTTTAATGAAATACCAAAAGCAATTTTTGAATACATATTATCTGAAACAAATTTGTTATCTTCATCTCCCAACCAGCCAAATGAAGCTGACAAAAACGGACTAAATCTAAATCCCAGTAAGCTTCCTGGTGCATAAGATTGTGTTTGAAAACTTAGTAAAACTCGTTTCGTTCCAAATAAGTTATAACTATAAAAACCATCTATTCCGTTATCTGCTCCGTTTAAATTGATTCGATCTTTTGTGTAATCTAATCGATTGTAACCAAAAACTAATTCAGGGTTAAAAAACTGTCTGAATTTCCAGTTCCTGTATTCATAAATTCTCGAAAAAAACATTCCTTTTACACTAAGCACACTTTGTTCTGGCTTGTTTGCATTAAAAAATGTTCCCCATTCAACATTTATTCCAAGATAATTATCATTCACAAACTTACCTAAGGAAAATTCGGCACCTAAATAAGGTCTTAAAATTTGATTTTTCCATTGTAAACCTCCGGTTATTGAAAAGTTTTTACCATAATTGACATCTTCAATCAATCCATAATTAAATAAATATTTGGTTTGCTTGTACTGTGATGAAGAGATTGCAACAGAACCTAAAACAAATTGTTGATCTGAATAAACACCTTCTGGATCGTTGGTTGGAATAGGATTTTCTTTGTAATTAACTACATTGTATCTCAGTGTAGTAATTAAGTTTGTAATGTTTTTATCGTTAGTTTTTGAGATTCGAAAAGCTCTTCCAAACCAAACATCATAAATATTATATTTTATATTAGTGATTTGATTGTTGTTCGTAATATCAGGAATCGAATCTTTATAAAAAATTTTCGATAAGGTCGCTCCACCTGCATATTTTGTTAGAGGTGAATAAAAAGGACGCTGAATATAAACTGATTTTTGATGATTTTTTGCAAAATCAATATCATATAAACCTCCAACATTGATAAAGGTGTTTTTGATATTATTTACTTGATATTGCGCATTGAAAGCATGTTTGTTTTGGACGAAATTTGTTTTGTATTGCGTTGATAAATAATGTCCAAAACCGCCAAAATTTCTAGAAACCAAACGAATTCTACCGCCAGAATTTGACAATGATCCGGTTGGATAAATACTCCATGAATCAAGAACTTTGATGTCGATATCTACAGAATCTGGACTGTTTGGAATCAGAATAGGTGTAATTTTAACTCTACGAATATATCGTTGTGTACGCATCAAACGTTCACTTTCTTTTATTTTTACTGAATCTAATTTTTGATCTGGTTTAAATAATAAAATATTTCGAATCGTAAATTTTTTAGTTTTTAAATGTGCTTTATTTCCAAGTTTTTCAAATCTTTTTTGAGCTATTTGGGTAGAATCATCAATTGAATATCCAAAAGGATCCATGGTTTCTATGTCAATATTTCGAATAATTTTTCCTTCAAAAGAACTATAGTTTATTGATTCATTTTTTTTTATTTCCTTTTGATTTGATGGTTTTTGATTTGGTTTTTTATATAATAATTTTTCAATCGATTTTATAAATTTATTTTTTTTAGGTTTTTGATTGTTTTCAATCGGATTTTTTTTAGGTATAGTATCATTATTTTGTGCTTTTGTTTGAAGACACAAAATCAGAAATAATAATATGTAAAATTTTTTAAGCAATCCGTTTTTATATGAAAAAAGTAAATATATCTATTTTATGTATTTAATTCTAAATCTCGAATATAATCTTCATATTCATAGAAGAAAATCTCGAAAGCATTCATTTGGTCGTTGAAGAAATCGAAAATTCGTGGCCAGGTATTTTTATTATTACAACTTACTTTATCCAATTCAACCCAAATTCGGCTTATTAATTTTCCGTTTTCAAGATGTAAGTTTCTTTCAAAAATGGCATCAGCAACATGTTCTTCTAATAATAAGGTTCTAAGCGATTCAATTTTTTCATAATAAATTTTACGTTTTTCTTCATCTTTACATTCAATATCAAGCATAACCATTGCTTTTTTATTATCTACATAAAACTTAAACGCAAAATCTTTAATTTTTGTATCAAACAATAACCATTTTCGAGGATAAGCTTCTGCAAAATCAATCCAAAATTGTCTTTTAAGTTGTTGTACTTCTTCTTTACTGAACATTTTAATTTATTTTAAGATATAAATATATTTAAATTTTCTACTTTTATTTTCTATTAAAGAAAATGATTTATGTTATTCGATAAATTCTTAGAATTAATCCCAAAAATTGAAAAAGAACCTTTACTTTCTTCTGAAGCGCATATAAAAATGGCTCCTTTGGAACGATTAAAATATTATGAAAATTATGATTATTCAATTCATAATCCTAGAAAATCTGCGGTACTTTCGTTATTTTACCCCAAAGATACGCAAACCAATTTATTATTAATCGTTCGTTCTGAATATCCTGGAATTCATTCTGCACAAATTTCGTTCCCAGGTGGAAAAATGGAAACTTTTGATGCTTCATTACAAGAAACAGCATTACGAGAAACAGAAGAAGAAGTCGGAATTGCTAAAGATAAAATTCAAATCATAAAACCATTTTCTGAATTGTATATTCCACCAAGTAATTTTTTAGTTTCACCTTTTATGGGTATCACGACAGAAGCTATTTTTCCGAAAATTGATTCGCGTGAAGTTTCTCATATTTTAGAATTACCAATTCATGATTTGTTAGATAATCGTTTGATTTCTAACGTAAAATTATCAACTTCTTATGCGAAAAATATTGAAGTTCCTGCTTTCATAATTTCAAATCATATTGTTTGGGGAGCTACTGCAATGATATTAAGCGAAATAAAACAGGTAATAAATAACGTTATATAAGAAAGTCTTTTGTAAATTTGTAGATTGTATTTAAACGTAAATCTATGGGATTATTGAAGAAAGATCCGTTCGGGCATGTACTTCTTTTTAAAAAATGGCTCATAAGAATCTTTGGTTTTATCACGCACAAGCGATACAGAGGTTTTAATGATTTGAAAATTGAAGGATCTGAAATTATCAAATCATTACCAGAAACAAATGTACTTTTTATATCAAATCATCAAACTTATTTTGCTGATGTGGTTTCGATGTTCCATGTATTTAACGCAAGTTTAAAAGGAAGAGTTGATAGCATCAAAAATGTTTTTTATATCTGGAATCCCAAATTGAATTTATATTTTGTTTCTGCTAAAGAGACCATGAAATCTGGTATTTTGCCTCGAATTATGAGTTATGCAGGTGCAATTACTGTCGAAAGAACTTGGCGTGAAAAAGGAAAAGATGTTGAAAATAAAAAAGCTGTAAATCCAAACGATACCGAAAATATTAAAATAGCATTAAAAGACGGTTGGGTGATTACGTTTCCGCAAGGAACTACAAAATCATTTAAACCAGTTCGTAAAGGAACGGCTCATATTATTAAGGAACACAGACCAATTGTGGTTCCGATTGTGATTGATGGTTTCAGACGTTCGTTTGATAGAAAAGGAATTTGGTTAAAGAAAAAAGGAATTTTACAATCGATGGTTATCAAAGAACCCTTGGATATTGATTACGATAACGATTCGATTGAAGATATTGTTGAAAAAATTGAATTTGCAATTGAACAACATCCTTCATTTTTAAAAGTTGTTCCTACAGAAATCATTGAGAATGAAAAAGAATTGAATAAAAAACGACGTTTCAATTATTAAAATACAAATCGGCTTTTAGTCGATTTTTTTTGTACCTAACTTTTTGTGTTTATTTTATTATTAGATTAGTATAATTTGAAATTTGAACAGAACTAATTTATGAAAATCAATTTATTGTGTATTATAATAACATATTTTATGTTCATTTCAATTGGATTTGGACAAGATAATAATATTTCAATTTTTAGAATAAACAGTAAAAATGTATTCATTAAACAAAACGAAAATATTATTGACACAATTTCTACAAACGGAATTGGAAAAAGATTTACGTTTATTAAAATTGATGAATCTAAAAAACGTGTTTATGTTAGTAATCACATAATTCCTGAATTGGATAATTTTGGGATGGCTTATATTTCTTTAGAGATTTGGACTGTTTTAAATGGAAAATTAGCGTCTGAAAAGGTGAAATTAAAATTGAATAATCAAAGAGCTAAAAATGTAAAAATTAGATTTAATAAAAATGAAGTATCTATTATTTGTAAAAAATCCTTTTTTAAAAGAGAACGATATTTTATTGATTATGAGAATTTTCCCAAGTTAGAATGTTTTATTTTACCTTGATTATTATGAAGTGTAATATTTTTTTTAATATTTTGATTCTTATATTTTTCGCATCTTGTTCTAAAAGAATTGATTTGCTAGATAGTAATAATAACAGCTCAATACAAGTTGAGAAATTAGATGATAAGATAAAAATCGTATTTAAGGATTCGATTGGTCGTGAAATTAATTTAATTAAGACTGAATTTGACGAATATATTTTAAAAGAAAAAAAAGGTATTTTGATAACAACTAAGAGTCTTAGTTTAGATGATTCAGTGTTTATGACGAAAGAAACTTTTTACAAAAAATATGACGTTTATGATAACGAATTACGTCAGTCAGTTTATGTAAATAATTTTAATTATAAAATAGATGAGAACTTATATGTAAGTCAAATTTCGTTTTCGCCATCTCCGAAGTATTGCTTGAAAATTTACTACGATTCGACCTTTATGATTAAAAAAGTTTACTATAGATTTGGTGATAATATAATAAGTGATAAATCAAAAGAGTTTCCGTATAGAAATGAAGAATATTCTAAATTTTTGAATCTTGTAAATAAGGATAGCATTTTAAATTTGAAAGATGATTTAGTTTTTGAAATTGAATGAGATTTTTATGGTTTATGAATTTCTAAACAAGAGATTTTAAAGTAATATTTTCAGCTATTAATGTTTTTAAAAGTTAATTTCAAATTATAAAATTTATCCATAATATTGCTTATTAATAAATTCTCTATTTTTTATGAAGCATTTTTTTGCCTTTTTATTCTGTTTTCCCTTAGTTTCTTTTGCTCAAAACAATTTAGAAACTACTCAAAAATACCAAACCGAATTAATCTCTTTTTACAATAATTCAGAAACAACTCCATTAGATAAAGAGGAGCAAAAATCATTTAAAGGGATTACGTTTTTTGATATCGATGAAAAATATATTGTTGAAGCAGAATTGGAATTGCTTAAAAATCAAAAACCTTTTTTAATGCCATCTACAGGTAAAATTCAACAAGAATATAAAAAATATGGAATTTTACATTTCCAAATTGATGGACAGAAATTACAATTAGTGGTTTATCAGAATATTGCTTTAAGCAAGAGAAAGGGACTTGAAAAACATTTGTTTCTTCCATTTTATGATTTAACAAGTGGAGAAACAACTTACGGAGGCGGGCGTTATTTAGATGTTCAAATCCCTGAATCAAACAAAATGATTATTGATTTTAATCAAGCTTACAATCCATATTGTGCATATTCAGCGCGTTATTCATGTCCAATCACTCCAGAAGAAAACTTCTTAGATATCGAAATCAAAGCTGGAGTAACTTATCCAAAAGATGAAATATAACATTCATACCCATCAATTTTCTAATCGTGTTGATGTTGTTGAATTGGTAAATCAATATCCAAATGAAGTCGATACATCGTTACCCAATTTCACTATTGGAATCCATCCTTGGTATATCGATTTTGAAAATTTAGAACACGATTTACAAATCATCGAACAAATTTTACAACATCCAAATTGTAAAGCTTTAGGAGAATGTGGTTTAGATAAACGCATAGAAACTCCTTTAGAAGATCAGATTTCTGTATTCAAACAACAACTTTTACTTGCCGAGAAACATAAAAAAGCTGTAATTTTGCACTGCGTTTCAGCTTATCAAGAAGTTATTGAAATCAAAATGCAACTGAAAATTACGGTTCCAATGATTATTCACGGATTTTCTAAAAACATACAAGTTGCACAAAGTTTGTATAAAAACGGATTTTATCTTTCGTTCGGAAAATATTTACTTCGTAATCCAGAACTTTTAAATGTTTTAAAGCAAATTCCTACCGAATTTCTTTTTCTTGAAACCGACATGATCGAAGAAACCATTGATCAAGTTTACGCAAAAGCCCAATCGGTTCTTGAAACTGATGTAGAAAAATTAATTGAACATAATTATATAAAAGTTTTTAACCGCGATTAATGTCCGATTTTTAGATCGGGAAGCTTAATCACTTAAATTGAATTGGAATGGCTGTTTGGCAAGAAAGAGCAGAATTATTATTTAAAGCAGAAGGAATCGAAACCTTAAAAAATTCGAACGTATTAGTAGTTGGTTTAGGTGGAGTAGGTTCATTCGCTGCTGAGTTTTTAGCTCGTGCCGGAGTTGGAAACATGACCATTGTTGATGGCGACATTGTTGATATCACAAATATCAACCGTCAATTACCAGCCTTACATTCTACGGTTGGTATGCCAAAAATTAAAGTTGTAGGAGATCGTTTAATGGACATTAATCCTGAATTGAATTTAATTCGTATCGAAGAATTCATTTCACCAGAACGCGCACACGAAATTGTAACAAAAGATTTCGATTACGTTTTAGATTGCATTGACAGCGTAACTCCAAAATTAAACTTAATCATCGCTGCAAAACGCAAAGGTGTAAAAGTGATTAGTAACATGGGAGCTGGCGGAAAAATGTTGGCAAGCAAAGTGGTAGTTAAGGATATTGGTAAAACGGATGTTTGCCCGTTGGCTAAAGTAATTCGTAAACGCTTACGTAAAGAAGGAATCAAATCAGGAGTTAAAGCCGTTTTCTCTTTAGAAAAACCAGACGAAAGCAGTTTAAAAATGACCGACGGTTCTAACTACAAAAAATCGTTCTTCGGAACCAACAGTTGGATGCCCGCTTTATTCGGACTTCACGCTGCCGAAACCGTAATCAAACATTTAGTAAAAAAAGATAAGTAATATATCAACGCTTCAATTCATTTTGAAGCGTTTTTTTATGGGATTCAAACCAGGAGTCATAAAGGCGAAAGTTTAAATTTAAGAAGTTATTAAATATAAGTTAGCACCAACTCGAACAGAGTTCGTAACTCTGTTCAAGTTTACTAATATAAATCTACATTGTTTTTCTAAATATTGATTTTCAATAAATTGTGCGAATTATTGTATTTATTCTTGTTTGTATTGTAATTTTTTTTAAATTTAATATAGAAATTTTTTGCAGATTTTGAGTTTTTCTTAATCGTGCATTTTTTTTATTGTAAATAAAATGAAAATTTATGAAGAATTATATTTTAAGTCTAAGTTTGATCTTAGTTTTCTTATTTTCTAGCTGTAGTGTTAGCAATGATGATTCAGAGATGGCTGCTCCAAGTGGAGATTTTCCAAGTGAAGAAGGCACTGGTGATGAGAATCCAAATCAGGCAGGTCAAATTACTGCAGGAGAGTGGAATGATTTGGAAAATTGGTTATTTTGGCAAAATATTATAACTACAAATGATTTTAGTTCGATGCCACAATATTGGTCGATTTATAATAATAATCGAATAGTTGTTAAAGTTGTTTCAACTCAACAAACTCCGATTATCGACGCATTAGTTGAATTGAAAAGAAACGGAACTACAATTTTTACTGCAAGAACAGATAATAAAGGAAATGCTCAATTGTGGGCTGATATTTTTCAAAACAATCCTAATGTAGATTATGCTACACTTTCAATTGCTATAAACAACGGAACTCATACTATTTCTAACGTTATTTCTTTCAATCAAGGAATTAATACTATCGAGATTCCTAATGTTATTGTCGATAATAAAATAGAACTTGCTTTTGTTGTTGATGCTACGGGTTCGATGGGAGACGAGTTAGAGTTTTTAAAAACAGAATTACTTGATGTGGTTTCAAGAGTTAAAAATGGGCATTCAAACTCAACTGTTTATACTTCTTCCGTATTTTATAGAGATGAAGGTGATGATTATGTAACAAAACTATCAAATTTTACAAGCGATCATACGGAAACTATAAACTTTATTAAAAATCAAAGTGCTGCTGGAGGTGGAGATTTTCCTGAGGCTGTTCATACTGCGTTGGACAAAACAGTGAATGAGTTGCAATGGTCTACTAATGCAAAAACTAGAATTGTTTTTTTGTTATTGGATGCACCTCCTCATCATGAAAAAGCAGTAATAAATGATCTTCATAATTCCATTTTAAAATCTGCAGAAAAAGGAATTAAAATTATACCAATTACGGCAAGTGGAATTGATAAGAATACGGAATTCTTAATGAGATTTATGGCAATTACTACTAACGGAACTTATGTGTTTATCACTGATGATAGTGGAATTGGTGAAAGTCATTTACAAGCAAGTGTTGGAGATTATCAAGTGGAACTTTTAAATGATTTGATGGTTCGATTAATTAATAAATATGCAGAGTAGTCTTATTTATAAAAGAAATGGAACACTAAATATCAGATAAACACCTATCAGTTTTTTCTTGGTTTGAAAGCCTTGATTCTGTATTCAGTGTGTGCATCAAATATATTAAAACACAAATTTTTTAATGAAATTTGTGTTTTTTTTTGCAAAAGGGATGGAAGCTTTGTTTGAGCTCTTTTACAAAATTCATTTTGTAAAAAGCGAGTGCGTACAGCCCGACCTGAAACGCAGTGGAAGGATTGCCCAAATAATAAAAGTGATTACTTGTTTTTAACTAAATGTTTTTTTCTATTTTTAAGAGATATAACCAAATCTATGAAAAACCGAGTCTTAATTTTTTTGCTTTTTATTTCTTTTTCTGTTACTTCTCAGAATTACGAAAGACAATGGAATAGAATCTATGAAACCGAATCTAAAGGAAATATCAAAGAAGCTTACAAGGATGTTCTTCAAATAGAGCAAAAAGGACAAAAGAAAAACAATCAAGAGGAACTGATTAAAGTTTTTCTTTTTAAAGCAAAATATGAAAATGTTCTATTAGATAAAAAACATTCCGATTTTTTTACTGAAATAAATAATCAAATTAAAAACGCCAACGGAAGTTCTGTTTATTTCTATAATTATATAAAAGCGGTTTACTTAGCGGCTTACTTTAATAAATATCAATCGGATATTCAACATCGTGGTGACGCAGAAATTGTGGAATCAAATGCTGATTTTAAAGAATGGAACCAGCGTGATTTTATAAACGCCTTTGTTGATTTATTTAATCAAACGTTTTCCAATCCAGAGAAATTAAAAGCAATTCCGTTAAGTGATTTTAAAAATGTGATTGATGATTACGAAAGTTCTAAACAAGAAAATGTTTATGAATTTTTACTTGAAAAATGGATGTTGCTTCCATTAGGGCAATTATACGCCAATACGGAGCCATCAAATCTTGCTTATTATACCAATTATAAAGAAACGTTTTTAACTGAAAATTTTACTCAGAATTACGACGTTCGTTTGCGAGCTTTTCAAATGCTAGAAGCTTATTACAAGCAAAACAAAAATTTTTATCAGTACGATCGGGTGAAGTTTATGCGTTTTCAGCAAAATTTTTTATTAGATGATTTAAACGTTTTAGATGCTTTAATCGCTAATGCTTACACAAACGAAATCAAAAATAAATATCGTTTAAAAAAATTAGCTTATTATATTGAGTATGCTAACAAAAAAGAAAATCCGACTTATTTTACGCAAGCCATTGAGTTGATTGATACACTGAAAAAGCAAGTGCTTTCAAAAGAACTTTTAGACCAAATTTCTACACAAGAAAAGTATATTAGAAACAAACGATTGTTAGTTTTTAATGAACCGACTTTATATAACAATCAGCATAATAAAATTTTGGTCGATTTTAAAAACATCGACACACTTTATAATTTCATTTACAAGGTTGATGATTTACAAAAGTTCAATCATTTAAAATCAGATTCGTTATATTTTAATTTCATTAAGTCACAGCAACCGTTTCAAGTGCTTGAAACAGCACTGCCAAATCATGGCGATTATAATAATTATACTACCGAAGTTTTATTACCTGATTTTTCTCAAGGATATTATGTCTTAGTTTCGAGTTACGAGAAAAACGTTACAGAAAATACACCATCGGTTCGATTTAATCCGTTTGTGGTTTCAGATGTTTTTATTGTTTATAAAGAATTTAATGAAAATTTAGAGCTTCAATTATTAAACAGAAAAACCGGAAAGCCTTTAAATAATGTCAAAGTTTTATTATTAGATAAGTTTTATACTTCAGATAAAAATGGATTCGTAAAAATTAAAATAAATAAAGATACGTTTGATAAAAAAGCAAACTACGATGTGTTGGTTTATACCGATGATTTTATTTATCAAGAAACTTTTAAAGGAAATCAATTCTATTTTTATGGTAACAATTATTATGATGAAAAACGACAAATTACTTCTTTTATTTATACCGACCGTGGACTTTATCGTCCGGGACAAGAGGTGTATTTCAAAGCTGTTTTAGTTGAAACTATTGATGGATTTAAACGAAAAGCAGTTAAAAATTTAAGAGTTAATGTTGAGTTAAGAGATTCACGTTATAAGGAATTTTCTAATCTCGAACTAACAACAAACGAATTTGGTAGTGTTTCAGGAAAATTTGTGATTCCTAAAAATGTTGATGATGGTACATTTGAAATTTCAGTTTCTGAGCCAGATGAGTTATCTAAATCAGAAGAAAAACTTTGGGTAACAATTGACCTTGAACATAATTATGCTTATTTCGAAGTAGCGGAATATAAACGAAATACTTATGAAGTTAAAT
>SMEN01000641.1_pt1 | contig 13221 bp, 12 predicted proteins | sample 2456271 | NCBI WGS metagenome assembly SMEN01 (sample SAMN10132593, study PRJNA489261) | soil metagenome | isolation source: day1 control-loamy sand soil ammended with raw manure from dairy cow... | place: USA | collected 2015-04-01 | reverse complement strand
GGATCAGTCCGCCAGTTCCGTGAAACTCACCTGTCCGTCGGCGCCGGCCACGGCCAGCAGCGAGCCGGGCCGGGTGGCCAGGGTTTCGGTGATCCGGTTGACCAGCTGCTGGGTGATTTCCTCGGGCAGGCGCGGGCCGCTGGAAGCGATCCAGCGCACCACCAGTCCTTCGGTGAGCTGCAGCGTGGCGAGCAGATGGTCGCTGCCATGCGGCGCCACCACGATTACCGTCCGTGCTGCTGCCGGGGCCGGCTCGGCCGGAACCGGGGAGCCTGCGGACGGGGCCGCCGGGGCTTGCGGCCGCTGGGCGGCCAGCCGTTCCCGGTCCGACTTCCACAGGGCGAAATGGTAGGCCGACACCCCCGCGGTGGCGAGCAGCCATCCCAGCGGGGCGCGGATGTAGTCCAACAGGTTCAGCGCAGCAGACGTGCCGGCCACCAGGATCTCGAAGACGCGGTAACCGACAATCAACAGCGCAACCAGGGCGACCACGGCGCTGACGCCGAAGAAGAGCACCAGGTACACGCGCCGGGACTCGGGATCTGCCGGGACCCCCGGACGGAAGTACAACGCCCAGAACACCACACCGACCACTGCCAGCGCGATGCCGGTGCGCAGCACCGACGGAGCGGTGTCGGAATTCAGCGGCGAGGAGACCGAAGCGAGCAGCGCGTTCACGACCATGCCCAAGCCGCTGGCCAGCAACGCGAGCGAAATGCCGCTGATGATCTGCCGCGACACCGTTACCACCAGCAGGCCGCGGCCGGCGAGCTGCCAGTGGTGGTAGGTCCAGAAAATGGCGCCGGACAGCAGCGCGGAGATCGCCAGCGGCCCCGAGTCCGCGAAACGACGGCCCATCTCGGTGAAATCCCACGGCAGCGGGATGACGATGTTCAACGTCGCCGCGGCCGCCAGCAGCGTGGCCAGCGCGGCCAGGCAGACGCCGACCAGCATCACCACGAAGGAGCTGAAGATATCGCGCAGGGCCTGGACCCGTTGCAGCTTCCAGTGCCAGAACCACAATAAGGCGGCGCCCAAGACCCAGATCACCGAGCCCAGCAGGCGCGGCAGCGGGCTCTGGCCCACCAGGATCACGGACGGAACGAACAGCAGATCCAGCGCGGTGCGCAGTGCCGCGGCCAGGGAGAATGCGGTCAGGCCCAGCGCATAGGCGTTGCCCAGGCAGGCCGCAAGGTGCGGCAGCTCGCGCGGCGCGTACTTCACTGAATTCAGCATCCGGAATTGCCAGAAGGCCACCAAGCCCCAGCCCACGACGGTGCCGGTCAACTCCTGCCAGGAATTCGAGGCAATGCCGTCGACCAGCCCGGAAAGCAGACGCAGCAGCGCGACCGAGGACATCACCAACGCGATCAGGTAGACGGCCGCCCCCTGCAGGGACCAGATGGCCGCGTCGGTGGGGTGCGCGTCGATTAGCTTCTTGCGGATCCACACCCACAGCAGCCAGGCCAACGGCCCGGGGATGACGGTGAAGGCCAAGGCGGTGGCCAGGACCAGCTGCCGGTCGTCGTCGACGACCAAGCCACGCAGGGCCATGCCGACGAGCAACGACAGCCCCGTGCCCAGCAGGATCAGCAGGACCAGCAGCAGGCCGTGCAGGATCAGGCCGCGCAGGGCGTTGACGGTCTGCCCGGTGGCGGATTTAGACGGTGAGCTCATGGCTAGAGCCCCATTTCTTCGGCGGTGCACAGGCCCATCTGCCACGGTGTGGCGGTGATCAGCCAGGTGCCGTTGACCTTCTTCAGTTGGAAGACGTCCTGCGATTCGTAGGATTCGAAGAACAACCCGCCTTCGCTCCCGTAGGCCATGGACACGGTAATGGTCGACGTCTGTTCGGTGGTGGCCTCGCGAACCAGGCTGACCTGCGCGGTCTCACCGTCGCTGGAGTAGGGGTCGCAGACCTGCTTGTCGCCGCCGTCCTCGACAAGCTTCTGCGCCGCGGACAGGTCCGAGGACTGGAACGCGAGCACGTAGCGCTGGACCACCCCGGCAGGGGTGTCAGCATCGCGCAGCGGAGGGGCGGGGCGCAGGGAAACAACAATCAGGGCGGCTATAATCAAGCCCACACTGAGCGTTGCCAGGGCGATCAATGCGCCCTTCGCAGGCACAGAAATACTTGTCATAGCCTAATTTTCTACTACCGCGGATTGATAAACCAGTACTGTGACATTGCGGTTTGATCAAGATCTCACCACCGGATTTGCCCCCATGGGCGATAATGGAGTGGTGACGACCCTGACTGATGTGCAAATCGAAACGCCGACCCTCAAGCTGCCCCCGCTGCAGCTGGGCAAACTCACCATCGAGACCCCGGTGGTGCTGGCCCCGATGGCCGGCGTGACCAACCGCGCCTTCCGCCGGTTGTGCCGCGAATACGGCGGCGGACTGTACGTCACCGAGATGGTCACCGCCCGCGCGCTGGTGGAGCGCAACCCGGAATCCATGCGCATCATCTCGCACGACGATGACGAAGACATCCGCTCCATCCAGATCTACGGGGTGGACCCGGCCACCGTCGGCGCCGCCGTACGCCTGGTCGTCGACGAAAACCGCGCGGACCACATCGATTTGAACTTCGGCTGCCCGGTGCCCAAGGTGACCCGCAAGGGCGGCGGCTCGGCCCTGCCCTGGAAGTCCGACCTGTTCACCGGCATCATCGAGGCCGCCACCCGCGAAGCGGCCAAGGGCGATATCCCGCTGACCGTGAAGATCCGCACCGGCATCGACAACGACCACCTGACCTACCTGGAGTCCGCGAAGATCGCCCGCGACCACGGAGCGGCCGCGGTGACCCTGCACGCGCGCACCGCGGGCCAGTACTACGCCGGCCACTCCGACTGGTCGGCCATCACCACCCTGCGCGAGGCCATGGACGACATGCCGGTGCTGGGCAACGGGGACATCTTCAGCGCCGAGGACGCCATCGAGATGGTGGAGCAGACCGGCGCCGCCGGCGTCATGGTCGGCCGCGGCTGCCAGGGCCGCCCGTGGATCTTCGGCGACCTGCAGGCCGCCTTCGAGGGACGCGCGGACCGCATCCGCCCCGGCGTGCGCAAGGTCGCGGACACCGTGTACCGCCACGGCGAGCTGCTGGCCGAGTTCTTCGAGGACGAGGGCAAGGGCATGCGCGACATCCGCAAGCACATCGCCTGGTACTTCAAGGGCTACCCGGTGGGCGGCGAAATCCGCTCCCAGCTGGCCCAGGTCCCGTCCCTTGAGCGCCTGCGCGAACTGCTGGACCAGCTGGACCTGGACCTGCCGTACCCGGGCGACGCCGCCGAAGGCACCCGCGGACGCGCCGGCCACCCGAAGAAGACCCACGTGCCGGACGGCTGGCTGGATTCGCGCATCATGACCGATGCGCACCGCGAAATGATCAAGGCCGCGGAGCTGGACATCTCCGGCGGCTAAGCCCGCAGCTACGCCGACGGTGGATAAACCCGGCGGCCCGCCAATTAGTCACTAGACTTGGAGCTATGACTCAGATCCCCGGATACACCGACATGGATGCGGAACGCTGGGTGCCCGAGCCGGCCAAGAAGTCCTACCGCACCGCCTTCGAGCGCGACCGCGCCCGCGTGCTGCACTCCTCGGCGCTGCGCCGGCTGAGCGCCAAGACCCAGGTGGTCGCCCCGACCCAGGACGACTTCGTGCGCAACCGGCTGACCCACTCCCTGGAAGTGGCCCAGGTGGGCCGCGAACTGGGGGCCGCGCTGGGCTGCGATCCGGACGTGGTGGACACCGCCTGCCTGGCCCACGACCTGGGCCACCCGCCCTTCGGGCACAACGGGGAGAAGGCGCTGGACAAGCTCGCAGCGGACATCGGCGGGTTCGAGGGCAACGCCCAGACCCTGCGGCTGCTGACCCGGCTGGAGACCAAGACCTTCCGGCACAACGGCCACTCGGCAGGGCTGAACCTTTCCCGCGCTTCGCTGGACGCGGCCTGCAAGTACCCGTGGCTGCGGGCCGACGCGCCGCAGGTGGACGGGAAAACCACCCGCAAGTTCGGCGTCTACGCGGACGACGCGCCGGTTTTCGACTGGCTGCGCTCGGTGCCCGAAGCCCGGGAAGCCGTGGTGTGCATGGAGGGCCAGGTCATGGACCTGGCCGACGACATCTCCTATTCCGTGCATGACGTGGAGGACGCCATCGTCGGCGGCAACCTGCAGCTGCGCTGGCTGAAGAAGGATGCCGCCCGCACCCGGGCGCTGCAGGTCACCAAGGACTGGTACCTGCCAGCCACCGCGGACCAGGACATCGAGGCGGCGCTGCGCCGCCTGGAGCAGAGCCAGGAATGGGTGGCGCACTTCGATGGCTCGCGCCGTTCCATGGCCGGGCTGAAGGACATGACCAGCCAGTTCATCGGGCGCTTCGCGGCGGCCGCCATGGACGCCACCCGCGCCCGCTACGGCACCGGCCACCTGACCCGCTACAACGCGAGCCTGATCGTCCCGGAGGAAACCGAGCACGAGATCGCTGTCATGAAGGGCATCGCGGCCAGCTACGTGATGACCTCGGAGGGGCGCCAGCCGCTCTACGACCAGCAGCGCACGCTGCTGGCCGAGCTGGTGGAACTGCTGCTGGAGACCGGCAGGGACAACCTGGAGCCGATCTTCGCCGCGGACTGGGAGGACGCGGCGGACGCGGACGCGCAGCTGCGCGTGGTGATCGACCAGGTCGCCTCGCTCACCGACGTCTCCGCCACGCAGTGGCACTCCTATCTGGTCAAGGGCGAGGCCCCGGACGCAACGCTGTTTTAGAAGGGAATCATGGCAGGGCTGATCAAGCGCGAAGACATCGACGAGGTGCGCAACCGCACCGACCTGCGCGAGGTCGTCGAATCCTATGTCACGCTCAAATCCGCGGGCATCGGATCCTTCAAGGGCCTGTGCCCGTTCCACGACGAGCGCAGCCCCTCCTTCCACATCCGCCCGCAGCTGGGCACCTTCCACTGCTTCGGCTGCGGCGAATCCGGCGACGTCATCGCCTTCATCCAGAAAATGGACCACTCCTCCTTCACCGAAACCGTGGAGCTGCTGGCCGCCCGCATCAACTACGAGCTGCATTACGAGGACGGCGGCCCGGGCCCGCGCCGCGAGGACTACGGCAAGCGCCAGCGCCTGGTCGATGCGCACAAGGTCGCCGAGGAATTCTTCCGCACCCAGCTGGAAACCGGCGAGGGCGCGGCGGCGCGCGAGTTCCTCACCGGCCGCGGCTTCGACGCCGAGGCGGTGGCGCACTTCTCGGTGGGCTACGCGCCCAAGGGCTGGGACGGGCTGCTCAAGCACCTGCGCAGCCGCGGCTTCGTGGACGAGGAGCTGAAGCTCACCGGCATGTTCTCCGAGGGCAACCGCGGGATCTACGACCGCTTCCGCGGCCGGGTGGTGTGGCCGATCCGCGACCTGTCCGGGGCCACCATCGGCTTCGGCGCGCGCAAGCTCTACGAGGACGACCAGGGCCCGAAGTACCTGAACACCCCGGAAACCCAGCTCTACAAGAAGTCCCAGGTGCTCTACGGCCTGGACCTGGCCAAGAAGCAGATCTCCAAGGGGCGGCAGATCGTGGTGGTGGAAGGCTACACCGACGTCATGGCCTGCCATCTGGCCGGCATCACCACCGCGGTGGCCACCTGCGGCACCGCCTTCGGCACCGACCACATCAAGATTTCGCGCCGTCTGCTGCAGGACGACGGCACCGGCGGCGAGGTGATTTTCACCTTCGACGGCGACGAGGCGGGCCAGAAGGCGGCGCTGCGCGCGTTCGAGGAGGACCAGCGCTTCATCGCCCAGACCTACGTGTGCGTGGAGCCGACCGGGGTCGACCCCTGCGATCTGCGCCTGCACCGGGGCGACGAGGCGGTGCGCGAGCTCATTGCGAACAAGCGGCCGCTGTTCGAATTCGCCATCCGCGCCGAGTTGAAGAAGTTCAACCTGGACACCGTGGAGGGGCGGGTCCAGGCCCTGCGCCAGACCGCGCCGATTGTCGCGGCGATCCGCGATTCGGCCATCCGCCCGGCCTATGCCCGCGAGCTGGCCGGCTGGCTGGGCATGAACAACGAGGACGTCAACCGGTCGGTGGCCGCGTCCATCAAGCGGGCCAAGCTGCCGCGCAACACCCCGCCCGCGCAGCCCCAGGCGCAGGGCACCCCGAACGCCCCTGCCTTCGAGCGCCCGGACCAGCGCGACCCGGTGATGCGGCTGGAACGCCAGGCGCTGGAAGTGGTCATCCAGCAGCCGCAGCGACTGGCCGACGAGCAGTGGCAGGCCTTCTACGAATCGCGCTTCATGGCCCCGGCCCACGCCGCGGTGCATGACGGGATCGTCGCCGCCTCCACCGCTGGCGCCTCGGCCGCTTCCTGGGTGGAAGTCATCCGCGAGGAGGTGCCCGAGCAGCTGCGCAGCTTCGTCTCGGAGCTCGCGGTGACCGTCATTCCGGCGCTGGACGAGCACAACCTGAACCGGTACTGCTCGGACATCATCAACGGCTTGATTGAGCTTCAAATCACACATCGCAAGGCGGAGTTGATCGGCCGGCTGCAGCGCGCCGAAATGGACCCGGATGGCGAGGAATATTCACAGGTCAATAAGGAATTGATGGAGCTGGAGATGCGCCGGCGGATCCTTCGGGGAACCTAGCGCGCCGATTTTGCATTCGGGAAAACCTCGGGTAAAGTTATATCTCGTTGCAATCCTCCATAGCTCAATTGGCAGAGCATTCGACTGTTAATCGAAGGGTTACTGGTTCAAGTCCAGTTGGAGGAGCCAAGGAAAATCTCCCAGCCGTTTCATACGGCTGGGAGATTTTTGTTGTGCCGGAAATCAGTGCTCCCAGAGCCTGCGGGATTCCAGGTACCAGAAGTAGGCGAAGAGCCCGATCTGGAACCATTCGATGATGAACACCGCCTGCCGCACACCCAGCCATACGAGCACCGGCCAGGCGGCCAGACCCGCCCCCATCAGCCACAGGATCCCTGCATAGTGGATCCGCCGCCCGCCGCTGGTGTCGTGCTCGCACAGGCCGCCGGCGCCCAGATGGCTGGCGATCGCCAGGGCCATCGAGCAGACCAGCAGGAACGCGGCGGTGACATGGACGCCGGCGAAGTACGTGCCCTCGACAACCCGCCAGAGCACCAGCAGCAGGAAGACTGCCAGCAACACTGCACACAGGATCATCAAGAACCGCCGCCGCGGCGTGCCCAGCAACTCGGGGCCCGGCCAGCGCCTGGTCCTCCACCCCAGATAGGCGAAGACGGCCGTGACGACGAGTACGGCGATGATGGCCACGCGCACGGACAGGATGGAACGTGTTCGCCCCGCCTCATCGAGCAGGGCCAGCGAGGCCTCGAAACGGGTGGGAACCAGCGCGACGAACATGGCGTAGAACCCCGCCAGGTTCAGGGCCAGGTCCTCCACCGGCGGACCGGAATACACCACCAGCAGGATGCCGGTGCTGACCACCATGGCGACGAAAAGGTCCCGGGCCGGCCCGAGGTAGTAGGAGCTGATCGAGTCCTCGATCCGATGGTTCACCACCGCGTAGACGAGAATCGCAATGATCAGCAGCAGCGGCACGACCAAAAGCATCAGCCGCACGTAGCGCAGGGTCTCCAGTCCATGGGGACGATCCGTCATGTTGCCCATATCCGCATTCTGCACCGGGACCGCGTGCCCTGGCTAGGGGGCAGGGGCGGCAGGCCGGCAGCGGGCCATAGTGTCGGTCGCCCTTGGCATGATGAAGTCCAGGTCGTTCCAGACCTCGGCACGCAGGAGGACATCACTTCCCGCCGCTGCCGAAACCCGGTGCGCTGGGCGCGCCATCATCACTCGAGGAATCATTCATGTCTGTTGGAAATCAGCTGGACCCCGGCCACCAGATGCCGGCACCGGCTCCCGCCCCGGTCGCGAAGTCGTCGGCCGGCAAGGGCCTGGGCGTCGCCGCCCTGGTCATCGGCATCGTTGCACTGTGCCTGTGCTGGGTGCCGATCGTCAACAACTTCGCCGCGGTGCTGGGCTTCATCGCCCTGGTCCTCGGCGTCGTCTCGCTGGCCATCGCGTCGAAGAAGAACGGCGGCAAGGGGCTGGGCGTCGCCTCGAGCATCATTGCCGTTGTCGCCATCGTGCTGGTGTTCGTGACCCAGGCCGCCTACGTGAAGGCGTTGGACGGGTTGTCGGCGGCCATCGAGGATGCCGGCGACGGCGAAGTCGCCGCTTCGGAAGAGGTGCTGGAACAGGCGCAGGATCCTGCGCAGGCCCTGGGCCTGGGGCAGGCCGCCGCGATCGGAGAATACACGGTCCGCGTGGATGCGGTGAACCTGGAGGCGGACAAGGAAATCGCCGCCGCGAATCCGTTCAACGAAAAGCCCGAAGGCCAGTACGTGCTGGTTGACCTCGCTACGGAGTACAACGGTGCCGAGGAAGGCGACCCGTGGATCGACCTGACGGTCGAGCTGGTCGGCTCCGACGCGCGCATCTACAGCACTGCGACCAACATGGCGGTGACGGAGCACCCGGCGACGGACGTGCCGACCCTGACCGCCGGGGGCGAGGGCTCCTACCAGCTGGCCTTCGACGTGCCGGCCGCAGCCGTCGAGGACGCCAAGATCCGCGTTACCGAAACGCTGTCCTTCAAGGACGAGTCGGGCCTCTGGGCCACCAAGTAGTTCCAGAGCGCCCGAACAGCCGCAGGATGCAATCCTGCGGCTGTTCGTTGTCCGGCGCTGCTTGCGGCCTGCAGGGTCAACCGCGGGTCTTGCGTGCGAAGACGTAGAGGGAGAGGCCCCAGGCCGCTGCGAGCAGGCCCAGCAGCCAGGCCGCGGAGACCCAGATCGATGCATCCACGCCGCTCCCGGTCAGCAGCGAGCGCAGCGAATCGACGATGGCGGTGATCGGCTGGTGCTCGGCGAACCAGGCCACGGCCTTGGGCATGGAATCGGTGGGGACGAACGCCGAGCTGATGAACGGCAGCAGGATCAGCGGGTAGCTGAACGCGCTGGCCCCGTCCACGGTTTTGGCGCTGAGTCCGGCGATGACCGCGACCCACGTCAGCGCCAGGGTCGTGGCCAGCAGCAGGGCCGCGACGGGCCCGCAAGGAAGGCCACGCCGATGACCAGCAGCAGGGAGATGGCATTGGCCGCCAGCGAGGTCAGCACATGGCCCCACAGCATGCTGGACCTGGAGATGGGCAGGGAGCGGAGCCTGAGCATCATGCCTTCGGACATGTCCAGGAACAACCGGTAGGAAGTGTAGGCGACGCCCGAGGCAATGGTGATGATCAGGATTCCCGGCAGCATGTAGTCCACATAGGATTCGCTGCTTCCGGTGTTGATCGCCCCGCCGAAGACGAAAACGAACAGCAGCATCATGGCGATCGGCGTGATCGCGGTGGTGATGATGGTGTCGGGGCTGCGCAGAATGTGGCGCAGGGAGCGAGCGGTGAGAAGACGGGTGTCGTGCAAGGCTGCGCTGCTCATGACGTGGCTCCTTCCGGGGTGCTGGCGGAACCGACGAGGTTCAGGAAGATGTCTTCCAGCGTCGGTTCCTTGGCAACGTGTTCGATCGTGGCCGGGGGCAGCAGCTTGCGCAGATCGGCCAGGGTGCCTTCCTGGATGATGGTGCCGTCGTGCAGGATGGCGATCCGGTCCGCCAGCTGTTCGGCCTCGTCCAGGTACTGGGTGGTCAGCAGGACGGTGGTTCCGGAGGCGGCCAGTTCCCGGATGATGTTCCAGGTCTGGATCCGGGATTGCGGATCCAGCCCGGTGGTCGGCTCGTCCAGCAGCACGAGCGGCGCGCCGCCGACCAGTCCCATGGCGAGGTCAAGCCGTCGGAGCATGCCCCCGGAATAGGTCGAGGCCCGGCGCGATGCGGCTTCGGTGAGGTCGAAGCGTTCGAGCAGCGCGTCGGCTGCGCGCTCCGGATCGGGTTGCCGACGCAGCCTGGCGAGCAGGAGCAGGTTTTCCCGGCCGGTGAGCACCCCGTCAATGGCGGCGAACTGCCCGGTCAGGCTCAATGACTCGCGCACCTGGCGGGGCTGGGTCGCGGTGTCGAAGCCGTTGACCAGTACCTGCCCCGCATCGGCGGACAGCAACGTGCTCAGGATCTGGACCAGCGTGGTCTTGCCCGCTCCGTTGGACCCGAGCAGTGCGTAGATGCTGCCGGGCTGAACGACCAGGTCCACGCCGCGCAGCACGTGCAGGTCCTTGTAGGACTTGTGCAGCCCGTGGACCTCGATTGCATGCATGGCTACTGCCCTTCTTCCTTCCGTTCGGCCTGGTCGATTGCCTCGATCAGCCGTGTGCGTTCCTTGTCGATCCAGCGCTGGCCTCCGTAGGCCGCGGTGAATTCCTCGGCGAACTCCACCGGGTTTTCACCGACGATTTCGCGTACCGGGGTGCCGGCCGCGGCGGCGCCCTCGAAGAGATCGGCCAGGTCGCCGAGCATGGCGACCAGGATGTCGCCGTCCGTGACCCCGCCTTGGTAGAGGAAGTAGCGCTGCAGCGCGGCGGCGGTTTCCTTGTAGGGGGAGGCCAGCTCCTGGAGCCGTGCGGCATTGCGCTTGTACTGCTTTTTCTGTTCCAGGGATCCGGTCATCATTTCGATCCATTTGGCTGCCATGATTCAGCGTCCTTTGCTGTTGTGGGGGAGGTTTTCGATGCGGCTGACCAGCTCGTTCCACGTAGACCAGAAGTCCTTGAGCTGGGCCCGGCCTGCGTCGTTGAGGGTGAAGACCTTGCGCGGCGGCCCCTTGGCGGAGGGGACCTTGTCCACCGCGACGAGCTTCTTGGTTTCAATGCGAATCAGCAGTGCATAGATGGTGCCTTCGGCGATATCGGTGAAACCGCGTTCTCGAAGTTCGGCGGTGATTTCGTAGCCGTACGCGGGGCGTTCGGCGAGGATCGACAGCACAATGCCTTCGAGGGTGCCTTTCAGCATTTCGGTCATCTGTGTTCCCATGGCATCTCCTGTCTACTTAGCGATGTTGAGTACAGGTAGATAGTAGAACTAAGTAGCAGTAACTAGCAATACTTAGTAGTGAAGTTTTTTCCTGTTCAAGCAAAAGCGATTCCCACAGGGGACTGGAACACGCAAATTTTCCGGACGAAAGAACCCGACAACGAACTAGGCTGGGGCCATGGAAAACGCAGCCCGATGGCGGTTGATCGATGAGGAACGCCGGCGTCTGGAAGACGTGCTGGCGGCGCTGGAGCCCGGGCAATGGGAACTGCCGACGCTGTGCGGGGACTGGGACGTGCGGCACGCGGTCGCGCACCTCAGCGCGGCCGGGTCCACCGCGACCCCGCGATGGCTGGTGAATATGGCGCGCTCGGGGTTCAACACCGACCGGCATAACGCGCGGCTGCTGGCCGGGCAGCTGGGGCGGGACTGGTCCGAGACCCTGGAACGCTATCGCCTGGTCTGCACCCGCCGCATCGCCCCGCTGGGATCCAGCCAGGGCCTGCTCGGCGAGGTGCTGGTGCACGGGCAGGATATTGCCAGGCCGAACAAACTGCGCCTGGACCCCTCTGTCCCGGCGGTGCGCGAGGTCGCAGAATTTTTCGCGGCCAAGGATTTCGCGGTGAACAGCAAGACTCTGTCCAAGGGGCTGGCCCTGGTCGCGCTGGACGACGAATTCTCCGCCGGCTCCGGCCCTCAAGTGCGTGGAACCCTGCTGGACCTGGTGATGGCGATGGCCGGGCGGCGCGAAGCCTGCAACCGGCTTGAAGGCGAAGGCGTCGCGGCCCTCGCCGCCCGGATCGGGTAGGCGCCGCACCGGAACGCACGGCGTTCCCGGCGCGGCACCCGCGGAGAAGGAAAAATCCTACTCCATGGCAACGAGCGCCGATGCCAGCGGATTCTCCAGATCTCCGGCATACAGCAGGCCGCCCGACTGGTCCGCAAGATTCAGCATCTGCTGGTTGTTGCGCAGCTGGAGGCGGTTCAGGCAGGAAAGCGGAAAGTCCTGGGCGAACAGCCCCAAGCGGTCGAAGTCTTCGGCGAAGTCCGGATGCCCGCTGCGGTAGGCCAGCAGGCGCTCGGAGACGATGCGCCAGAAGTCGTCCTCGCCCAGCACCTTTTCGGCGTCCAGCAGCGGCGCGAGGAAGCGGAAGAACGAATCGAACACGTCGGTGAAGATCGACAGCACGGGATCGCCTCCGGTGCGTACCCGGCGGACCTCTTCGGGCAGTTCAACCCGGTCGGAGAGCACCGCAATCTCCTCGCCCAAATCCTTGAGCAGCACCCGCTGCACCGCCCCGTCCTTGAGCACCAGGATGACATTCTCGCCATGCGGCATGAACACCAGGTCGTAGGCCGCCAGGCAATGGACCAGCGGAACCAGGTACGCATCGAGGTAGGTTGCCAGCCACTGCCCGGCGTCCAGGCCGCTGCCGCGGATCAACGCCGCGGCGAACGACCGGCCCTGGTCGTCAACGTGCAGCAGGCTGGCCATGGTGGCCAGGCGCTCGCCCTCGGCCAGGGCGCCGATGGGGGACTCACGCCACAGGGCGGCAAGCATCTTGCGTTGCGCCGCCGAGGCATCGGTGGCGGCTTCGAATTGCGGGTTGCGGTATCCCACCGCGGCGATTTCGCGCAGCAGCTCCACCGGCTGCGTGCTCAGCACCGGGTCCTTCTCGAACAGCTCGCCCAGCCACTGGTTGATCGCCGGGGTGGCCTTCATGTATTCGGCGCTCAGGCCGCGCATGAAACCCATGTTGAGGATCGACATGGCCGTCTTCACGTAGTGCCGTTCCGGGTGGTCCACGTTGAAGAAGGTGCGGATGGACTGCTGCGGCTGGTAGTGATCCGCGCTGGCGCCCAGCCAGATCAGCTGGCGGGCGGCGATGTCGTTGGCGAAGGTGATGGACAGCCTGTTCTCCCACTGCCATGGATGCACCGGCAGCAGGATGTAGTCCGCCAGATCCCCGCCCGTGCCGTCCAAGGAACGCTGAAGCGTCCGGTCCAGCCGTGCGCGTTCGGCCGAACCCAGTTCCGCGGCCAGCAGCCCCTCGTAGTCCAAGGTATCGACCGAGCTGAAATGGGCCCGTGAGCGATGGGCGGCGACCCAGCCCAGGCGCAGCGCTGTTCCGGTCTCCGGGGCGTAGCGCAGGTAGTCGGTGCGGCCCAGTCCCATGCGTCCGTTGTTGGCGACGAAGCAGGGGTGCCCTTCGGTCATCGCGGCCTCGATCCGCTGGAACGACTGCGCTGCAGT
>SMEN01000374.1_pt1 | contig 13310 bp, 11 predicted proteins | sample 2456271 | NCBI WGS metagenome assembly SMEN01 (sample SAMN10132593, study PRJNA489261) | soil metagenome | isolation source: day1 control-loamy sand soil ammended with raw manure from dairy cow... | place: USA | collected 2015-04-01 | reverse complement strand
GGTCTTGTCGCTGGTCGGCGCAGACCCGGCTGGCTTGTCCGCCTGGTTGATGGTGGGGCTGGCTTTGTTAGCCGCTATTCCCGTGTGTATGGGGATAGGCTGGACTGCCGAGCGCTATGCCTATCGTCCTTTGCGTCGCGCACCTCGTCTGGCGGCCTTGATTACCGCCATCGGTGTCTCTTTTATTGTCCAAAACCTGGCCATGATGATTTGGGGGCGCAATTACCTGAGCTTCCCGCACATTATTGAGCCCGTCGTTTTCCAGCTTGGCGATGCTCGCATCAGCTTGCTGCAAATTCTGATTATTGTGGGCGCCGGGGCGATCATGGCCGGTCTGTCGGTACTGGTGCACCGTACCCGTTTGGGAACGGCCATGCGCGCCACCGCCCAGAACCGTGAAGTGGCCGGTCTGATGGGTGTCAACATCAATACCGTTATTTCAGCCGCCTTTGTGATTGGTTCGGCATTGGCTGCCGTCGCCGGCGTCATGATTGTGACCTACTACGGCGTAGCCCAATACACCATGGGTTTCATGCTGGGGCTGAAGGCTTTTACCGCAGCCGTGCTGGGTGGGATTGGCAATTTGGGTGGGGCCATGCTGGGTGGTTTGCTGCTGGGCTTGATTGAAGCCCTGGGCGCAGGCTATATCGGCGACCTGACCAATGGCGTGTTTGGCAGTAACTATCAGGATGTGTTCTCGTTCATCGTGCTGATTCTGGTACTGATTTTCCGTCCCTCGGGCCTGTTGGGTGAACGCGTGGGAGATCGAGCATGAGCACGAATCACATATTAAGTGGTGCTGGTCGCCACCAGCGTCCCGCAACACCTGCCCGAGTCTGGGTTGGCGCTTTGTTGATCGGGGTTGTTCTGGCCATTCTGCCCTTTGTCTTGGGCATGGCGGGTCAAAGCTGGATTCGCACCCTGAACTTTGCCTTGCTGTACGTCATGCTGGCTCTGGGCCTAAACATTGTGGTGGGCTTTGCTGGTCTGCTGGATCTGGGCTATATCGCTTTTTACGCCGTGGGGGCCTACATCTGGGCCATGCTGGCGTCACCGCATTTTGGCTTGCACCTGCCGTTCTGGATTGTCCTGCCGGCGGGTATCGCCTTGGCCGCCGTATTCGGCGTTTTGCTGGGCTTTCCGGTCTTGCGCCTGCGGGGGGATTATCTGGCCATTGTGACCTTGGGCTTTGGCGAAATCATCCGCATTTTCATGAATAACCTGGATGCGCCCATCAATATTACCAATGGACCGCAAGGCATTAACCGGGTGGATACCTTCAAGATCGGGGATTTCATTTTCGGTAAGGCGGAAACCTTGTTTGGGATACGCATAACCGGGCCGGAAAAGTATTACTACCTGCTCTTGCTGATCACGTTGCTCATCGTGTTTATCTGCGTGCGCTTGCAGCATTCCCGCATTGGCCGAGCCTGGGAAGCCATTCGTGAAGACGAAATTGCCGCTAAAGCTATGGGCATCAACACGCGCAACGTCAAACTGCTGGCTTTCGCCATGGGTGCAACCTTTGGTGGCGTGGCTGGTGGCCTGTTCGCGTCCATGCAGGGCTTTGTCAGTCCAGAGAGTTTCAGCCTGACTGAATCTATCTCTGTGCTGTGCATGGTGGTGCTGGGTGGCATGGGACACATCCCCGGTGTAATTGTGGGGGCTTTGCTGCTCTCGGTCTTCCCCGAGTTGCTGCGTGCAGTAGTCGTGCCTTTGCAGCAAAGTGTCTTTGGCGATGTCATTTTGGACCCGGACGGCATTCGTATGCTGCTGTTCGGTTTTGCCCTGGTGCTGGTCATGATTTATCGCCCTGAAGGCCTGTGGCCCTCGGCCGTACGTCGTCGCGAGCGCAAAATGAAGCAGGTGCAAGCATGAGTCTGAGCATGAACACAGAACTGAAACAGGGTGAAATCCTGCTACAAGCCGAAGGACTGTCCAAGCGATTTGGTGGTCTGCAGGCATTGTCTGAAGTTAGCTTCGGAATTCGCAAGGGCGACATCTACGGCTTGATTGGCCCCAATGGCGCTGGTAAGACCACGCTGTTCAACGTGATGACTGGCTTGTACATCCCTGAGTCGGGGCGTTGTACTTTTGCTGGCCGCAACCTGACTGAGTGCAAGCCACATCAGATCGCCGAATCCGGCTTTGCCCGTACTTTCCAGAACATCCGTTTGTTCGGCAGCCTGTCTGCCCTGGAAAATGTCATGATCGGCCGCCACGTCCGCACCCGTGCGGGCGTGTTGGGGGCGATTCTGCGTAACCGAGCAACTCGTCAGGAAGAAGAGAAGATCGAGGCGCGTGCCTACGAACTGCTGGATTACGTGGGTATAGCCCAGCATGCCAACGAGATCGCACGCTCCTTGTCCTACGGCGACCAGCGCCGCCTGGAAATTGCCCGGGCCCTGGCAACCGATCCCATGTTGCTGGCGCTGGATGAACCCGCTGCTGGCATGAACCCGTCCGAGACCGTAGTGCTGCGTCAACTGATAGAAAAAATCCGTGGCGACGGCATTACCGTGCTGCTGATTGAACACGATATGAAGCTGGTGATGGGCCTGTGCGATCGGGTGCTGGTGCTGGAATACGGCAAAGTCCTGGCCGAAGGCAAACCCGCCGAGGTGCAGCACAACCCACGTGTTATTGAAGCCTATCTGGGCGCAGGCGCGGCGAAAGAGCTGGGTATTACCGTTGAGGGGGAGCAGGCATGAGCACGGAACCGTTGATGCTGGATATTCGGGGTCTGGATGTAGCTTATGGCGGCATCCGGGCGGTACGCGGCCTGGACTTGCGAGTGGGTAAGGGCGAATTGGTATGCTTGATCGGGGCTAACGGTGCCGGTAAAAGCACCACACTGCGAGCCATTACTGGCTTGGTGCCAGCCGCTGCGGGGCAGATCGAACATCAGGGTGAAAGCATCGTTGGCCTGCCATCGCACCAGCTTGTGCGCCGTGGCGTGGTCATGGTGCCGGAAGGGCGGGGCATCTTCCCGCAACTGACGATCGAAGAAAACCTGGCCATGGGGGCCTACACCCGCAAAGACCACCACGAAGTGCGCCAGGATATCGAGCGTATCTATACCTTGTTCCCGCGTCTTGCGGAGCGTAAAAAGCAATCGGCTGGCACATTGTCCGGGGGCGAACAGCAAATGGTGGCAATGGGACGGGCGATGATTTCTAGACCTTCATTGCTGCTGCTGGATGAGCCTTCAATGGGTCTGGCTCCTATCATGGTCGAACGGATTTTTGAGCTGATCCAGACGATTGCTAAGGAAGGCGTGACGATTTTGCTGATTGAGCAGAATGCGCGACTGGCTTTAGAGCTGGGGGATCGGGGGTATGTGATGGAGTCAGGGCGGATTATCCTGGAAGGCCCGGCTGCACAGTTGCTGCATGATCCGAAGGTGAGGGCGGCGTATCTGGGGGAAGAGGATTTTGCGGTGTAAGTGAAAGCCAGGTTTGAAGAAAAAGCCAATCAGCTTTGGGTTGATTGGCTTTTTTCGTGAAAGCTTCTGAATACTCCAAACTAAATGTATAAGTGTCTGCTTTCGACTCAAAGCGGAAGTTTATGCTCTGTGAAACCTTTGTGGTTCAGGGATCGGAATTTGATGAGCAGGTTTTCAATGCTAATCGCATGGGAGCATCCCCAACATTGCAAACCGTTCAGAGTCTTTCTGCGGGTAGTAGTTATTGATTCTGGGCCCTGCAGATTAGTCACATCGCTTTTTCATGAGTTCGTCGCCCACTTCGCGCAGTCGCTTGAAGTCAAAAAATGGACTGCCGTATAGGAAGCTTGGTGAAATGACGTCCTTTCTCTTGTCTGGCCGAGAGTGCTCGTGGTGGGGGGGGAAAGGAAGGTCGGGATGATGCGGAGCAGAGTCTGCTCGATATACCTGTTTTTTCTGATCGGGGCTGAACAGCATGTAGGAGTAATCCATCAGCGAGTTCAGGCGTAGCAGCCAATACCAACCCTTAGATAATTGGATAGTGAGATGCCAGCCTCGCTCACGATTCTCGGCGCCAGTCGCCATACCCCCGAGTTCTTCGGCGACCATCGTATGCAAGTAAGGGATTAACTGATCCGGGATCGATTCACTCCTGTCGAAATTGGGGATATCGATCGAAAGTGAGAACAACGTACCTAGAAATCTAAGCACACTGGGTTGCTCTTTTGCCTCCTCCATATGTTTTGCACAAAGTGGCAATTGGATAAGAGTACCTTTCCCTGGAATACTGGCAATCGTGGTTCTTGCGCTAGCTACAGCAGGAGCCTTACAGGCGAGGCACTGACCCATACTGGATAGAATCAACGACCTAGCGACGGTAGTGTTTTTGAATCGTCCATTAGCCAGATCGTTCGCTTCATGGGTGCTCACGTTCATCCACTTATACCAAGTATCGTAAACACCTTTCGCAGCAGCTGTGTCGAGTATGGTGTAAAGGGTTTGGCAGTCGGCAACCGTAACCCACTTGGTAGACAGCGATTTGAAGCAAGGCAAGCCTCCCCGATAGCGATAACTCCGCAGACAGCCGCAGTGGTCTGTCTGCGGGTAGATCACCACGCCTTCCTGGTTTCTTTGAATCCAATACTTCTGGGGCGCAGCGGCAACCAGCTTTCGCCAGGCCTCAAGGTTATAGGTAACGCTTTCAACGATAAAAGGTAGTCGCCGTTCTAGGAAGTCAAAATTTTTATATGACAGGGCAGCAACATAGAGATCCATGGTGGATGCGTCGGGCTGCGGCCCATCAATCTCTGCGAGTAGTGAGTCTATATTGAACATTCTCCATCGTTGATCGTTATCCATCCTAAAACTCCTATTCCCTAAAAATATAGCGGCTTTAGCAGCATCGGCTGCCTGCAATATTGCTTTCCTATAACTAACAGAAGGAGCGCTAATTAGCCTGGTCTCAAACCAAAAAATGCGATAGAAAAGCGATGAGGCAAATCTCTTACGTCCCCAGGGGCGGCTAGCATCAATTCGGCGGGACCAGGCCTTCGCTCTTTTCTAAATCTGCTCAGTAGTGAGTGCGGTCACGTGACTCGACTAGGCAAGGGCAGCCACGCGGGGAAGATTGAAATAAGAATGCTGGCTGCAGGAATGCCATTTTAAGCGGGGGTGATTTTAATTCTGGTATGAAATAGAGTCGTATTCTTGACTGACCGCTTCTGGCCGAAAGCAGACAACATATTAGATTACACAAAACAATGTGTATCTACATCTGATAAATAAAAAATTGTCATTTTTTCAGAATTTTGGATTATTAAGTCATTCGGTACAGAAAAAATAAAAGGTTTTTGAAGCACAGAGTAAAGATAGATTTAAAGCGCCAGTGGCAATAGAGAATGTTCCCCTTTTTGTATAGAGAAAATCATGCCCGCCCGCCAGTTGGTAGATATAAGCAGTGCAAATAGCAGTTAGGCGTTTTGAGCAGACTCTGGGTGCCTGTAAGTCTTTACCATAGCAGCTGCAGTAGGTAGCCGACAGATCGCTATATGGATTGTGCTAGCGAGCGCCATTCAAAAAGACAGTCGGACGAGAATGAATTCCCACGCGAACGACGCCATAGTAAAGACCCTCCAAGGAGAATAAAAAATGGATTTAGGAATTACTGGACGACGTGCTCTGATCTGTGGAGCGTCGAGTGGATTGGGGCTGGCGTGTGCTCAGGCTCTAGCCGCTGAGGGCGTGCAAGTCACCCTAGTATCTCGTAGCGAACACAAGCTACAAGAAGCTGCCAAGCAGATTGAAGCCTCTACCGGTATTAAAGCTAAATGGATTGCTGCCGATCTTTCTCGGGCGGCAGGCAGGCAGGCCGTAGCTGCTGCGTGCACGGATATCGACATTCTGGTGACCAATGCAGGCGGGCCTCCGTCTATGCCTTTTGCTCAGTTGGAGGCCACTCACTGGCAAGCGGCGTTGGAACAAAACTTCCTGGCGGCGGTGGAGTTGATGCAGGCTGTATTGCCGGGCATGGTAAGTCGTCGCTTTGGCCGCATCGTCAATATCACTTCGGTTTCGGTCCGTTCGCCTGTGACCAATCTGGAGTTGTCTACCGCCGCTCGTATGGCTTTGACTGGGTTCGTTGCCAGTGTGTCTCGTGAGGTCGCCCAGCATAATGTGGCGATCAACAACTTGTTGCCTGGCACCATCTTGACGGATCGTTTGCGGGAGTTGGGGCCTGTGGCTGAGGAGTTGATTGCGTCTGTACCAGCAGGGCGGGCTGGAACGCCGAGTGAGTTTGGTGCTGCGTGTGCTTTCTTGTGCAGCGAGGCCGCAGGTTTTATCGTGGGGCAGAATTTGGCTATTGATGGTGGCCTGGTAAAAGCCACGATCTAATGTATTGGGTTTCAACCATGAAGGGATACACCATGAGTGACAAGGCAGCACCAGCTACATCCACCAGCACAGCAGGGAACACGACAAAAAAACAGATCGGCATCGTGCTGTTTGATCAGTTTGAAACGCTGGATGTATTCGGGCCGGTGGAAATGTGGGGCGGGATGCCGGATTACGAGATGGTCATGGTGTCTCAGCAGGGTGGGCTGGTTCGCTCGTCTCAAGGGATAGAGACCCAGACTTCCTATAGTTTCGAGACGGCTCCGCAATTTGAGATTCTGATGGTTCCTGGCGGTATGGGAGCGCGCAGCGAGATCCATAACCCTGCCATGCTGGCCTTCATTCAGAAGCAGGACAAGGCAACGCAGTGGACGGTGTCTGTTTGCACAGGGTCGGCCTTATTGGCCAAGGCGGGTGTTTTGAAACAACGGCGGGCAACATCCAACAAGTTGGCGTTTGATTTTGCGGTGGCTCAGGATGGGGATGTGCTTTGGCAAAAGCAGGCTCGTTGGGTGTTTGACGGCAAGTACGTCACGTCGTCGGGTGTGTCAGCGGGGACGGATATGGCTTTGGCCCTGGTCGAGAAGCTCTATAACCGAGAGCAAGCCGAAAGCATCGCGCATTGGACCGAGTATGTGTGGAACAGTAACCCCGCGATTGATCCATTTGCGCGCTAAGGCGGGAGCTTGCTAAGAGTAGTGGCTTAATGAAAAGGCGAGGAGTCAGGCGCTTCAAAGCGGGTAGCTGATTGCACGCTCTGCAATCAGCATGTAGAGGCATCCTGATGCGATCTTATCCCCAGCGCTCATTGCGCCAAGCCTTTTGCTCCTCTGCATCCAGAAAGGTCCAGGCAACAAAGCGGCTTTGTTTTTGCCCCTGCGTCATTTCCACGGTCTTTACCTCAAATGCCTTGGCCTTTTTTAAGGCAGACAAAACCTCAGGCAAGTTGGACGCTTTGGACACCAAGCTACTGAACCAAAATACTTGCTTGCTGACTGTGATGCTTTCTTCAATCATGCGGCGTATAAAAAGCGCTTCGCCGCCATCGCACCACAGCTCCGTATTCTGCCCACCAAAATTCAGCTTGGCCGTTCTTTGATTAGGTTCAGCCTTGCCCAGGCCACGCCATTTACGTTGATTGCTGCTGACGGCATCTTCCTGCGACATATGGAAGGGGGGATTACACAAGGTCAGGTCAAAGTAGTCGTTCGCGCCCAGTACGCCTTTAAAAATATGCGCGGGTGATTTCTGCTGGCGCAATTTGATTGCAGCGGACAGGCCGGGATTCGCGTGAATAGTGGTTCGTGCAGATGTCAGCGCATCGGCGTCGATATCCGACCCTAGAAACTGCCAGCCATATTCGGTATGAGCAATTAAGGGGTAGATGGCATTGGCGCCTATGCCAATATCAAGGACGCGTACTGCAGCGTCACGCGGAATGACACCCTTATTCTTGCTGGCCAGCAAATCGGCCAGATAGTGCACGTAATCGGCACGGCCCGGGATAGGTGGACACAGATAATTTGCAGGAATATCCCAGTGCGCTATGCCGTAAAAGGACTTTAACAAGGCTCGGTTTAACGTTTTGACTGCGTCAGCGTTGGCGAAATCAATGCTTTTATCACCGTAGGGATTCACGAAAACGAAAGCGCTCAGTTCAGGCGTGTCTTTGATAAGAGCGTCAAAGTCGTAGCGGCCATGATGACGGTTGCGTGGGTGGAGCAGGGCCGCCGGTTTGCTTGGCGTAGGTAATTTGGCAGTGGAATTACCGCGTTTTGAGGATGACATTGACGTCCAAAATTAATTTTTACGGGGCTGGTCGATCTATTGTTTTTATTGGTCTGAAGAGTTTATGACTCTAGCGACAGCATTACGTGGCTTAGGGCCCTGCCTAAATACCGGCTCTGCGATGTTTGCAGAGCCGGCTCAGGCTGGAGGAGTGACACTTGTCTGCTAGTTCTAAGACCTTTCCGCAGCGTGCCCCTCTCCTAGGCTTAGCGTTTATTTCTTGCCTGTGCTGCCAAAGCCACCCGTGCCGCGCTCGGTCTCGATGGAGAACTCGTCCACGAACTGTAAGGCCACTTGTACTACGGGTTGGAACATCAGCTGAGCAATGCGCTCACCAGGTTCAATTACGTAGTCCTGTTCGCTGTCGTTAGCCAGAATCACACCGATCTCGCCGTGGTAGTCGGCATCAATGACGCCAATGCCTTGTGCCACACGGACGCCGTGCTTCAAGGACAGGCCCGAGCGCGAGGCGACAATCGCCACCAGGCCTGGGTCCATCATATTGATCGCCAGGCCAGTTTTAACCAAGGTACGGCCGCCAGCAGGCAGGGTCACGGCTTCGCTCAGGCAGGCACGCAGATCCATCGCGGCGGAGCCATCGGTGGCGTAGCTGGGTGCTTCAATGGTCGTGCCCAAGAGCTCATTGACGATGCGGGCTTCAATACGACGGTGCATAAGACGGTTTCCTGAAAAAAAAGAGAGGCAGCGCACTTACTGCAGCGCTGCCTTCATCATAAATAAGAAAAGAATTACAGCCGTTGAGCGATGGCTTGTACCAACTGACGCGCAGCGAGCAGTTTATCTTGAGCCGGCCATTGCTGATGGCCCTGTTCATCAAACAGGACAAGCTCAGTGTCATCCGCATTCATGGCGCGCTGGGCCAGATTGGCAACCAGCAAAGGCACATTTTTGCGCTGACGTTTGGCTTGGGCGTGTTCGATCAAGTTATCTGTTTCGGCAGCAAAGCCCACACAGAAAGGGCCGTCTTTCAAGGCGGCTACTTCGGCCAGAATGTCCGGGTTGGGGCTAAATTGCAGCTCCGGTGTGGCTTGTTCTGAGGTCTTCTTGATCTTGATGTCGCTGGCATTGCTGACAAACCAGTCCGCTACAGCGGCAACGCTGATAAAGATATCAGCGTCATCCACTTGGGACATCACGGTAGCGTGCATTTGCCGGGCGGTTTCAACATTGATGCGCTGAACTTGATACGGCGTGTCCAGGGCGACCGGGCCGGACACCAAGGTTACTTGTGCACCAGCTTCCTGAGCCGCACGTGCAATGGCGTAGCCCATCTTGCCGGAAGAACGGTTGCTGATGACACGGACCGGATCAATGGGTTCGCTAGTAGGGCCGGCAGTAATCAATACGCGCTTGCCAGCCAAGAGCTTGGGCTGGAAGAACGCTGTTAATTCGGCCAGAAGCTGAGCAGGTTCAAGCATGCGACCGTCGCCGGTTTCACCGCAGGCTTGATCGCCACTGCCAGGGCCCAGGATATGTACACCGTCGCGGCGCAGTTGTTCCACATTGCGCTGAGTAGCCGGGTGCAACCACATTTCCCGGTTCATGGCAGGAGCCAGTAGCAAGGGGCAATGCCCGCGTGCAATACACAAGGTGCTGAGCAGATCGTCCGCCAGACCATTGGCCAGCTTGGCCATGAAGTTGGTGCTGGCGGGGGCGATCAAGATAGCGTCGGCATCCCGGCTAAGCTGGATGTGCGCCATATTGTTGGGCACGCGTGCGTCCCACAGATCGGTGTAAACCGTGCGGCCAGACAGAGCCTGAAAGGTGACCGGGCTGATAAAGCGGGTGGCCGATTCGGTCATGACCACATCAATGCGCGCACCCAGGTCTTGGCTGCGCCGCAAAAGCTCGGCAGTTTTATAAGCAGCGATGCCGCCGGTGATGCCAAACACCAGTTTTTTATTGCTAAGCATAGGACATGATCCTTACAGACTTAGGAGCGCTGTCGTTTCTTGTTGCGGCGCATGCGCAGGAATTCGTCCAGTATCAATAAGGCTGCCCCGCAGCTGATCGCCACATCGGCAATATTGAAGGCCGGAAAGTAGGACTGATTCCAGTAAAACAGCAAGAAATCGACGACGTGCCCGTGCATCAGACGGTCCAGCACATTGCCCACGGCACCACCCAGAATCAGGCTGAGCGACAGGCAAAATAGGGGCTGTTTGGCTGAACGACGCAGCATGACCAGAATCATGATGGTGGCAACCAGGGCAATTGCCACGAAGAACCAGCGCTGCCAACCTTCGCCGCCCGCTAAAAAGCTGAAGGCAGCACCTGGGTTATAGAGCAGGGTGAAGTCAAAAAAGGGCAGTACGTTCCAGCGTTCTTGATAGAACAGGTTCGTGTCGAAATACTGTTTGGTCCATTGGTCCAGGCCGACGATAAACGCGGCCAGACCAATCCAGGCCCAAAACTGCCGCGTGGGCAGTTGGGCCTGGCCGGGGGAAGGGGCCATGTCCTTATCAGGCATGATGGCGCACTTCGCCTTTGCCATACAGATTGTCCTCGCAACGACCACACAGGGTGGGGTGCTCGGCGCTTTGGCCTACGTCAGGGCGGTGGTGCCAGCAGCGCTCGCACTTGGCCTGTTCGCTAGGGGTGACCTCGATACGCAAATCGCCTTCGCCAGCGTGTACATCGGCACGCGAGACGATCAGCATGAAACGCAGGTCCTGACCCAGAGACTGCAGGTATTCCAGATCTTGGCCGCTGGCGTAGACGTCAACTTCGGCAGCCAGGGACGAACCAATCGCCCCGGTGCTGCGTACGTCTTCAATACGGCGCATCACATCAGCGCGGATGGCACGTAGACGTTGCCACTTAGTGTTCAGTGCGGTCTGTTCACCTTGTTCCGGCAGAACATGGAACAGTTCTGTGAAAATGGTGCCACTGGGCACTGAGCCACCGTTCAAGTCGCGCCAAGCTTCTTCGGCCGTAAAGGACAAGATAGGAGCCATCAGCTTGAGCAGGGTTTGCGTTACGTGAAAGAGCGCAGTCTGTGCCGAGCGGCGAGGCAAGCCATCTTTAGCCGTGGTGTACAGACGATCTTTCAGGATATCCAGGTAGAACGCGCCCAGGTCTTCGGAGCAGAAAGTCTGCAAGCGAGCCACGATAGGGTGGAACTCGTAGCGCTTGTAGTTTTCCAGCAATTCGGCCTGCATATCGGCGGTCATTTGCAGGGCGTAACGGTCGATCTCGGTCAACTGGTCCAGAGGAACTGCGTGTTGTGCGGGATCGAAGTCGGCCAGATTACCCAGCAGGAACTTCAAAGTGTTGCGGATACGGCGGTAGCCTTCCACCACACGTTTCAGAATTTCGTCGGACAGGGAGAGCTCACCCGAGTAATCGGTTGAAGCTGCCCAGAGACGAATGATTTCTGCGCCCAAGGTGTCAGCAATCTTCTGCGGCAAGATGGTGTTGCCCAGCGACTTGCTCATCTTGCGGCCGGTGCCGTCAATGATAAAACCGTGTGTCAGCAAAGCTTTGTATGGAGCATGGCCATACAGCATGCAGCTTGTCAGCAAGGATGAGTGGAACCAGCCGCGGTGTTGGTCCGAACCTTCCAGGTATAGGTCGGCAGGCCATTGCAGCTTGTCAGCGTGCGAGCCGTGTGTGGTGTGGTCTTTACCACCCAGCACAGTGGCGTGCGTCGTGCCCGAGTCAAACCACACGTCTAGTGTGTCGCGGTTCTTCTCGTACAGGTCGGCCTCGTCGCCCAAGAGGTCGCGCGGGTCCAGATTTTGCCAGGCTTCAATGCCGCTTTTCTCGATGCGCTCGGCCACTTGCTCCATCAGCTCAGGAGTACGTGGGTGCAGTTCGCCCGTTTCTTTGTGAACGAAGAAGGCCATCGGCACGCCCCATTGACGCTGACGCGACAAGGTCCAGTCGGGACGGTTGGCAATCATGGCGTGCAAGCGTGCACGGCCCCAGGAGGGGTAGAACTCGGTGTTATCAATGGCTTCCAGTGCCATTTCACGCAGGCTGCGGCCGCTGGTGTTTTCCTTGTCCATCCCGGCAAACCATTGGCTGGTGGCGCGGTAAATGATGGGCGTCTTGTGGCGCCAGCAGTGCATGTAGCTGTGTGGGTGCTGCTCGGTTTTCAGTAAGGTGCCCGCGTTTTGCAGGGTTTCCACGATAAGTGGATTGGCCTTCCAGATCATCAGGCCACCAAACAAAGGCAAGGTGTCGGTGTAATGACCCGAGCCCATAACAGGCTTGAGCATATCGTCGTCCTTCATGCCGTGGGCTTTGCAGGAGATAAAGTCCTCAATACCGTAGGCAGGGGCCGAGTGCACAACACCGGTACCGCTATCCAGGGTGACGTAGTCGCCCAGATAAATGGGGGAACGGCGTTGGTAGCCTGCGTCCACTTTGGCCAGTGGGTGATCAAATTCAATCAGGTTCAGCGCTTCACCCGTGGCAGTGGCGACCACTTGGCCGCTCAAGCCCCATTGTTCCAGACAAGATTTGACCAGGTCTTCAGCCACGATCAGCATGGAGCCGGTCGCACGTGGGCTGTCCAGCTTGACCAGCGCGTAGCTGATTTCAGGATGGACATTCAATGCCTGGTTGGCCGGGATGGTCCAGGGGGTGGTAGTCCAGATGACGATTGCGCCATCGTCCACACTGTCCACGCCAAAGGCGGTAGCCAGCTTGTCTTTTTGGGCGAAGGGGAAAGCCACGTGCACGGACGGGTCGGTGCGATCGGCGTATTCAACCTCGGCCTCGGCCAAGGCGGAACCACAGTCAAAACACCAGTTAACCGGCTTCAGGCCACGGAACACAAAGCCTTTTTGCATGATCTTGGACAGCACGCGCAGCTCGTCGGCTTCGTTGCTAAAGTTCATGGTCAGATAAGGGTTCTCCCAATCGGCCAGTACGCCGAGGCGTTTGAAGTCTTTGCGTTGGCTGTCGATCTGTTCCAGAGCGTAGGCCCGAGCTTTAGCCTGGACCTCAGCCACAGGCAGGTTCTTGCCATATTTCTTTTCGATCTGGACTTCAATGGGCATGCCGTGACAGTCCCAGCCAGGTACGTATTGCGCGTCAAAGCCAGCCATATTGCGACTTTTGACGATAATGTCTTTCAGGGTTTTATTGACTGCATGCCCCATATGGATGTCGCCATTCGCATAGGGAGGGCCATCGTGCAAAATAAATTTTGGAC
>SMEN01000373.1_pt1 | contig 13327 bp, 19 predicted proteins | sample 2456271 | NCBI WGS metagenome assembly SMEN01 (sample SAMN10132593, study PRJNA489261) | soil metagenome | isolation source: day1 control-loamy sand soil ammended with raw manure from dairy cow... | place: USA | collected 2015-04-01 | reverse complement strand
GCTGATGGGAGACGACTTAATGAGCAATGACGGCGTGAATGCGGGCCGACGTCGCTTTCTAGTGGCAGCCACCTCTGTGGTGGGTGCAGCTGGAGCGGCTGGGGCTGCGATCCCGTTCTTGGGGTCTTGGGCCCCCAGTGCTAGGGCGAAAGCCGCGGGAGCACCGGTGCGAGTCAATATAAGCAAGGTTGAGCCAGGTCAGCAGGTTGTTGCTGAATGGCGTGGTCAGCCTGTATTTGTATTGCACCGTACACCGGAAATTATGGAAGGGCTGAAAAAGCTTGAGCCTAGCCTTGCTGATCCTGGGTCGAAAGAGTCAGATCAACCTACTTACGTTAATCCAGAAGAGCGCTCAATTAAGCCTGAGTTGCTGATTGTGCTTGGCGTTTGCACGCACCTAGGTTGCGCGCCTACCTTCAGACCAGAAGTTGCACCTGCAGACTTAGGGCCTGAATGGGTTGGTGGTTATTTCTGTGCTTGCCATGGTTCGCGCTATGATCTTGCCGGACGTGTGTATAAATCACAGCCAGCACCGTTGAATTTACCGGTTCCTCCACATTCTTATGAGTCGGATAATATCGTCATTATCGGTATTGATGAGGAGAAAGTCTGATGAGTAAATTTATGGAATGGGTGGATGCCCGCTTCCCAGCCACGAAAATGTGGGAAGACCATTTATCAAAGTACTACGCACCAAAAAACTTTAACTTCTATTACTTCTTCGGCTCTCTAGCCCTGTTAGTACTGGTTAACCAGTTGCTAACCGGTATTTGGTTGACGATGAGTTATGAGCCATCTGCAGAAGGTGCGTTTGCTTCTGTTGAGTACATCATGCGTGATGTTGAGTACGGTTGGATCTTGCGCTACTTGCACTCCACCGGAGCTTCAGCGTTCTTTATCGTAGTCTACATGCACATGTTCCGCGGCTTGCTCTATGGCTCCTACCAGAAGCCACGTGAGCTAGTTTGGGTCTTCGGTATGCTGATCTACTTAGCGCTGATGGCTGAGGCGTTCATGGGCTACTTACTGCCATGGGGTCAAATGTCCTACTGGGGCGCGCAGGTGATTATTTCACTGTTTGGTGCGATTCCAGTGATTGGTGCTGATCTGACTGAGTGGATCCGTGGTGACTATCTGATTTCAGGTATCACACTGAACCGCTTCTTCGCCCTGCACGTTGTTGCTGTGCCTATTGTTCTGCTAGCACTGGTTGTTCTGCATATCCTGGCGCTGCATGAAGTGGGTTCAAACAACCCTGATGGCGTTGATATCAAAAAGCATAAAGATGAAAACGGTATTCCTTTAGACGGTATTCCTTTCCATCCTTATTACACTGTTAAAGATATCGTTGGCGTTATCGTGTTCTTGTTTGTGTTCTGCTTTATTGTGTTTTTCTTCCCTGAGATGGGTGGATACTTCCTCGAGAAGCCTAACTTCGAACAAGCTAACGCACTGAAAACGCCAGACCATATTGCTCCAGTTTGGTACTTCACTCCGTTCTACGCAATTTTGCGTGCAGTACCTGATAAGTTGATGGGTGTTGTAGCAATGGGTGGTTCGATTGCAGCTTTATTTGTGTTGCCTTGGTTAGATCGTAGTCCGGTCAAATCAATGCGCTACAAAGGCTGGATGAGCAAAATTTGGTTGCTAGTATTCTGCATCTGCTTTGTGATTCTTGGCGTGTTAGGTGTCTTGGCGCCAACCCCTGAGCGCACATTGGTTGCACGAATCTGTACTATTCTTTACTTCGCTTATTTCATTCTGATGCCTTTCTATACCAGAATGGAAAAGACTAAACCGGTTCCGGAAAGGGTGACTGGCTAATGAAAAAGCAAATTGCTGCGTTAATTTTGGCTGCAATCCCTATGTTTGGTTTTGCAGCAGGTGGTGCCTATCCATTGGATAGCGTATCAATTGATCTAACCGATAAAGCTGCTATGCAAGATGGCGCAAAAACCTTTGTGAACTATTGCATGGGTTGCCATGGCGCTAAGTTTCAGCGCTACGAGCGTGTTGCTAATGACTTGGGCATCAGTGAAGAATTGATGATGAAAAACTTAGTGTTAACAGATGCTAAGTTTGGTGATCACATGAAATCCAGTATGACCGCGGATGACGCTAAGAAATGGTTCGGTGTTGCACCGCCAGACTTAACTTTGGTTGCGCGTGTGCGCGGAGCGGATTGGTTGTACACTTACATGCGTACATTCTATGAAGATCCAGCACGGCCTTACGGTGTAAACAATAAAGTGTTTCCATCTGTAGGTATGCCGAACGTACTCGTTGGCTTGCAAGGCCGCCAAGAAATTGGTTGCAAGCAAGTACAAATTGAAGAGAACGGTGCCAAAGTTTTTGATCAGTTGACCGGTGTCCCTGTGACCCATGAGGCTTGTGATCAGTTGACTGTTGTGCCTAATACGGGATCGCTGAATGAAGCTGAATTTGACGAGAAAATTAAAAATCTTGTTACTTTCCTCGAATACTCAGCAAACCCTGTTAAGCTCAAGAGCCAGCGCATCGGAACATATGTACTGTTGTTCCTTGCCTTCTTCTTTGTATTCGCCTACTTCTTGAAGCGTGAATACTGGAAAGATGTGCATTGACACTCAGCAGTATGCTTACCGAGTGACGCACGCGCCCTGATGGGCGCGTGCGTTTTTGTGCTTTATGCATATTTAATAGTGAAGGAGGGAAGCAATGTCTGCCCCCAATAAGTTGGGCTGTTATTCTGATCCGACCTGTCAATACTCGCACCGTGTGCGTTTGGTACTGGCGGAGAAGGCAGTAACTGCTGAAATCATGGACGTTACAAATGGCGAATGCCCAGAGTACTTAGCTGAGGTTAATCCCTATGCAACGGTGCCTACCTTGGTTGATCGCGATTTGGCGCTGTACGATTCTACGGTCATTCTTGAGTACTTGGATGAGCGTTACCCGCATCCGCCGCTGTTACCTGTGTATCCTGTGGCTCGCGCAAACACGCGTATGCTGTCGTATCGTGTGCAGCGTGACTGGTGTGCGCAAGCTGATCTGATTCTGGATAAGCGCACTAAAGATGCTGCGCGCAGCAAAGCACGTAAAGAACTGCGTGAAAGCCTAACAGGTGTTGCACCTGTGTTTGCCAGCATGAAGTTTTTTATGAGTGACGATTTTAGTCTGGTTGATTGCTACTTATTACCGATTTTGTGGCGTTTGCCTGCTTTAGGTATTGAATTGCCAAAAGCTGCGCAGCCGCTATTAGATTACATGGAGCGCAATTTTGCTCGTGAAGCTTTTCAGGCAAGTTTGTCTGAGGCTGAGCGTTTAATGCGTCCTTAATCGATAGGAACAGAGCATGAATTCCAGTCGTCCGTATATGTTACGCGCACTCTATGAGTGGATCGTTGATAATGACTGCACGCCATATATATTGGTGGATGCTAATCATGCCGGCGTAGCAGTGCCGCCTGGCTATTCAGCAGATGGACAAATTGTTCTCAACACAGCACCGGCTGCTGTGCGTGATTTTACAATGGATAATCAAGCGATTAGCTTTGAGGCGCGCTTTTCAGGCGCGCCATTTTCATTGTACGTACCCATTACCGCAGTCTTGGCTATCTATGCTCGTGAGAATGGGCAGGGCATGTTTTTTGATGCTCAGTCTGACTTACTGAGTGATGATGATAGTGCGAAGCCTGTGGGTGCCACTAAGGACGCTGAGTCGTCTGTAACCTTGCATGCTGTGTCGACACAAACAGCTAAGGATGAGGAGGGCGATGATGATGAGCCACCTACGCCGCCAACTGGCGGACGTCCGAGCTTACGCGTTGTAAGATAAATTTTTAAGACTGACTGCAATCAACAGAGTGCAGTCAGTCTTAACTTACCTAGTGAAATATCGAATCAGCCGATATGAGTCGGTTCGTCAGATATCAGTCGATATACTCAAATAAACGCACAATCTTCTGTACGCCGTTAACGTCTTGCACGACTGACGTTGCGCGTTGTGCTTCTGCACGACTGATGATACCGAGTAAATACACCACGCCATTTTCAGTGACAACCTTGACCTTTGAGGCGGGCACGTCATTGTAAGACAGCATGCGAGTCTTGATGCTGGTGGTTAATAACGCGTCGTTGCTACGCACTAGACCTGAAGTGGGCTCGGTGATTTGCAGTTCATTGTGGACTTTCTTCGCGCTTTGCACGGAGTTAGCAGCTTTGCCTGCCAGTTCTTTTAACTCTGCACGTGGCGTTTGCCCTGTTACTAAAACAATGCCGTTATAGCTCGTAACAACGATATGAGACGTGCTAGTCGACAAATCAATGTGGGCATCTTTAATCGCTCGTGCAACTTCAGGAGCAGTAAATTGGTCGTCGATTTTGTTGCCAAAACTGCGTGCACCGCAGGCAGTTAGCACTATGGCTAAAAAACTTATGGTGAGAATTTGACGGATCATTCTTCGCTCCCGAACAGTTGGTGATCAATTAAGTCGCATAAAGAGTGGATGACTAGCAAGTGCACTTCTTGGACCCGAGCTGTGACGCTAGAAGGCACTCGGATCTCTACGTCATCCGGCAGTAGCAAAGGTGCAATCTGACCACCGTCACGGCCGGTCAGTGCGACTACGTGCATGTTGCGATCATGAGCTGCGTGAATGGCTTGCACAACGTTCGCAGAGTTGCCGCTGGTGGAGATGGCAAGGAGAATATCGCCTGCTTGGCCCAGTGCGCGAATTTGCTTGGAAAATACTTCTTCGTAGCTGTAATCATTGGCAATCGAGGTGATAGTTGAGCTGTCGGTGGTTAATGCGATGGCTGGTAAGCTTGGACGTTCCCGTTCAAAACGGTTGAGCATTTCTGATGAGAAGTGCTGAGCATCGCCAGCTGAGCCACCATTGCCACAGGATAGGATTTTGCCTTCGTTGAGCAGTGAACTCACCATCAGCAAACTTGCACTCTCAATCGCTTGAGGTAAGACAGCTAAAGCTTGTTGTTTTGTTTCAATACTGGCTTGAAACATGTGTTGAATACGCGGTTGCATAGGATCAGCCTTTATTAAAAATCGGAATCGGTTTCAAATGCATCTTCAATCCAGTCAATGGTGAACGCCTGTGTCGAGTTAGGATGTGCAGTAATGACATCGAAGCGGCAAGGATGTTCTAACCATTGCGGATGTTCGGTTAAAAACTGTTCGGCAGTTTTTATCAGCTTCTGGCGTTTGTTTTGGTCAATACTATCAAGTGCACCACCAAATTGGCTGTGCTTTCGATAACGTACTTCGACAAATACCAGCGTGTTGTGTGCAAGCATAATTAGGTCGATCTCACCAAACTTGCAAGACCAGTTACTGCCGATATGCTGTAAACCAGCGCTAGCTAGGTAGTTTAAAGCATATTGCTCAGCAACTTGACCAATTTCTAATGACTTAGTCAATCTGGGTTTCTTTTAATGATTCTAACTGGCCGTTATTAAACTGTGCCCAGTAGAGTAAACGTTCAATTCTTTGCTGCGCATTGAGCTGCAAGTTACCCGTTAAGCCTGCGGAACGACTGTTTGGTAGTGCGCGCAGCTGCTGCAATTGGCTGGCCAGTTGGTAAGCGTCGGCACCCATCGCATAAAAGCGCCCTAAGCTGCCTAGAGCTTGTGGCCACTGATAAGTAATGTGCTGACGAATTGGGTTGTTAGTCTCAAGAAACCAAGGGATTTCACTAAACTGCAAGCCGTCCAGTTCTGGATACACCTCGCCGGTTCCAGGATTGATCGCTGAAGTGGCATAGATAGGCACGTCGCCAGCATATTGGAAAGACAGTGTCGGCTTGATAATACGAGCTTGCTGTGGCGAGGCAGCGAGGAAAATAAAGTCGATATCAGGACGGCGTGCAGGCTGTGCGGCAACTTTAGAGTCTAAGGTGCTTTGTAATTGTTTAGCGCGTTGCTCGCTGGCACGCAATTGAAACATTTCAGCGATTTGTCCAGTCAGTTCAGCAGGACGATCAATGCGCTGGGTGGCAATCATTTCACCGCCAAGCTCCTGCCACTGTGCCGTGAATGCGCTGAGGATGCGATCGCCCCATTCATTTTTCGGAACCAAGGCTGCCGCGCGACGCATACCGTCGGTCCAGGCGCGATTAGCGGCTAAGCGGGCTTCATCTTCAGCCGCTAAGCCATATTGGAACAGTTGTGCGGGACCGTTCTGATGATTGTCAGCGTAGTTGAGTGCCAAGGTGGTAATGGGTAGCTGTGAACGGCTGGCCAGTTGACGGACTAAAGGTTTTTCCCACGGGCCAACGACAAGTTCAACGCCATCACGGGCTGCTTGCTCGTAGAATGTATCCATTGAGCTTATTTGGTTACTGTCATACAGGCGAATATCCGGTACCGCCTGACCGTTGGCTTGAGCAATGTAATGTGCTGCGAAAAAGCCATTGCGCAAAGCATCTACAACGTTCTGGTTGGCATCTTTGCTCGGCAGTAACAATGCTAGAATCTTGATGTTTTGCGCTTGTAGTTGCTGCAATTGTTGCAGAGCTTGCGGAAGTTGTTTAGCTGCGGGATGCCATGGGTTATTGGCGATCCACTGCTTGATATCGGTCTGCTGTTGCTCTAGTGAGCTTGTGGCTTTAGTCAGTAGGACTAACTCTAACCAGCCGGCTAAATCATTATCGCCAGTTTCATTGAGTTGGGTGCGTGGCAGCGTGCTAAGTAAAGACCAGATTGCTTGGTGGTTGTCAAAAGCCGTCTGCCCTTCCAATAAAGGTGCAATGTAAATTCGCTCACGTGCTGCGGCAAGAGGTTTTCCGCTGTCTTCTAGAGCTTGCGCACGTACCAGTTGGCTACGTGTTTGTTGTGCCAGCGGCATTTCGCTGAGACGCTCGAAGCTTGGATGCTTAAGGGCTTTCAAGGCGCTATTGGGCTGTTGGCGGGCTAAAGCTAATTCGGCTTCAAGGGTTTTTGCGAAAATTAATTGTGCTGGGCTGGCTTGGCTGGTATCTAGGCTTTCTAGTATTTTTCGTGCGCGTAGTGGTTGTTTTTGCTGCCATGCTAAGTCAGCAGCGGCTAAGTACAGGCCGACTGCTTGGCTGTCACTTTTCTTGCCAGCTTGTTCGAGTAGTTTGTCTAAATCGCTGTACTTGGTCGGCGGTAACTGTCCTAGCGTATTGCTTGGCGAGCTTGAGCAAGCTGCTATCAAGATAGATAAGCAGAGGGTTGAGAGTACGCGTAATGGGGTTTTCATAGACAAGCAATCCAAGCACAATAAAGTTAATGACTTGATTGTACCCAAGCGCGAGCATTGGTGCGATCTTGTCACACTAAATCAGGCTACAATAGTGCTTTATTTTGTATCTTTGGAGTGTTTTGTGAGTGCATCCACACCTCAGCTTAATGGGCTTGGCACATTGTATGTAGTGGCGACGCCTATCGGTAATCTTGATGACATCAGTGCTCGAGCCTTGCGTATTTTAGCTGAGGTCAGTCTGATTGCCGCCGAAGATACACGGCACTCCACACGGCTCTTGCAGCACTTTGGTATCCGCACACCTTTGGCGGCTTGTCATGAGCATAATGAGCGTGAAGAGGGCGGACGTTTTATTACCCGGTTATTGGCCGGTGATGATGTTGCGTTAATTTCTGATGCAGGCACGCCATTGATTTCTGATCCAGGCTATCACTTGGTGCGCCAAGCACGTGCGGCGAATGTCACGGTGGTTCCGGTGCCGGGTGCTTGTGCGCTGATTGCTGGTTTATCTGCAGCGGGCTTGCCTTCAGATCGTTTTGTTTTTGAAGGTTTTTTGCCCGCCAAACAAGCTGCTCGTTGCACGCGCTTAACTGCGGTGCAACATGATCCACGTACACTGATCTTCTATGAAGCGCCTCATCGTATTTTGGACAGTATTGCCGATATGCGTGATGTGTTTGGGGCTGATCGTCCGGCGGTTTTAGCTCGCGAGCTGACGAAAACCTTTGAAACGATTAAAGATCTACCATTACAGGAATTGCATGATTGGATTGCCGCTGATGCGAATCAGCAGCGTGGTGAGTGCGTGCTGCTGATCGCAGGCTATCAAGAGCCGGCAGAAGCACTAGAGGTTTCGCTGGAGGCGCAGCGTGTGCTGATGCTATTGATGGCTGAGTTGCCACCCAAGCGCGCGGCTGCGCTAGCAGCTGATATTACCGGTGCACGTAAAAATGCACTGTACCAATGGGCATTAGACAACAAGCCTGCTTAGAGGCAGTTGGTTAAAGTGCACGGACTCTAATCCGTGCTTTAGCAGTTGACGAATATTGGCATGGTCACTGCCATCAGGCGTTGCCAGAACGTGTTGGTAGTGCTCAGCAAATGCCAGTAAAGTGTCATGGCTGCTGAGTTTTTCAAGTAAGGCTAAGCCAAGGATTTTACAAGAACCTTGATTACTACCGGCAGCGTTATGCAGGCCTGCATTATCAAAGGCGCAGGCTGTGTAATGATAGTGGGCATCAATAAAAGCCAAAGTGTCGGCAAAGCGATGCTCTGGCTGTTTAATTGCTTGCAGAAACTCAGTTAGTGTCATGGCTTACGCTGCGCGGTGCGCCGTCAGGGTAATCGAGACTGATTCCGAAAAGCGCAGTGCGTGTGGTTTGTCGACTTCGACTTCAGCGTAGCGCACTTGCTCGTGACGCATGACGCAGTCGAGGACATCTTGAGTTAAACGCTCGAGTAGCGCAAAGCGATTTTCCTCAACGTACTGAATAATCTCTTTAGTGATAGTGCGGTAATTCAGTGCATGATTGATGTCGTTAATTTGCACAGCATCTTCAGCCGGGTAGAACAGGGTGACGTTGATTAAAATATCTTGTTTGTTACGTATCTCATCTTCATTGATGCCAATGTAGGTGCGTAAACGCAGATTTTTAATGCGAATGCGCGCCATGCCCGGTTCTAAGCGTGCCATAGATTAGTGACTCCGAATAAGTTGCAGGAATTCTTGGCGAGTCGTGCCAGAGTTACGAAATGCACCGAGCATTGCTGATGATGTCATCACTGAGTTTTGCTTTTCTACGCCGCGCATCATCATGCACATGTGCTTGGCTTCGATCACCACAGCAACGCCAGCAGCGCCGGTTACTTTCTGCACGGCATCAGCAATTTGGCGGGTTAGGTTTTCTTGGATCTGTAAGCGGCGCGCGTACATATCAACAATACGTGCGACTTTAGATAAGCCCAGTACTTTTCCAGTCGGGATGTAGGCAACGTGGGCTTTACCGATAAAGGGCAGCATGTGGTGCTCGCATAAAGAATAAAGCTCTATATCACGCACGATCACCATTTCGTCACTGGATGATTCAAACAGTGCACCGTTGACGATCTCATCAAGATTTTTTTCATAGCCATTGCACAGATACTGCATCGCTTTGGCGGCTCGTTTTGGGGTGTCGAGTAAACCTTCGCGCTCAGGGTTTTCACCTAGACCGACTAAAATTTCATGGTAGTGTTTACTTAAGTCATCACACATTATCAGCTCTCCAAGCCTTGCATCACTTTAGATGCCGGCCGCCATTAACAGTAAGGGTTGTGCCTGTCACATAAGGCGTATCAAGTAAGTAGCGCAGGCTTTGATAAATAACTTCTGGACCGGGCACGTTGCCCATTACAGATTTTGCCATCGCGCGACGTTGGTAATTTTCATCATCATCAGGGTGTAGCATGATCAGTGCAGGTGCCAGAGAGTTCACCTTAATATGCGGCGCTAGGCGCGCAGCAAAGGATAGAGTGAGATTGTCTAGACCCGCTTTGCTTGCGCTGTAAGCAATGCGCTTAGCGCTACCTTTGCGGATTACATCGTCAGTGATGTGAATGATATCAGCCTTGCTAGACTGCATCAGTAAAGGCGTGCAATGTTCATTGATTAAGTAGGGTGCAAGAACATGGACATTGAACATTTGCGTAAAAGCGCTAGCATCAGCGCCATTTTCTGCAATCCATAGTGAGGCATTATGGATAATTGCGCGCAGAGAAGAGGTTGTCTGTTTGATTTTTGCAATAAAATCTAGAATACCTTGCTCGTTAGCAAAATCGGCTTTAATACACTGTACGCCCAGTTGACGCAGTTCATTGAGCTCATCGCGCTCTTGTCGATAACTGATAATGACTGGCTGGCCCGCATCTAAAAAACGCTTAACGCAGTGCAAACCCAATCGCTGACTGGAACCGGTTAGGAGGATGGGGGCGTTACTATGCATAGTATTGGCCTTATCGGAATCAGTGATGAGCAGCAATGTCTTTTATCAAGCTGCACAGCTAAAGGTTGATAAAGTTATACTAGAGTTAGGATTTGTACAACCTACAAAGTCTAGGTGTATAGCCTTTATTACATCTCGGTTATTTCTTGTTATGATGAGATTTATTCTAGGTTTTTTGACCGTAGCTTACTTTTTATATTGATGAGGCCGTTGCTGAGCATGACAATTAACCTAGTGATTGTTTCTGGTACTGTGTTTGGTGCCGCTGAAGATGTGGCCCATCACGCTGCAGAGTTATTTACTGAAGCGGGCCTGAATGTCACTTATCAACCGCGTATTTCTTACGCTGAATTAGTGGTACTAGAACCGGATGCGCTGCTATTTATTACCTCAACCACTGGGATGGGTGAACTGCCGGAGAATTTACAGCCGCTGGTCAGCGCCCTGCGTGAGAAAACACCGCAGTGGCATGGCCTGTTTGGCGGTGTGATTGGCTTAGGCGATGCTTGTTATGGTGATGATTTTTGTGCGGGCGGCGAGATGATTCGTGAGCTCTATGAAGAGTTGGGTGTCGTGGAAGTGCAAGAAATGCTCCGTTTGGATGCCAGTGAGACGGTAACGCCGGAGCGAGATGCAGAACCATGGTTGATTGAGTTTGTTGCCAGCTTGCCAGTATAGGTTCTTCATTGAAAAAGCCGATTAAAACCTATGCGAAATCACATCCGAAAAGTGCTTTTTCGTCTAACACACGAGCCAAGACTAAGCTGCAGAAGCTGGAGCCACTGCAGCCACGCCTGCTGATGCTAAACAAGCCTTATGATGTGTTAACCCAGTTCACCGATGAGCAAGGACGCGCAACGCTAAAAGACTATGTGTCGGTAGCTGATGTCTATCCTGCAGGGCGTCTAGATCGCGACAGTGAAGGCTTGGTGCTGCTCACTAATAGCGGGCGCTTACAGGCAGAAATTTCTGACCCAAAATACAAGTTACATAAGGTGTACTGGGTGCAAGTTGAGGGTCAGCCAGATGATCAGCAACTGCAGCGTTTACGTGAGGGTGTTAAGTTAAAGGATGGATTGACTGCACCCGCACAAGCTGAGTTGATTGCTGAGCCTGAACTCTGGGTGCGTAATCCGCCGGTGCGTGAGCGTAAAAATATCCCCACCGCGTGGCTGCAACTTACTATTTATGAAGGACGTAATCGACAAGTGCGACGGATGACGGCTGCGGTAGGGTTGCCGACTTTGCGTCTAGTGCGAGTGCAGATTGGTGATTGGTGTTTGGCTGACTTGCCCAGCGGACAGTGGCGTGAGCTTGAAGTGCCTGCTTAAGTTGTTAATGATGTGTTTTTAAGGCAGATGGGCGGTGTCTTGCACCACCCTCTACTTAACTGGTTTTGCAGTTAGTATTCAGCGACAATCACTTCAACACTTTTGTTTACCACTTCACGCCATGCCTGCATGGTCTCAGCTGTACTTTCTTTATCGTGTTCACGAATGGTTGCAGCGAGCGCGTTAAACCAAAGCGTATAAAGCTCGGGGCGAATATTCATGCCTTGGCGTGAATGTGAGCAGCCGAGTGCTTTGAGTTTTGTGCCCGGCATGCCGCGAGCATACAAAACGACATTCAAAATGCCTTGGCGCAACAATAACTTTTGTCCGGCCATATTGGTGTTGGCAAATTTATCACGAACTTCCGGCGAAGTAGCAAGGAAGTGGTCATAGAACGAGTCAAAAAAACCATCGCTTGCACAGCAGCGGCCATAGCTCTGCATAACGATATCAGCAGCTTTCATTAAGAGTGTCCTTGGAGAGATATTAAAATAAACGCGAGAAGGGTGCTGGAGATAAGATGGCAATTAGCATGGAGAGCAGAAGAATTTATAGACCTTTAACGGCAATCACTACAGTCTTAATAATAAAACCAAGTACGCCGAGACCTAGAGCAAAAAACAGCACTGCAGTGCCATAACGGCCTGCTTTAGATTTTTTGGCTAAATCCCAAACTATAAAAGCCATTAATAATATGAGACCACCGACTAGGACGGTCATCATTAGCTCTTCAAATACTTCAGTTTCCATAGCTATTCCACATAGTACAACAAGCTTATATTGCTTCTTGTGATGCGCCATGAGCCTGTCGTAATGTTCGCCATGAAACTGCCAAACATTAAAACTGCTAGCAGCGCTTTTTGATCCGCAGCATTAGGGTCAACATTATACGTTAAAAACATGACAATGTAAGACGCTAAGACTTTTTGCTCTTAGATATTTGTCTAGTGTTTACAGCAGTAAGCAGCGCTTAATTGCCTACTGCTGTAAATGAGTGAGCGGTAAAGCCGTGGATAACTGCACATGATTGAGAACGAAGCTTGAACGCACACTGGTGACGCCTTCAATGCGAGTGAGCTTTTCCAGTAAGAACTTTTGGTAGTGCTCCATATCAGGGACTATAACTTTGAGTTGGTAGTCTGCATCCATGCCAGTGATGAGGCTGCATTCGAGTACTTCAGGCCATTGACAGATATGGCTTTGAAAGTTTTCAAAACGCTCGGGAGTATGGCGATCCATGCCGATTAATACGTAAGCGGTTAGTGTCAGTCCTAGCTTTTTACGGTCCAGTAAGGCGACCTGCTTGCGAATATAACCTTCGTCCTCTAAAGCTTTTACTCGGCGTGAGCATGGTGATGCTGATAAACCGATACGTTCAGCCAGTTCCTGGTTGGATAGACGCGCATCTTGCTGTAATTCTTGCAAAATATGTAAGTCGTAGCGATCAAGTCTGTCCATGTGAACCTCGTTTTGGTGTTGTTATTGAAAGTGAAATGCTTTCTTGTGGATATTTTGCTAAAAAGTGCCTTTTGGTGGTTATTTATTGCTGTATTCTATTTTTTATGGCTATTTTTGCAATAATTAACTCGCATTTGTTTTGTACAATAAAGCCACGTTCACAGCTTGTATAACGAGTATGCCCATCATTAGCGCAATCTTTACCGAGAGAGCCTAAAGGAAAGCACCTTACCGGGAGCTTTTCTAGCAAGCGCGATCACTTCATCCAGTGGTCGACTGAACCAGCAGCATAACTGTTGATTAGGGCGGCATTAAAGGAGCATCTGCAAAGATTGCTC
>SMEN01001810.1_pt1 | contig 13336 bp, 13 predicted proteins | sample 2456271 | NCBI WGS metagenome assembly SMEN01 (sample SAMN10132593, study PRJNA489261) | soil metagenome | isolation source: day1 control-loamy sand soil ammended with raw manure from dairy cow... | place: USA | collected 2015-04-01 | reverse complement strand
CATCATGTCCGCTCGGGTTCGCTACATGGTCGACGGTGACGCTACTCATGCTTGACTCCTTGCTGCACTCCCCCTGGCCGTAGTCAGGGATAGCTTGATAGTGTGATAGGCGGCGGGCGCGAACTTAGCGCTGTGCCTTGACGTCAGCGGGCATCACGACAGGGTCAGGCCCTTTGCCGGCGTTGCCCCAGGCGTTACGTGTGTAAGTAATGACCGCTGCAATCTGCACATCGGTGAGTTGATTGCGGAAGGCCGCCATCGCCGTGCCAGGGTGACCATTCAACACGGTATCGATCTGTCCTTTCTTGGGGGCCAGAACAAATTTCGTGTCGCCATCCAGAGCGGGGAAGGTGTCAGGCATCCCTTTGCCGTTTGCCTGGTGGCAGGCCACGCAGTTCTGCGCAAAGATCTGCTTGCCGCGCTCGTTCAGCTCATCTTTGGTCCACTCTTTATTGGGATCGTCGGCCTGGGCGGTCAGCAAGTCGTTTTGCTCTTTGGCCCACTGGTCGTAATCCTCTTGCTCCATCACTTGCACCACGATGGGCATGTAGGCGTGATCCTTGCCGCACAGCTCGGCGCATTGGCCACGGTACGTGCCTACCTTTTCAGCGCGGAACCAGGTGTCGCGCAAAAAGCCGGGGATGGCATCTTGTTTGACGCCAAATTCGGGCACCATCCAGGAGTGGATGACGTCCTCTGCCGTGAGCATGATGCGTACTTTCTTGTGAACCGGCACGACCAGCGGCTTGTCCACTTCCATTAGATAATTGGGGCCAATAGGTTCGCGGCCTTCAATCTGGGCACGTGGTGTGGACAGGTTGGACAGGTATTTGACACCGGTGGCCGGGCCATCCAGATATTCGTAGCCCCATTTCCACTGATAGCCGGTGACTTTGACGGTCAGGTCGGCGCTGCTGGTGTCTTTCATGGCCACCACGGTTTTGGTGGCGGGCAGGGCCATGCCAATCACAATCAGAAAGGGAATGATTGTCCAGGCAACTTCGACCCCTAGGTGTTCATGAAAGCGGGCGGCGATGGCACCCTTGGATTTACGATGCCGGATGATGGAATAAAACATCACGCCGAACACGCCAATAAAGATAATGGTACAGATGATCAGCATCATCCAATGCAGCCAGGCAATGTCCTGGGCAATGGGGGTGACACCTGGGTGCAAATTGAGCTGATTGACGCGCGGACCACCCTCCATGTTGGTGATCTGCGCGAGGCTTGGCCCTGCCGCCGAACAGGCGGTCAGAGCAAGTAAACTTCTCCACATCTTCATTGTTGTCCCTCTTTTGGTGTTGCCATGCCAAACCGAGGTCCGGCTGCGTCAACGCTCCGAAAAATCCAACGCTGGAAGAAACTGCTGTGTTGCAGTGGCGGGCTTGTCGCAGTGAGGTGCTGGTCCGCTCGAAGTTTTTAGTAGCTTATCTGTTCTCGGAAATTATATCGAACTTGTTTTAGCCTTCAAGGGCAGGGTATGTCCCTAGACGACAAGGTTGGACTAAACGCTACAAAAGCCGTAATGGCCCAAGGCTTGAATTACAATCGCCGACTATGACTTTGTTCCAGAATCGATCACTTACTCAGGCCATGCGTCAACGTATGGCCAGCCTGACCAGTCAGCTGCAGCAATTGCCCCCGCCGGGCAGCCGTCCTGTCACTGTTGATGGACGCGTTGCCGGATGGATCACCCCTAAAGCCGCTCGTTGCATTGAGCCTTTGTCGGGTGTCTCGATTGAAGAGGATGTCTTGCGTCTGAGCGACTGTCCCAGCCAGGAATTGAGCTTGGCTCAGGTCCTGGATCAGGTCGCCCTGAGCTTGCAGGAAGGTGGCTGTATTCGGGCCTGGCGCGATGAGCTGCTGGACGTAGTCGGTGAAGGGCAGTGCCTGTCCCGTATCGAGCGGGGTGCGGTGCGTCCGCTGGGGTTTCTGACGCAAGCGGTGCATTTGAATGGCTGGTCCACAGACGGCCGTATCTGGGCCGCGCGTCGCTCCCCCACCAAATCGACTGATCCGAATATGTGGGACACGCTGGTCGGTGGGCTGGCGGTCAGCGGTGAAACGCTGCACACCTCGTTGATACGCGAAAGTTATGAAGAAGCCGGGCTGCAGGAGTCGCTGCTGGCCGATTGCACTCCCTTGCGGGTGTCCTTGCGCATGCACCGCCGTTTGCCCGAAGGCTATCAGGTGGAAAACGCCCTGGTCAGCGATTGCGTGCTGGCTGACGATGTGCGGCCCTGCAATATGGACGGCGAGGTTAGTGAGTTTCGCTTATTGACGCTGGATGAAGCCTGGCAAATGATAGAAGCTGATTTGTTCACTCTGGAAGCGCAAGTGGTGCTGATCGACAGCATCAAGCAGCATCTGGAGCCGCTGACCTGAACCTGGGAGTCACCGGGCAGGCACCAACCCGATGGGAGCTAAGCATGAACCCGAATCCTTTTGGTATACCTGATTTCAATGCCTTGGGCGATGGCAATAATCCTTTGCTGCGCAGCATGGATATGATGGCGCAGGCTTGGAAAAATATGGCAAGCGGTGGCGCGGGCGATGTGGGCTCGGGCATGATGCCCAGCCTGTCTCCCGACGATCTGGACCGCCGCATTCGCGATTTGCGTGCTGTGGAAAGTTGGCTGCAATTGAACCTGTCCATGCTGAGCACGACGATTCAAGGTCTGGAGATTCAGCGTTCTACCTTGGCCGCGATCAAGACGATGGCGCAGCAAGGTAGTCAGGCAGCCGGTGGTAAAAATCCATTTGAAGCCTTTATGGCTTTCAACCCGATGGCAGCGGGAGCAGGGGGACCAGCAGGCGCAGACAGCGCAACGGCCCAGGCCGCCAAGCCTCAAGCGGCGCAGCAACCTCCCCAACAGCCCCAAGCCGCTGCCAAGCAAGAAACTCCAAAAGATAAGCAGGCCGCCGGTGTGCAGCAGGACGCTGAACCCGCTGCAGGCAATCCTGCCGCGCAAGCGTGGTGGGGCATGCTGCAACAGCAATTTGATGCGATGGCCAATGCCACGGCCGCGTCCATGCAGCAGGTAGAAAACTACCGCCAGCAAACCGCTCAGGCCAAAGAGGCCGGGACGGAAGGCAAAGCGACCAAACCCGCTGCGGCCAGCGCTCAGACCTCTGCTAAGGCCAGTGCGCCCGCCGCTGCCAAGACGGGGAAAACGGCGGCTAAAAACCAAAAAAACTGATCGACCAACCTAGTAGGTAAATTTTTATGCTTAATATCGTGATTCTGGCAGCAGGCATGGGCAAGCGTATGCAGTCTGACCTGCCGAAAGTACTGCATCCTATCGCTGGCAAATCCATGCTGGCCCACGTGCTCGACAGCGCGCGTGAACTGGAGCCGGAAAAAGTGGTGGTCGTGGTGGGGCATGGCGCCGAACGCGTTCAGCACACCTTCGCGCAGGCCGAGCTGGCCTTTGCCTTGCAGCAGCCTCAATATGGAACTGGCCATGCTGTCCAGCAGGCCGTTCCCGAGCTGGTCGGTGGCGACAACAATGATGACGCCACGCTGGTGCTCTATGGCGACGTCCCCCTGGTGCAAGCCGACACACTGCGCCGTTTGCTGCAAGCTCGTGGTCAAGGTGTGGCCGTGCTGACAGAAAACCTGTCCGACCCCACCGGCTATGGCCGCATCATTCGCGGTGCCGACGGTACTGTGCAGCGCATTGTTGAGCATAAAGATGCCAGCGACGCAGAACGTGCGGTGCAAGAAGTGAATACCGGCATTCTGGTGGCGCCTACCGCCCACCTGAAAGACTGGCTCACCCGCATTACCAACGACAACGCTCAGGGCGAGTACTACCTGACCGACATTATCGCTTTGGCCGTGTCTGATGGCGTGTCTGTACAAGCTGCCCAACCCGCCGCTGGCTGGGAAACGCTGGGGGTGAACAGCCGCATTCAACAGGCGCAGCTGGAACGCCTGTGGCAGTCTGAGCAGGCCCGCCGCTTGCTGGAAAAAGGCGTTACCTTGGCTGACCCGGCTCGCTTTGATCTGCGCGGCACGCTGGAATGTGGCCGCGACGTCTTTATTGACGTGGGTTGCGTATTTGAAGGCAAGGTCATGCTGCAAGATGGTGTGCGCGTGGGCCCTCACAGCGTTCTGCGCGACGTAACCGTGGGTGCAGGTACACAGATCGAAGCGTTCAGCCACTTGCAACAAGCTCAAGTGGGTGAAGAGGCCCGTATTGGCCCTTACGCCCGTTTGCGTCCGGGTGCGGTGCTGGCCAACCATACCCACGTAGGCAACTTCGTGGAAATCAAGAACACGCAGCTGGGTGAAGGCTCCAAAGCCAATCACCTGAGCTATATCGGGGATGCGGATATTGGTCAGCGCGTGAACATTGGCGCGGGCACGATCACCTGCAATTACGACGGCGTCAACAAGTACCGTACCGTGATTGGCGATGATGCCTTTATCGGCTCAGACACGCAGCTGGTAGCTCCGGTGACGGTAGGCCGTGGTGCCACGATTGGCGCCGGTACCACACTGGTGCGCAGCGCACCGGATGAGCAGCTGACCCTGTCGCGTTCGGAACAGCGCAGCGTGCCCGCCTGGAAGCGCCCGGTTCGTAAATCTTGATGTGTTCTAGCCTATCTTTGGCTTTCCTCCCTGTGCGCTGCACGGGGAGCGGGGCTGCGCGTTGTAGTGGCGCACCCCGTCCGGATGGGCTGATTCAGGATATTCGCCATGCGCATACTGCAGCTTAATTTCGAGCGCGGTTGGCGCGGTGGTGAACGGCAGACCTTGCTGAGTTTGCTGCATATGCAGCAAGCAGGGCACCAGGTCAGCCTCTTGGCCCGGCGTGATGAGGAACTGGCCAAGCGCGCCAAAGAGCAAGGTTTAAGCGTCGTGGAGTGTGCCTCGGTCGGGGCGGCACTGCGCTACTTGCTTTTGCATGGCCGTGGCTTTGATATCGTCCATTCCCAAACTGCCTCCTGCATGAGCTGGTTGGCCGTGCTGCATGTTTGGCTGCCAAAACGGGTGGTTTTTACCCGCCGCACCGCCTTTCCTATTGATCGCAAGCGCAGTGAACAACGTAGTGGACGACAGCAAAATAGTCCTTTGACCTCCAAAGAAAGACGCACGCGCTGGAAGTGGCGCAAGGCAGATCGTTTGGTGGCGATCAGTCAGGCGGCGGCGGCAGAGCCACGTCGTTTGGGCTTTTCTGTGGACCTGATCCCTAGCGCCATCGAATACGTGGAGCAGGACGAGATCTATGTAAACCATTTGCGGCAGCGCTGGAACCCGCAAGGTTTGCATGTCTTGGGGACAATGGCGGCGCTGACTTCCGAGAAAGATCCATTAACCTTGATCCGCGCGGTTCACGCCCTGTATCAGCGTCGGCAGGACTTTGTGTTTTTGCATTTTGGTGCGCCCGGTTCCGAGTCCTCGGCCGCACAAGAGTTGATCGCTCAATTGGGTTTGGATGCCTGCTATAAGCTGACCGGCTTTGAGGCCCGCCCCGAACAAGCGTATCGATTAATGGATGGCTTCGTTTTGAGTTCCCGCCATGAAGCTTTGGGCTCCAGCGTTCTGGACGCCTTTGCGTACGGCGTACCCGTCACGGCCACGATGGCCGGTGGTTTAAGTGAGCTCTTGGACAATGGGCGCGGTAATTTGTGTGCGGTAGGCGATGCACAAGCGATTGCACAGGCTTTGGATGACACGTTGAGCGATCCTGCCGCTGCACGTGCACAAGCTGATCTGGGGCATCGCTGGGTACTGCAGGAGCACGATCCTGCCGTCATGGTGCAGCGTTATCTGCGTCTGTATCAGCAACTGGTACAGCAGCGCTTGCGAGCTTGAACCCGGTTTATACCTTCGGCGCAGGCAAAGGCACCCGTGTCTCGAACTTGGCCTGATGAATCGAAAAAAAGCTGCGTATATTGCGGATATTGGCCTGGCCGGTGAATAAAGCATGGGCCAGCTTGTGATAGGCCTGCATGTCACTGACCTGCAAAATCACAATGAAATCCACCCCGGTAGAGACGCGATAGCACTGCGTCACAGCAGGCTCGGGCGTCATCAAGCGCTCGAACTGTTGCAGGTATTCTTCGCCCTGTCGGTCCAGGGTAATTTCCACAATGGCCGTTAAACTAGAACCCAATTGCTCGGGGTCCAGCAAGGCAACCTGCCGCCGAATCACCCCTTGTTCGCTTAAACGACGTACGCGTCGCAGACAGGTGGGGGGCGAAGCATGCACACGTGCAGCTAACTCCTGATTGCTGATGGACGCATCATTTTGTAGTTGCTCCAGAATTCGCAGATCCAGCTCGTCTAGTTCAATCATGACAATGTTTATCTATCTATTATGAAATTAAATATCGTTAAGTAAGCTATATTTCTTATTTATTTCATATTGATTGTTAAATGAAATTTTAATTCATTTCACTAAAAAAATAGACATAAAATTTTTCTTGTTTCAGATCAGAATAAGCGATTGGATTGATTAGCTGGCCCTGAAAAATAGGGTCATGAACAGGAGTTGGCTATGTGTGGAATTGTTGGCGCTGTGGCGCAACGCGATATTGTCCCCGTGCTGCTGGAAGGTTTGAAGCGTCTGGAATACCGGGGCTACGATTCTTGCGGCGTGGCTGTTCATGCGCAGGGCCAGTTGTTGCGGGCACGTAGTACTCAGCGTGTGGCAGAGCTGCAAGAGCAGGTCAAGGCGGATAATCTGCAAGGTTTTACCGGCATTGCCCACACACGCTGGGCGACGCACGGCGCACCCGCTACCCATAATGCGCATCCGCATTTCTCCGGTAAGGGCAAAGCGCGTATTGCACTGGTGCATAACGGCATCATCGAGAACCACGACGATCTGCGTGCCGAACTACAAGGCATTGGCTACGTGTTCGAGAGCCAGACCGATACCGAAGTTATTGCTCACCTGATCGACCACCTGTACAACGGCGATCTGTTTGAAGCTGTGCAGCAGGTTATCCGTCGCCTGACCGGTGCCTATGCCATTGCTGTGTTCTGCCAGGATGAGCCGCATCGCGTCGTCGGTGCACGTCATGGTTCACCGCTGGTTGTCGGCGTAGGTGAAAACGAAAACTTCCTGGCCTCGGATGCCTTGGCATTGGCCGGCACCACCGATCAGATCATCTACCTGGAAGATGGAGATGTGATCGATCTGCAAATCAATAAAGTGTGGATCGTGGACAAAGACGGCCGCTCTGTTGATCGTCTTGTACACACTGTGCATCTGCATACGGCAGCGGCTGAATTGGGCCCATACCGCCATTTCATGCAAAAGGAAATTTTCGAGCAGCCCCGTGCGGTGGGCGATACCTTGCAAGACATCGAAAGCGTCACCCCCGAGCTGTTTGGTGACCAGGCTTACCAGGTTTTCCAGGATATCGACAATGTACTGATCCTGGCTTGTGGCACCAGCTACTACGCCGGTCTGACTGCCCGTTACTGGATCGAATCCTTGGCCAAAATCCCCGTTAACGTGGAAATTGCCAGCGAATACCGTTACCGCGACAGCGTGCCGAATCCACGTACCCTGGTCGTGACCATTTCCCAGTCCGGCGAAACTGCCGATACCCTGGCCGCGTTGAAGCACGCTCGCAGCCTGGGCATGGAACAGACCTTGACCATCTGCAATGTGGCCACCAGTGCCATGGTGCGCGAGTGCAAATTGGCTTATATCACCCGTGCTGGGGTGGAAATTGGCGTGGCTTCCACTAAAGGCTTTACCACTCAGCTGACGGGGCTGTTCCTGCTGACTATCGCGTTGGCTCAAGTCAAAGGCCGTTTGAATCAGGAACAGGAAGCGGATTACCTGAAAGCCTTGCGGCACCTGCCTACCGCCATTGCGGCCGTGTTGGCCCTGGGAAAACGCCTTGTTCCTGGGCCGTGGCATGCATTACCCCATTGCCATGGAAGGTGCGCTGAAGCTGAAAGAAATCAGCTACATCCACGCCGAAGGCTATCCCGCCGGCGAGCTGAAGCATGGCCCCTTGGCCTTGGTCACTGAAGCCATGCCGGTCGTCACCATCGCACCACGCGATGAGTTGTTGGAGAAGCTGAAGTCCAATATCGAAGAAGTCCACGCACGCGGTGGTGAGTTGTACGTGTTTGCCGACGCCGATACCCGAATTGGAAGCAGCGAACGCGTGCATGTAATCCGCATGCCCGAGCACTACGGCAAACTGTCCCCGATCCTGCACACCGTCACGCTGCAATTGCTGGCGTATCACACGGCTTGCTCGCGTGGCACGGATGTGGATAAGCCACGGAATTTGGCTAAGAGTGTGACGGTGGAGTAAACCTGATCGTTGTAGACCGGAGTCAACATTGATCCGGTTCCGCTGTCGATTCACACTGAGCAAGTCTTATCAAAACCCGCCGACATTAATGTCGGCGGGTTTTGATTTTTATGTCGCTGCCTTGCTCAAAAAAGCTAACCGTTAACAGGTTTTATTAAAAACAGTCAAAAACCCAGAATTTGATTCACGACTGCCTATTCAAGGAACTGCCTGTAGATCATCGACTGATGAAGATAATTGTGGTGCTTGTGCCCAGTAGAGGGCGGCCGAATGGAGTTGTATTTGATCGTCTGGAGAAATGATCGGAGTTCCTAAAAACAGCCCCATTTGTCGCTCCAAACACACACCGCTAGCGGACTGGACAACGTGAGCCATATAATAATTGATAACGATTCTCATTATTGCCAGTGCGGAGTACCCTCGTGTCATCTTCAGTCCTTTCCTTGTCAGGCGTGTCTTCGGCCCATTCGGTCGAGACACTTTACTGCGACCACCATAGTTGGTTGCAGCGCTGGCTGCATCATCGACTAGGAGGGGCGGATCAGGCGGCTGACTTGGCGCAGGACACGTTTGTACGTCTACTGAGCAGCCGGTCTACGTGGCAGTTTTCCTGCCCTGGTGAAGCTCGGGCTTATTTGCGCAAGACGGCGCAGAACCTATGCATCAATTTGTGGCGACGTCAGGAAATTGAACAGGCCTGGCTGGATATTCTGGCGGCCACTCCCGAGACGTTCTATCCCTCGGCAGAACGGCAGGCGATGATTTTGCAGGCATTGGAAGAAATCAGCGTCATGCTAAGCGGCTTGTCTCCCAAAGCCGCCAAAGCCTTTACCCTTGCCGTTATTTGCGAGATGACCGACGACGAGGTCGGTGCCGAAATGAGTATTTCTGGTCGCATGGTGCGCAAGTACGTAGCCCAGGCCATGTTGGGCTGCATCAGCCTGCATGCTTGCCAAACGGTGGCCGAGCTACGCCAGGAACCCCAGTACTAATTGTTATGAATCACGGTTCCAGTTTTTCTTCTCCGGGTACCCCTCCCCATACCGTCCTGATGCAAGCCGCCGAATGGTACGCCTGTCTGCGAGATGGCAAGGCCAGTGCCGCACAACGTTCTGCCTGGCAGAGTTGGCTTGCGCAAGACGAGATGCACGGCACGGCCTGGCGCTATGTGGAGGAGGTCAGCCGTGGGTTTGAGCCGGTGCGCACGGCCCCGGATTCCCGTCGCGTGGTGGAGCAGCTGCATACGGCGAATGAACGTTTGCACCGCCGTCGCCGTGTCTTGGCCAGTGTGGCAGCGCTGGCGGGTACCGGAGTGTTGAACTGGTTGAGTTGGCGTCAGTCCTGGTTGCCCTCCAGCGTCATGGCCTTGGGCGCAGACCACTCCACACAGACTGGTGAGCAAAGCCAGATTGTGTTGGCGGATGGCTCCCGGCTTTGGCTCAATACAGCGTCCGCTATTGATGTGCAGTTCAGTGCACAGGCTCGCCACATTGTTTTGATCTCCGGTGAAGTGTTTATCCAGACGGCACAAGACGATACAGCACGGCCTTTCATTGTGCAGACCCCCCAGGGCAGCACAGCTGGCGGTGTACGAAGGGGCGGTGCGGGTGTCTACGGCGACAGGTCAAAGCACTGCCACGGTGCAGGCAGGCAAGCAGGTGCATTTTAGTGCGCAGCGTATCAAGCAGAGCCTGGATGCCGATCAGGCACGCGAAGCCTGGACTAAAGGCGTGCTGGTGGCGGACAACATCCCGTTGCGCAGTGTGATCCAGGAATTGGGCCGTTATCGGAAAGGCTATATCGGGGTGGATGAGTCCGTGGCCGATTTGAAGGTCTATGGCAGTTTCCCCATTCATGACACCGACCGCGTGTTGAAAATGCTGGTCTCGGCACTGCCGATACGCATAGGCCAGCCCCTGCCCTGGTGGACCAATGTGGAAGCCCTGAACTAAGCGGGTGAGGTACTGGAGGACTTGTTTTCAGATATTTTTTAAAAAAATACCCATTCTTTTTCAAAGGGTTGATGGCGTTTCAGTACAAAAAAACAAAATAAAACGCAAAAAGCAGGTTCCGGGTTTTAGGGACTTATTGGTTTTAGACAGTAAGAGGACCTGATTGGCGTGACGCCAATGAAGCAGGAGGCGGGCCGTGATAGCCGCTCAGTACTGAACATCAACGCAAGAACATCGTTCAGGTTCATCGTTTCTTTTGTGACTGACCCGTGTTTTTGAAGGATGTCTCCGTATGCATCGTCGCCCCGATCCACTTCCCCTGCCCAAGGAAACGGGATTGCATCGCACCCCCTTGCGCCCACTGGCCTTGGCCTTGTACCTGCTGATGGCCGGTAGTGCAGTTGTCGTCAGCACTCAGCGGGCCCAGGCAGCTACACAAAACAGCCCGGTGGCGGATAAGACGCAACGCTATGACATTCCTGCTGGGCCTTTGAGCCGCGTGCTGATGCGTTTCTCGCAAGAAAGCGGGGTGTATCTGGTTGGGGCTGGTAGTGTCGCCGAAGGCAAGCAAAGCGCGGGTCTGAAAGGCAATTACAACGTGGCGCAGGCCTTGGATGACTTACTGGCAGGCACGGGTATTCGTTATTCGCGCGATTCCAATACCGTGAATTTGTGGCCAGTCACAGAAACTACACAGCTTGAGCCCGTGCGCGTTCAAGGCACCTTGAACCGGGCGACGGAAGACACCGGTCTGTACACCCTGAACGGCACCAGCAGTACTGCTACCCGTTTGAACATGGACACCCAGCACACACCGCAATCAGTCAGTGTGATGACGCGCCAGCAAATGGATGACTTTGGGCTGACCAGCTTTGATGACGTCATGAACTTCACCACCGGCGTTACGGCCAATACAGCAGCCGTGGGGGGTGGGTTTCAGTTTCAGGCACGCGGTTTTGACATCAGCAATGTACAGGTGGATGGCGTGCAAAGCAGCTACCGTGCTGCCGGGCGTGGTGCGTTCAATCCTATTTCTCTGGATATGGATTTATACGACCGTGTGGAAGTGGTACGCGGTGCTACAGGCTTGCTGTCGCCTACGGGTGAACCTTCGGCCTTGATCAACCTGATTCGCAAACGTCCGCAAGCTGAATTTGGCGGCAAGCTCAGTGCGCAATACGGCTCTTGGCAGGACAAACGCATTACGGCTGATGTGACCGGCCCACTGACTGACGACGGTCGTTTGCGCATGCGCGTCATCGGTTCACACAAGGAGGCTGACTCCTTTATGGACCGTCAGAGCAACAAGAATGATCTGCTCTCTGGCATGCTGGAATTTGACCTGACAGACCGGACTTTGTTGACCGCTGGCTACGATTATCAGAAAGCCAAATTGCGCGGCGAAGCCAATATGGGGGTGCCCTTGTTTAACAGCGAGGGGGACCGTATCGATGTGACCCGCTCTATGTCGCTGGTGCCGGACTGGACTTACTGGGACAAACGCCATCAAAACGCGTTTTTTTCGGTTGAGCATGAGTTTGAGAACAGCTGGAATGCCAAGCTCAGCTATAGCCACCAGCGTGATGATGGTGATGCCTTGATTACCGGCTGGGGGCAGGGGGTCAATCCTATTGTTCGCCCCGACGGCTCCGGTCTTGGCATACGCGCCAACTTGGCGGCCAATGGCTATCGGCATCAGGACAATCTGGAACTGTCGGTCAACGGGCCCTTTGAGCTTTTTGGTCGCCAACACCAGTTGATGTTTGGGTTTAATGGCACCCGCAAGCGTGACACCACGCACACCATGAAAATCAGCGATGAAAGTACATGGTTTATTCCCAATATTTACGATTGGGACGGCTATATGCCTGAACCGAGCGTCAGCCGGACGGGTGAGTGGAACCGGGTGCATACGCGTGAGTATGGGCTGTTTGCGGGTACACGTCTGAACATTATTGACCCGCTGAACGTGATCCTGGGCATGCGTTTGTCCGACTACAAAACGTATCGCGATAACTATGGAAAAACCGGCCAGTTCACCGGCGTGTCCAATGAATTGCGTAACCGCAATGAAGTCACGCCGTACTTTGGGGTGACGTACGACTTCAATCCGAATTTGACGGCCTACGCCAGCTATACGCGCCTGTTCCAACCGCAAAGCTACAAAGACATCAACGAAAACTTTCTGGACCCCATTACCGGCGTTAACCGCGAAATTGGCTTGAAAGGCAATTTGATGGACGAGGCCGTGCAGTTCTCCTTGGCGGCCTTTGAAACTCGTCAAAACAATCTGGCCGTTCTGGACCCGTCGGTGCCGGATGATTTCCTCTTGCCCGATGGCAGCCGCCCCTATGTCTCTTCCGGGGATGGCAATAAAACCAAGGGTTTTGAAGTGGAGCTGAACGGGGCGTTAAGCAATAGTTGGAACGTGTTTGCGTCCTACAGCTACGCCAGTACCAAAAATGGTCAGGGCGAGCGCATTAATACCTACATCCCGAGCCAGACTTTCCGCCTGGGCACCATGTATCAATTCTCGGGTGCGCTGCAAGGCCTAAGCGCCGGTGCCACGGTGAATTGGTTTGGCAAGCGTGATCTGTGGACAGCAGGCCGTCCGTACAACGCCAGCAATGGCAAAGCGCTGGAAGCCACCCATAGCAGCTACGCCCTGGTGGGGCTGCATGCGAACTACCGCGTGAATCAACACTGGAACGCCAAGCTGACCGTCAACAACCTCTTTGACAAGCATTACTACGATAACTTCGTGATCTTCCGGGCTCGCTACGGCGCGCCGCGCAATGTGCATCTGTCCATTGATTACCAGTGGTAGTCCTTTCACCTACTTTCTATCGAGCCAAAATTATGACGTCGCTGACGACTCGCCATCTTGTTCGTGGTCTGTACCTTGCTATCGCAATGGCCTTTTCAACAGGCTACGTACACGCCAAGACCCCTGCGCCTGCAGGCTATCAAGCCGTTACCCAAGCCCAGATCATGCAAAAACCGACTGCCGCTGAAGTGCTGGAAATTGTTTACAGCCCCAAGCAATCCAGCTTGTACGTGTCCTCGCCCAACTGGCAAGACGAGAC
>SMEN01000372.1_pt1 | contig 13364 bp, 14 predicted proteins | sample 2456271 | NCBI WGS metagenome assembly SMEN01 (sample SAMN10132593, study PRJNA489261) | soil metagenome | isolation source: day1 control-loamy sand soil ammended with raw manure from dairy cow... | place: USA | collected 2015-04-01 | reverse complement strand
GGGGCCGATTAGGATTCGACGCTGGTTGCGAAACTTTAGGTGCATGCCGAGTTGGTAACAGAACTCGTAAATCCACTGTTGCAACTTCTATAGTTGCCAATGACGAAAACTACGGAGCAACAGCTCTAGCTGCGTAAGCAGCTTAGCCGCTCCTCTGGTAGCCTCGGCTCCAGCAGTCACTAGAGGATGTCTGTAAACTCAAACTGACTGTCAGATAGAACAGAATCGCCGCGTAGTACGTTGTGGACGAAGTGGCTAAAACTTACACAACTCATCCAAAGCACCCTGCCGATCGGGCGGCTGCGGATTAAATTAGTAGACACGGCTAAGCATGTAGTACCGACAGCGGAGTACTGGCGGACGGGGGTTCAAATCCCCCCGGCTCCACCAATTAGAAACACCTAAACCCTTGATTATCCTAGAGATTTTCAAGGGTTTTTGCTTTTCAGGGTGCTAGGTGTCGAGAAAGTGTCGAAAGAAGCTAGAGAGATAATAGCTCTTGTAAACTGCGCACTAACACAGTTATGTGTGCACTGTATCCGTATTTCTAGTAGCAGACTCCGGAGCTAGCAACTGCAGTTGATTGCCTTGACCCATAAAAAGTGATTCATTGTATTCAGTCACTGCACGAATATAGTCCCAAATCACTCGGATTCGTTTTAGTTTTCGAAAATCTTGATGGCAAGAAATCCAAAAGTTATTGGTCACTCGTACTTGATCTGGTAATACGGCTTGCAAGCGTGGATCTTGATCGGCAATAAAACAGGGCAGAATAGCTAAGTGCTGACCCTGCAAACAGGCAAAGTACTGAGATATAGCACCTGTTGTGCAAAATGGTGTTTTTGCTTGATGAATAAACTGATCTAGGTAGTGCAGTTTGCTGCTAAAAGTCAGGTCCTCTACGTAGTTAATAAATGAATGCTTGGGTAAATCATTAACGCAGCGTATTGGCTCATGCTGGGTTAAGTACTCAATTGTTGCATACAGTTGCAGGCGATAATCACATAGCTTAGTGCTCACAAATGGTCCCCGAGAGGGGCGCTCCAGAGTGATAGCAATATCAGCTTCGCGTTTGCTTAAATTTACAAAGTGCGGCACAGCTAGCAGGTCAATGGAGATTGCTGGATACTTTTTTTGAAAGTGTGTTAACTGCGGCGCTAAAAACAATCCACCAAAACCTTCCGTGCAACCAATGCGCACCTTGCCTGAAAGGGCAATGTCTGTCCCAGTAATCTCTTCGCAAGCATTTTGCATTAGCGCTTCAATGGCTTGAATGCTGTCGCGCAAGGCTGCGCCTTCACTGGTTAAGTGGAATCCGCTGTTACGAGACTTTTCAAAGAGCAAAGTTTCGAGTGTGCTTTCTAGACTAGCGATGCGTCGTGAAACTGTTGTGTAGTCGACCCCTAGGCGTTTGGCCGCGCTGGTGACACGACCGCAGCGGGCCACTTCCAGAAAAAACTTTAAGTCATTCCAATTCAAGGTACGTAAAAGGTTGATGTATTTTTGCATATCGAATCTGCTTTTTTGTGTGTATTTATCGTATGGCGACCTACATATACTCGAGTTGAAGGTAAAACCCAAGTTGTGTGCAAACACTTGACATGGACTTGTAGCAGATAACAAAAGTTGAAATAGCAAAGATGCTAAAGGTATCCAGTAAATAAAAATACCGTGTCTACAACAATAACAAATACGTGGTTTCCACGTTTAAGGGTAGGTTATGGCTAAAGATATTTATGCACATATTCGCAATAATCCCAAGTTTGATGAACTAGTGACTAAAAGACAGCGCTTTGCTGTGGTGTTAAGCGTGATTGTTCTAGTTTTATTTTATGGTTTTATTATGCAGGTGGCTTTTTTTCCTGAGGTGATTGGCAAGCAGATTGGTGATGGAAAGTTAACCTACGGTGTAGTGGCTGGATTTTTCCAGTTTGTGTTTTTCGTGCTGTTAACTTGGTTGTATGTGCGGCGTGCTAATACTGAATTTGATCAAATCAATGAAGAGTTGATTAATGAAGCAATTGCAGGGGATCAATTATGAATATTAAAAACTGCATATCGATAACTGCTAAGTCTTTGCTGGCCCTATCGTTGCTTGGCTTAAGTCCCTGGGCGCTGGCTGCCGATAAACGGCTGAACGTGCCTGCGATCAGTATGTTTTTTATCTTTGTGGTGATGACACTGTTAATTACAGTTTGGGCGGCACGACGAACCCGCTCAACGTCTGATTTTTATACGGCCGGCGGTGGCATTACCGGATTTCAAAATGGTTTGGCCATTGCTGGTGATTATATGTCAGCAGCGACCTTGCTTGGTTTTACTGCCATGATCTATATGTCTGGAGTCGATGCTTACATTTATATGGTGGCCTTCTTTGCTGGTTGGCCGGTTATTTTATTCTTGATGGCTGAACGACTGCGTAACTTGGGTAAATTCACCTTTGTTGATATCACCTCTTACCGTTTAAATCAGCGCAAAATTCGAACTATGGCGGCGATCAGTTCGTTGATTGTGGTGTGTTTCTATCTGGTGGCGCAAATGGTCGGTGCCGGTCAGTTGATTCGCTTATTATTCGGCTTAGAGTACACGCTAGCGCTGTTTATCGTCGGAGGCTTAATGATTATTTATGTCACCTTTGGCGGCATGGTAGCGACCACTTGGGTGCAGATCATTAAAGCCTGTTTGCTGCTGTTTGGCGGCACTTGTGTCATGTTGTTAGCGTTCTCTCAATTTGACTTTAGCTACGACAGATTGATCATTGAAGCCAGTGCTGTGCACAAGCTTGGTAACCGTTTGGTGGAACCCGGTAGTTTATTGTCTGACCCAATTACCGCAATTTCTATGGGCTTAGGCTTGATGTTTGGTACGGCCGGTTTACCGCATATTCTGATGCGGTTTTTCACCGTATCGAATGCGAAAGAAGCGCGTAAATCCGTGTTGTATGCTTCAATCTTTATTGCTTACTTCTTTAACGTGATTGCGATTATGGGCGTGGCAGCAATTGTGATTGTTGGGCAGAACACCAGTTTCTTTGAAGGCGGTGATTTGGGGGCTGCTTTGCTTGGCGGCAGTAATATGGTGGCGATGCATTTAGCTCAAGCCGTGGGTGGCAATATGCTGTTGGGTTTCCTTTCGGCAGTGGCATTTGCAACAATTCTTGCAGTAGTAGCTGGCTTGGCCTTGGCGGGGGCAACAGCAATTGCTCACGACCTGTACGCTGAAGTTTATAAAAGAGGGAAAGTCAGCGAAGCTCAAGAGTTGCGTGTTACCAAAATTGCAACGGTTTGTTTAGGGTTGGTGGCTATTTTGTTAGGAATGGCCTTTGAACACATGAACGTCGCTTTTATGGCTGCTCTGGCCTTTGGCGTTGCCGCGTCTGCTAACTTCCCAGTGCTGATTTTGTCGATGTACTGGCGTAATCTGACCACGCTTGGGGCAATGGCTGGTGGTTATGGCGGTTTGTTGAGTTCGGTAGCATTCGTTGTGTTATCGAAATCTGTTTGGGTTGATGTGTTTGGCTTTGCTGAGGCAATCTTTCCTTACACTCAACCTGCTTTATTCTCAATGCCGATAGCTTTTGGTTTGGCTTATTTTGTTTCCATGCGCGATCAAAGTGCTGCAGCGATGGCTGAGCGTGATGCATTTGCTGATCAATATGTGCGAGGACAAACCGGATATGGAGTTGCCGCTGCACAACAGCATTAGTATTTAAATAAGAAGATAAAAGGGTGGGCGCGCAAGTGCTCACCCTTTTTATTTGACTTAACGCTTTTTCAATAACCAATCGCCCTCAATAGCGGTAAAGCTTGAGGCTGCGCGAATTAATGAAAAAGCAGTCAACTCTGGCACGCCAAATACATCAACAGTGATGTTGTACAAATCACGCACGCGCTGCACCAAAAGATCAAAATCCCCATCACCGGAGACCAAAACTAAGCGATCTGTTTGTGCGGCGTATTCCATTGCATCCAAGGTAATACCGACATCCCAGTCACCTTTGCTGCTGCCATCAGCCCGTTGTACATAAGGCTTGAGTTTTACCTCAAAGCCAATGGCGCGCAAAATATTTTGAAATTGCCGCTGCTTTTCATCGCCACGCTCAGTTGCGTAAGCGATTGCTTTCACCACTTCATGGCCAGCGCTGACCTCGCGCCATAAGCGATTGTAATCAAAGCTCGCAGCGTAAGCTTGGCGGGTGGTGTAATAAATATTTTGTACATCAACTAGAATAACCACACGACTCATCGGTATTGACCTGTTAAATAATGCAGCAGTATAGGTGCGCTGGTGCAAATAAACACAATAGAACAAACAAACACTTTGATTTTGCATTAAAATACACAAACAGCTAAGTTAGCTCCGCAACACATAAAAAACCTACTAAGTGATGTTTGCTATCACTTAACAATAACGTTATGGAGAAGCACATGGGATTTTTTAGCAATATTCTTTCAAAACTGGGTATTGGCAGTGCTGAAGCAGCACAAGTCGATGCGCCTCAAGCAGACGTCGCGGTTGCTTCATCAGTAGAGCCAACAGCGGCTTCAATTGCTGTGGTCGATGTGGTTGCCCAACTTGAAGAACGTGCTGCTGCAAACCCACAGAAACTCAACTGGCGAGTATCTATCGTTGATTTGCTCAAATTGCTTGATATCGATAGCAGTCTTGCAGCACGTAAAGAGCTTGCAGCAGAACTTGCTTGCCCAAGTGAATTGATGGGCGATTCTGCGCAAATGAACATGTGGCTACACAAAACTGTGCTAGCGCGCATTGCTGAGAATGGCGGCAACATTCCACAAGAGTTATTAAGTTAATTTAAGCTTTATCGACTAGGGAGTTTTACATGCAGATCACCGATATTCTTGCGCAGATGGGCGGCGTTTCGTCCATTGCTAATCAGTTAGGACTGGATGAGAAACAGGCACAGCGGGGTGCAGAAGCCTTGCTTCCTGCGTTATTGGGCGGTTTTAAGAAACAAGCTCAAGCGCAGCCTGACTCGTTAGCCGGTATCGGTGGTTTGCTTGGTCAGTTGGGTGCTAGTGATTTTCTAAGTGGAGCACTAGGGCAGCTGACAGTAAATACGGAGAAGGGTAACGATATTTTAGGACAAGTTTTTGGCTCTAAAGATGTCAGTCGCACTGTTGTCGACAATGCTGCGCAAACGACAGGCTTAAATGCCTCACAGCTCAAAAAAATGTTGCCTATTTTAGCTACGATGATTGCAAGTTTTCTAGCTAAACAAGAGGTTAGTAAATCTGCAAGTTCTGGAGCTGGCAGCGCTGGTGGTGGTCTTGGCGGTTTGCTAGGAGGTCTTGGTGGACTGCTGGGTGGAGCTCAACAATCATCAACCGCGGGCCAATCAGGCTTGTCGAGTTTAGTGTCGATGCTGGATCTTAATAAAGACGGCAATCCATTGGATGACATTATGCGTATGATGGGTAAGTAGAGCTGTCGATAGCGTAAAAATATATCTGCTCGTATCTAACAGCTTAGCGAGCATAAGTAACTTTAGAGAAAATTACTTGCGTTGGCTTTTTTCTGCGTTGTTTCATCAATTAGTTATTTTCACCATAAAGGTTTTAAAAGCGTATGACGTTGTTTTTAGCTTCCACCTCACCAAGACGGCGAGAGTTGTTAGCACAGGCAGGTATTGAGTTTACTGTGTTAGATGTGGCGATTGATGAGTCACAGCGTCCCAATGAGCTGCCAACAGCTTATGTTGAACGCCTTGCCAAAGAGAAAGCTGAAGCAGGTTTTGTAACTGTTGAAAGTGACGAAAACGCTGTGGTACTGGCGGCTGACACTATTGTTGTTTTAGAGGATGGCATTCTCGGTAAGCCACAAAACAAAGCCCAAGCTCATGAAATGCTGCGCTCATTATCGGGTCGTTCGCATGTGGTGATGACGGCTTTTGCGATTAAAACTCATAAACAAATTCGTGTGCAGCGAGTCAACACCACCGTTTTCTTTCGTCCTCTTACCAGTAAAGAAATTGAATGGTATTGGCAGACCGGTGAGCAGTTGGACAAAGCGGGCGGTTACGGTATTCAGAGTAAAGGCGGGATCTTTGTTAGCTCGATTTCAGGCAGTTACAGTGCCGTTGTCGGCTTGCCTTTAGCTGAAGTTGTGGTTGCGCTTCGCGGTTTAGGTATTCAGGCGGATGTGCTGAGTATTGATTGAGTGCTGCACGCTTCTTGCGGGCGAGCCGCCCGCGCGCCCAGATGAAAAGTTGTAAACACTAAAAATGATTAATTAGTGCTTCGAGGTGGCTATGGTGAGCGAAGCCATGGCTGACGAAGCGCCGGAGTTGAACCTTAGATAGGTTCGTCGGCGGCTTAACGGTTTTCTCGAAGTACGGCAGGCTCAGTGATATCAAGGGTTATCGAGTAACTCACGCATTTTTATCAGTACGGCATTTAAGCCATTACTGCGCGAAGGCGAGAGCTGGCGGCTTAAACCGAGTTGAGCAAACCAGTCTGTTGCGTCAACCGCTGTTATTTGCTCTGCATCCAAGCCTTCAATACGTAACAACAATAGCGCTAATAAACCCCGCAGCAAGCGTGCTTCACTGGCCACTTGAAAGCGTGGCGGCACAGCTTCTCGATCCAGCATTAACCAAACCCGAGTCTCGCAGCCATGCACCAAGTTATCTTCTGTACGCAGGGTTTGCGGCAGTTCTTGCAGTTGCGCACCGCGTTGTAACAACAATCGAGCGCGTTGCTCCCATTGCTTACAGGCTTGGAATTCATCGATAGCTTGCTGCGCTGTTGTACTAAGTTGATTCACTGCAAAATCTCTAAGGCTTGATCTAAGGCGGCAAAAAATCGCTGCAGATCATCCCCATTGTTATACATCGCGAGCGAAACCCGCAGCGCGCCGGCTAAACCTAAGCTGTGCAGCAGTGGCATAGCGCAGTGATGTCCGGCGCGTACCGCGATACCTTGTTCACCAAGCAATAAGGCCAAATCAGCATGATGCACCTGCGGCGCATTAAAGCTGACCAAAGCACAGTTAGGTGAGCCAATAATCTGCATGCCACGCGCCTGTAAACCCTGTAATAGGGCAGCATGCAAAGCCGCCTCATGTGTAGCGATTGCTTGGCTGTCTAAGCTTTGTAGCCACTCCAAGGTGGCAGCAAAGGCGATAATGTTGGCCGTACTGGGCGTGCCGGGCTCAAAACCCAAAGGTGCGGGTAAAAACTCCGCGTGTTGGTAATCACAATGGCGCACCATTTCGCCGCCGAATTGCCAATGACGTAATGCTGGCACTGCACGCTCGCGGGCAAACAGCAGACCAACACCATCAGGGCCGTACAGTTTATGTGCCGAGCAGACAAAAAAATCACAATCCAGTTGCTGCAAATTAGGGCGCTCATGCACTGCGGCTTGTGCGCCATCAATCACTGTCCAAGCGCCGATCTTGCGCGCTGCGCTGAGCAGTGCTGATAAGGATTGTTTATGACCGACAACGTTGGAGAGCGCGCTGATCGCAACAATCCGGCTGCGTGTTGATAGCTGTGCAATGGCTTGATCAATATCTAAATGGCCGTCGGTATCCATCGGCAAAACTTTCAAGATCAAACCGCGCGCTAGAGCCAATTGTTGCCAAGGAAGGAGGTTGGCGTGATGCTCGTAAGCGCTGATCAGAATTTCATCGCCGGCTTGTAAGTGATGAGCCAAAGCTTGGCTGAGCAGGTTGATGCCTTCCGTGGTGCCCTTGGTGAAAATCAGCGTGTCTTGCGCGTCTGCTTGTAGCCATTTGGCAATGCTGCTGCGTGCGTTCTCAAAGGCGCGTGTGGCACGTTCCCCAGGCTGATGTTGTGCTCGATGCACATTGGCCACACCTTGTTGATAGTGCTGAGCAAGGGCGTCAAGCATGCTTTGCGGCTTTTGCGCAGTGGCCGCGCTATCCAGCCAAACTTGCTGCTGCTCTGCGAATGCCAGAATACCGGGGAAAAATTGACGCCAAGGGGAGGGCAGAAACATTGCGAAAATATCCACTACAGGAGAGCAATAGAATTAATACGAGTGCTTTTGTTGCTAAAGCAAAGATGAGCAGCAAAATGTATTGAGCTGCTCATCTTTTTTGCCGTTACTGCGCTTTATCGACCGAACATTCCACTGCACCTGTTTCAGGATTGCGGTAGAAGGATAGATCATCTTGCAGCGCCAGTTCACTGGCCAATACGGTTTTTAATACCTGTTTGGCACTGTCCAGTACTGTCACTTGCGTGTCGGCGGTCAGCCATAAACCAGTTTCTACTGTATTGCGGTTGCCAAGAGAGATACCCACACCCGCATGACTGTTAATCACACAGTGATTGCCTAAGCTAAGCAGCGGCTGATTAGTGGAGCTGGACATTGAACAGCCGCCTTGCAGTGTTGAATCAGCGCCAATCAGGACACCAGAAGCAATACAACCATCAATGGTGCTAGCGCCTTGAGTGCCGGCATTAAAGTTGATTGAGCCTTCGTGTAGCACCACCGTACCTTCACCGACATAAGCGCCTAAGCGTACGCGTGCAGCATCGGCAATATGAATGCCTTTGGGCACTACGTAGTCGGTTAATTTAGGTAGTTTGTCGACTGAAAAGACATCGAGCATGCGACCTTTAATGCGTTCTTCAAGCTGCAGTTCAGCTACTTCATTGATATCAATCGCGCCGCGGTTAGTCCACGCCACATTCGGCAGCACGTTAAATAAATCGGTCAGATTGATTTCGTGTGGCTTACATAAGCGGTGCGAAATCAGCTGCAATTTAAGATAAGCCTCAGGCACTGATGCAGGTTGTACGTCGTGCTCGAGAATGCAGGCCACAGTAGGTTTGTGACTTTCAGCGAGTCGCACTAATAACGCGCTTTGTTCTGGCGCGATATACTTTAATGCGCTGGCTAAATCAGAGGCAGTAGCGAAATTAAAATCAATAATCTGGTTGCCACCTTGGTAACCCAAAATTGCTTTAACGCGTTCGGTAAAAACGCTGCTGGGTTGCAGTAATGGCTTAGGGAAAAATACTTCTAACCATTGATCGGTACGGTTACGGGTGCCGACGCCAAAGGCAATGCTAAACAGAGAATGTGACATGAAAATTCCTTTTGCGAGAGACTGACTTAGAGCGTGTTATGAGTATAGCGCTTACTCAGTAAAAGCGTTTTGATACAACTCAGGCTTAAAGCCTATAACTGTACGCTGACCTAAATCCAGTACCGGACGCTTGATCATGGATGGTTGTGCCAGCATCAAGGCAATGGCTTTAGTTTGATCAAGATCGGCTTTGCTGGCGTCATCGAGTTTACGGAAAGTTGTTCCTGCACGATTAAGAATTTTTTCCCAGCCGTGCTCGTTACACCACTGTTCTAAATGTGCTTGATCAATACCTGCGCTTTTGTAGTCATGAAAGTTATAGGCTTTGCCTTGCTCGTCCAGCCAAGTGCGGGCTTTCTTCATGGTGTCGCAGGCTTTGATGCCATATAGGGTTAAAGCACTCATACAGGCCTCCTGGCAGTCTTTAATTTATTGCTAAACTGACGCGATAAACAATCGAACCAAACATGCACACCATGCCAAACATCAAGAGCGCGATGCCCCAAGAACGTGCGCGCCAGTTGTAGCCAAAGGCTAAACAAAACATGCCGATGGTGATCAGTGTCGTCATGACGTTAAGTGGATTGTCCATGGTGTTCCTTATTTAATAAGTATTGGATAAATGGGTGACTGTACCATTGGCGCCAGTCGACAGTTGAGCAATCATGCTTTCCTGCAAGGCATGGCACAGTTCTGGGTCAGATAAAGGTTGGCCGTTGACGTCAGTGATAAAAAACACGTCTTCGATGCGCTCACCTAAAGTAATGATCTTGGCATTAACCACGGCGAGGTTAAACTCAAGAAAAATTCCGCCAATGCGCGCCAATAAACCGGGTCGGTCAGGGGCAACCACTTCAACCACGGTATAAGGACGCTGCGCATCATTATGAATGGTGATTTGCGGCGTAAAGGAGAAGTGCTTGAGCTGGCGCGGTACGCGACGCTGAATGATTGCTGGATAGTCATCAGGGTTGCGTAATGCAGCGGTTAAACCCGCACGGATTTCTTGAATACGCTGATAGTCATCACCAATTCGATCGCCTGCGGCATCTAAAACGATATAGGTTTCGATGCTGAAGTGCCCTTTAGACGTCATGATGCGAGCATCTAAAGTGCTGAGGTCGAGTTGATCAAGGGTTGCCACGGTGACTGCAAAAAAGTCATGGCGTTGTGCGCCATAGACAAAAATCTGGGTGCCGCCATCGTATTCGCGCTGTGTGGTTTCTCGGACTAACACCAAAGGTTCAAGGCTGCTGCCGTGTTGCAAAATCGCTTCACTGTGCCAAACAATATCGCCGGCAGTGTGACGTAAAAAATAGTCATCGCCCAGTTGTGCCCAGAGTTGCTCAACAGCCTCAGCATCAGCACCGAGTTCAGTCAACAGACTTAATGCAGTGGCTTGACGGGTGGCAATCTGTTCGTCGCGCTCGAGTGGGTTTTCTAGGCCTCGGCGCAGCGCGCGGCGGGTTTCACTGTAGAGCTGACGCAATAATTGCGCACGCCAAGAGTTCCATAACGTGGGGTTGGTGGCATTGATGTCTGCCACAGTCAGTACGTATAGGTAGTCCAAGCGGGTTTGGTCGCCGACCAGCATGGCAAAGCTGTAAATTTCTTCGGGATCAGAGATGTCTTTACGCTGCGCAGTCACTGACATGACCAAGTGACTACGCACCAGCCAAGTGATTAGGCGGGTGTCCCAAGAGGGTAGTTTGTGCAGTTTGCAAAACTCTTCGGCAATATCTGCGCCGAGTAGCGAGTGATTACCGCCACGGCCTTTACCAATGTCATGGAATAAACCGGCCAAATAAATCAGCTCAGGTTTCGGCAGGCGACCAATCACGGCGCTGGCCAATGAGTATTTTTCAGCAAAGTCGGGATGACGCAATTTGCGCAGATGTTTAATCAGGTTCAGAGTGTGCGCATCGACTGTATAGATATGAAATAAGTCGTGCTGCATTTGCCCAACGATGCGTCCAAATTCGGGCAAATAACGCCCTAGAATCCCGTAGCGGTTCATTCGCCGCAGGTTCATGTGCACGCCTTCTTGGCTTTGGAATAATTCTAAAAACAAACGGGTGTTGCGCTCATCATGGCGAAAGGCATCATCAATTAAATGGCGATGATCGCGAAGTAGGCGAATGGTTTTCGAGCGTACACCTTTGATTTCTGGATGCTGCGCAAGCAATACGAAAATCTCTAAGATGGCCGAAGGCGTATCACTGAAAACATAAGGATTACAGGTTTCAATATAGCCACCACGGATACGAAAACGCTCATTCAGTGGTACTGGTAATTCAACGCTGTCGCTGCGCAAAATGGTTTCTTCAAAATACTGGTTAATTAAGTCTGACAGCTGCGTGATACCCATGATCACGCGGTAGTACTTTTGCATAAAGTGTTCAATGGCTTGTTTGTTATCATCGTCTTCATAGCCAAATAAATCAGCAATTTTGCGTTGATAATCCAGTAACAAGCGGTCTTCATTGCGACCCGAGAGCATGTGCAAAGCGTAGCGCACCTGCCATAAAAAAGCGCGCGCATTGGCCAATAGACGGTATTCACCCTCAGTTAAAAAGCCTGGCGCTTCTAAGCTGCTTAAAGTGCGCATACCAAAACGGCGGCGAGCGACCCACATGATGGTTTGAAGATCACGCAAGCCACCGGGCGAGCCTTTAACGTTGGGTTCTAAGTTGTATTCGGTATCGTTGTATTTGTTGTGACGCTCACGCTGCTCAGCAATTTTACCGATAAAAAACTGCTCGCTTGACCACATATATTGTGGACCAATCTGCTCGCGCATGGCTTCCAGTAATGGCGCTTCACCCAAAACTAGACGGCTTTCGAGCAAGTTAGTCATTACGGTTAAATCATTACGTGCTTCGTCTGCGCATTGCTGCACGGTGCGCACACTGTGGCCGACTTCTAGACCGATATCCCAGAGTAAGGTCAAAAAGCTAGAGATCTGTTCATGCAGGTATTGGTGCTCTTCGTTTTCTAGCAGAATCAGCAAGTCAATGTCGGAGTGTGGATGTAATTCAGCGCGACCATAACCGCCCACAGCCACTAAAGCGAGTTTGCAGCCACCCTGCGGACAAGACTGTAAGGACCAAGCGTGCTGCAGGAGTTGGTCAATAAACCACGCTCGCGCATGCACCAGATCATGAATGTCATTTTGATCTAGAAAACGTTGATCGAGAACCATGCGAGCATGCTCGATGGCACTACGGAATACGGGAAGATGCTGCGGTTGCTCAGTCAGCTTGTGCTGAAACTCTTCTGGATTAAACAGTTCAAGATCCATCGGCAACATGTTCAGCACCTCGCAGAGTAGCGATTGATTTACATCTTTATAGAGCCGTGCGTTTTTTCAACGTCGACTGTGTTGCAATACATTGTCGTCATTTTTTCATGCTTAAGGTGCTTGGCTGGCAAGCACCTTATAACGCTTAGCAGATTAAGACGATTTGGCCGGGAAGGTTTCATCGTTACGCAAGGTGAAAATCTCATAACCATCCGCCGTTACCACCAAGGTGTGTTCCCACTGCGCGGTTAACTTGCGGTCTTTAGTGATGGCAGTCCAGCCGTCACCAAGTAGGCGCGTCTCTTTTTTACCCAAGTTGATCATCGGCTCAATGGTAAAGGTCATGCCTTCTTTGAGTTCAAGACCAGTACCTGCTTTGCCGTAGTGCAAAATCTGTGGCTCTTCATGGAACACTGTGCCAATGCCGTGGCCGCAATATTCACGTACCACAGAGTAGCCGTTGCTTTCTGCGTGCTGCTGGATCACCGCACCAATGTCACCGAGACGTGTGCCAGGACGGACAATTTCAATGCCTTTGTACAGACATTCTTGCGTTACTTGGCACAGGCGGTTCGCCCATTCTGGGGTGTTACCCACTAAAAACATTTTGCTGGTATCGCCAAAGTAGCCGTCTTTAATCACAGTAATATCAATATTAATGATATCGCCATCTTTCAAAGGCTTGTCATTGGGAATGCCGTGGCACACCACATGGTTAATCGAGGTGCAAATCGATTTCGGGAAGCCGTTGTAATTAAGCGGCGCTGGGATGGCTTTCTGCACATTAACAATGTGATCGTGGCAGATGGTGTTGAGCTCGTCTGTGGTCACGCCAATTTGAACGTGCTCCTCAATCATCTCGAGCACTTCAGCAGCCAAGCGGCCTGCGATGCGCATTTTTGCGATGTCGTCAGGAGTCTTAATAGAAACGGTCATGCAATCCTCTAAGCGTAGATCACGCAGAAGTAAACAATAGAAG
>SMEN01000419.1_pt1 | contig 13416 bp, 15 predicted proteins | sample 2456271 | NCBI WGS metagenome assembly SMEN01 (sample SAMN10132593, study PRJNA489261) | soil metagenome | isolation source: day1 control-loamy sand soil ammended with raw manure from dairy cow... | place: USA | collected 2015-04-01 | reverse complement strand
TTCTGGTGGTTTTTCGTTCTCGACAGTGATCCAGAGCCGACCCGGGCTGCAGATCGGGGTACACCGCACGTAGCTGCCGAGAATGTACTGTCGCCACAGAGCGGTGAAGAAGAGCCCACCGTGGAGGTCCTGGATTATGGATTCGGGGACAACAACGGGCACGTCGAGGCAGTTGTACTCATCCGGGGCAACCTGCCTACCGGGACTGCACAGTTTGCTACAGCCAGCGTGAATTTCCTGGATGAAGATGGTCTCATCGTGGCAACGGAGGCACTGTCGCAGTATCTGAAGTGGGATGGTCACGAGCTGGTGATTCCCGTGCATGCCTATGATCTGACCCCGGGGGTTGTCGCCAGCATTGATCCTACGGTTGTCATCAGTGACACGGGTATGGCCACCCTGAACGTGGAGAGCATTCCGCCCGCTGAATCCACAGAAATCACTAATGGGTTTGGCGGAGACTACATGGCTACCTTCGCCCTCACCAATGACACGAATTTCGATTGGAAGGATATAACCGTGGGTGTTATCTGTTACGGGGACGACGGGGAGGCTATCGGTGGCGGTAGCGCATACCCTGGCCCGATTCTCGCAGGTAAGAGCATCCGGCTCGAGTCCAGTGTGACCACTTCTGTCCAGCCCTCAAGCTGCTCGGCGTATGCCCACCCTCCCATCAAGGAGAGAGTGTCTCTTTTCTAGACACCCACTCACCTCGGATGTCTCACCACCACCACGGTTCGCCGCGCCCGGCGGCCGGGCAGCAGCGTCCAGCCGGAGCTCCCCGTCCGGCGGCTCCACGCCCAACAGGCCAGCAGCGTCCCGCTGGAAACCAGGAGCGTCTGGTGCGCCCTGCGCCGAAGGCCAAGGTCCGCAAGGCCCGCCTGCTGGTTTCCAAGGTGGAACCATTTTCGGTCCTGAAAATCGCCTTCCTGCTCTCGGTGGCTTTCGGCGTCATCACCGTGGTGGCAGCGGTGGGTATCTGGGCCGTGCTGGATCTCAGTGGAACGTTCGATGCCTTCAACCAGCTGATGCGCGAGGCCATTGGCGCTGAAGACAGCTTCGACCTGCGCGATTCTATGTCCCTGGGCCAAGTGGCTTCGTACGCCACCATCCTCGCCGTGGTCAACGTGGTCGTGATTTCGGTGGTCGCCATGCTGGGATCGGTGTTGTACAACATCGCCTCCTCGCTGGTGGGCGGCGCCGGCGTGACCCTCACCGACGACTAGAATCACCCCAAGTCGAGCCCGGGATTAGTGCTGTGATGCACGAAGAGAACAAAAACAAAAGCAAGGGCGTATAGCTCAGGCGGTTAGAGCGCTTCGCTGATAACGAAGAGGTCCCAAGTTCAAGTCTTGGTACGCCCACCGAATCCTTGCTGGAGGGAAAGAGGAAGTAATGAAAAAGTTCCTGGTTCTCGCAACGATCGCAACTGCTGCCGCAGTGCTGATCAAGAAGGTAAAGGCTTCTTCGGAAACCAAGGATACCTGGCATCAGGTAGCCGATAAAGTTTCCTAACGCTTTTGGGGCCTTAGCTCAGTTGGTAGAGCGCCTGCTTTGCAAGCAGGATGTCAGGAGTTCGAATCTCCTAGGCTCCACAAAAGGGAAAATGGAAAGCGAAAGCTTTCCGTTTTTGCTTTAACCCGCACTGGCCGGTAAATTTATTTCTTGCCATTGGGGGCCTTAGCTCAGTTGGTAGAGCGCCTGCTTTGCAAGCAGGATGTCAGGAGTTCGAATCTCCTAGGCTCCACACGAGAAGACGACGGAAAGCGAAAGCTTTCCGTCGTTTGTTTGTTAACCCCGGTTTCCAGAGGTCGAGCTCCAATCAGAACCGGGCGCGATGCGCTGCCCGGTGCAACCGCACCGACCTGTAGTGCTCCAGCAACTCGTCACCGATCTTCTCCCAAGTCTTGCCTTGGACGCTGTCCATCGCCGCAGCAGCGAAAGCCTCACGTTTGCCGCCGTCGAAGACAAGGTCATTGACTCGATAGGCGAGATCGTCGAGCTGGCCTGGCTCGTACAACCACCCCGTTCGCGAGGAATCCACCAGATCCAACGGTCCTCCCCTGCCCACGGCAACTACTGGAACACGGCTGGCCATTGCCTCCTGGATGGTTTGGCAAAACGTCTCCGACTCCCCCGGATGCACGAAGACATCAAGGGAGGCCATGATTTCAGCCAGCCGGCTCCCGGACAGGAACCCGGTGAAATGGGCTTTTGGCATCAGCGTCCGCAGCTCGCGCTCCATCGGGCCCGAGCCCACGACCACCAAGCGTGCCCCAGGCAGCTCGCTAAGCGCTCGGAGGTCCCCTACCTGCTTGTCTGCCGAGAGGCGGCCTACATAGCCGATGAGACGCTCTCCGGAGGGTGCAACGGCTCTGCGGAAGGCTTCGCTTCTTCGACAGGGCGAGAACAGCGCAGTATCCACACCCCTTCGGAGCAATTTCAAGTTATTGATCCCGAGCCCGTCCAGCTGGGCCATGGAGAAGCTGCTGGGTGCCAGTGTCAGGTCTGCTGCAGTATGAATGGCCCTGACATGCTCCCAGAGCCTGTCAGCCAGCCAGGGGAACTTGTAGCGCGCCGCATAGGTAGGCACTTCTGTCTGGTACACCGCAACGGTCGGTAATCCAAGCTCGCCTGCTGCGCGCAGCGCGCTCCAGCCCAGGAGAAACGGGCTGGCAAGATGAACCAAGTCCACTTGCTCCCGGAGCAGGATCCTTCGCAGCTTCTGCGATGACGCAGTGGAAAGCCGCACCTCGGGATACTTTGGAAGCGGCACCGAAGGCACGGTGATGACGCGGAACCCGCGGTAGCGCTTCGGAACCGCCTTGCCGGTGAACTCATTGGCCAGCGAGCCTGCCGGGGCGATGACCACCGCCTCGTGCCCTCTGAGTGCCAGATGGTCAAGGGTCCGCAGGATTGAATTGGTGACCCCGTTGATGTGCGGAAGAAAGGATTCAGCGATGATTGCTACTTTCACACCTACAGCTTCGACCTTGTACATGGCCGTGATGTGAACTGGACTTGCAGGGGGCATGAACAGCAATGCTTCGCCTGAGCTGTCCGCAGTTGAAACCAAGCACTAATGATTGACAGGATGTCAGGGTGCTGAATGACGATGCGACGACACAGGATACCGGTGCTGGCCAGACGAAGACCGAAAGGGAGTCCCAGATTGCGGTGTTGCTCTTCCCCGCTCTGATCCTGCTCGGCGGCGTGTCCGGAGTTCTGGTTCCCCAGGTATTTTCCGGGTTGTCGTCATGGATCAACCCCTTGCTGATGGTCATCATGTTCTGCATGGGTCTGAGCCTCACCCTGCCCGACTTCGGGTTGGTCTTCAAAAATCCCCTCCCGGTGCTCGGCGGTGTTGCAGCCCAGTTCATGGTGATGCCGGCGATGGGTTGGCTGGTCGCCTGGGGCCTGAACCTGGATCCCGCGCTAGCTGCCGGGCTGATTCTGGTCGGTTGCGCGCCGGGAGGTACCGCTTCCAATGTGGTCGCCTACCTCGCAAGGGGAAATGTAGCGCTATCGGTGTCCATGACTTCGCTGTCCACCCTTGTCGCACCCGTATTCACCCCGCTGCTGGCATTCTGGCTCGCCGGACAGTATCTGCCGGTGGATGCCCGGTCCATGGCCGGAACGGTCTTCCAGGTCGTTTTGATACCGGTGGTGCTCGGTATCGTGCTTCGAATGCTGCTCAACAGCGTAGTGCTGGGGATCTTGGCGGCTTTGCCGTGGTTCTCGGTTGCAGCTATCACCATCGTGGTGACAATCATCGTGGCTGGAAGCTCGGAGGCGATCATGTCCGCCGGGTTATTGGTATTCCTGGCTGTTGCCCTGCACAATGGTCTCGGATTGCTTCTCGGATACGGAATTGGGAAATTACTGCGTGTGCCAGAGGAATCCCGCCGGACCATCGCCATCGAAGTCGGCATGCAGAATTCCGGTCTTGCAGGCGGACTGGCGAAGCAGTATTTCACTCCTGAGGCGGCGCTCCCGGCCGCGGTATTCTCCGTTTGGCATAACTTGTCAGGTGCTGTGATTTCTTCTCTCTGGAGGAGGAAGGATCGTGGAGAGTAATCTAATAAATGCGCTTTGACATATATGTATGCTTATTGATGAATATATTTTCTGGTACTGAACCGGGACCATCGCGGGCGTGAAGAGGCTGATTTAGAAGCCCTATCAACAGCGGGTAATCTTAGCCTGTGACATTTTTGCTTGCCGCGCTGGGCATTCTGGGGATTTCGGCCTCCGGCCCAATCATCGCCGCTTTTCCCCAAGTTCCCGTGCTTTCCATGGCCTTGTGGCGAAACGGCGCTGCCGCGGCTGTCCTGTCCGTTCCCGTGCTCAAGAAGAATCGGCAGTCCTATCGGCAGATCACTGGCCGCGAATGGTTCTTTACCAGTATCGCTGGCGTCGCCTTGGCACTGCACTTCGTCTGCTTCATGTACTCGATGCGCCTGACAAGCGTCGCCGCCGGTACCGCGCTAGTGTGCATCCAAGGCGTGTGGATCGCTCTCTTCCAAGCGTCGCGCGGGGTCCGGTACCGCAAACCGGTTTTCTTCGGCATGGGTATCGCCATCGTGGGCGTCGTGCTGATCACCGGCTTCGATGTGGGACAGGGGCGCGATGCCATCATTGGAGACCTGCTCGCCCTCGCAGGAGGTGTTCTGGCTGCCATTTACACGCTGGCCGGTGCCGCAGCGCGCAAGACCATGAGCACCGCAACCTACTCGTCCAGCTGCTACGGCATCACCGCGGTGATTCTGCTGGTACTTTGTCTCGCGGTTGGCCAGCCTGTCTGGGGATTCGACGCCACAGGGTGGCTTGGCATCATTCTGCTTACGGTGTGCGCCCAGCTCCTCGGGCACACTGCCATGAACCACCTGCTCAATGTGCTGGGCCCGCTGACAGTCTCCACGCTCATTCTGCTGGAGATTCCAGGCGCTGCGCTGCTTGCGGCTCTTGTACTGGGGCAGGTCGTCCCGGCAGCGACCTATCTGGGACTCGGGGTAATCCTCTTGGGGCTGGTCCTCGTGGTCAGGGGCCAAGTACCGCCAAAATCCGGGACATGAGCTGGTTACTGGTCTTCACTCAGGATTTCGCGAACTTCTTCCACCGTGGCTTCGCGCGATGAGACCGGCTGTTGTGGTTCGGCGCTGGAAGGCTCGTTTTCCCATGGGTCCTCAACCGGCTTGGAAGCCTTCCATGCGGCCACCAACAACGCAACGAGTCCGACAATTAGGCCTACGGCTAGTAGCTTTCCAGCACTGCTCTTCTTGCTCATCTTTACTCCTTTGGGTTCAACCCGTTGTCCAACAGGTACCTTCAGCCTAGGCATATGCCACTGCCGTAGCCAGCGTTAGGCCTCTGTGCATTGAAAATTGCCCGAAATTTTCACTGACCGCGTAGGCCGCTTTTAGCGGCTCGGGCTGTGCTCATGGAAGAATGAGAGCATGACCGCAAACGCAACGCACAAAGCTACGATTCACACCTCTTTGGGCGACATTGTTGTCGATCTTTTCGGCAACCACGCTCCGAAGACTGTCAGCAACTTCGTCGGCCTGTCGACCGGTGAGCAGGAGTGGGTTCACCCAGAATCCGGCGACAAGAAGACCAACACCCCGCTGTACAGCGGAACCATTTTCCACCGCATCATCGCGGACTTCATGATCCAGGGCGGCGACCCACTGGGCCAGGGCTTTGGCGGCCCCGGCTACCAGTTCGATGATGAGATCCACCCGGAACTGAACTTCAACGAGCCTTACAAGCTGGCCATGGCCAACGCAGGCATCCGCATGGGCCGCGGCACCAACGGTTCGCAGTTCTTTATCACCACCGTTCCAACTACCTGGTTGCAGGGCAAGCACACCATCTTCGGTGAAGTTACCGAAGCTGAGTCCCGCAAGATTGTCGACGCCCTGAACGCAGTCGCCACCGATGGCCGCGACAAGCCTCTGGAAGACGTAGTTATCAAATCGGTCGACATCGAGGCTCTGTAACCTCTTCGTCCCGCAATTTGAAGGCTCCGGCGATTCCCTTAGTGGAGTCGACGGGGCCTTCGATGCTTAATCACCACTGATCCATCCAACGCTAGGTAGAAAACTAAATGTCCTACGGGCAAGTGAATCCTCAAGGTCAATCACAGCCGACCTGCTATCGGCATCCAGAGACGGTCTCTTATGTCTCGTGCAACCGCTGCGGCCGTCCTGTCTGCCCGCAGTGCCAAGTTCCAGCTCCTGTCGGTGTTCAGTGTGTTGAATGCGTCAGGCAGGCGAATAAGAATGTTCCGACGCAGAAGACGCAGTTCGGAGGCCGCGCTCGTGCCGGTGCTCCCCTGGTCACGATGATTTTCATCGGATTGAATGTGTTCGTCTATCTGTTGCAGTGGATTATTCCGGGCTTTACGAGGGAATTGGTGCTGATCCCGGCGATCGCAGCGTACGAGCCATGGCGCCTGATCAGCAGTGCATTCGCGCACTCCACCGGATCGTTCCTGCACATCCTCATGAACATGTACGGGGTGTATATTTTTGGCACGCTTCTCGAACCGCGACTTGGTAGGCTCCGATTTACTTGGCTTTACCTTCTCAGCGCCTTGGGTGGCTCATTGGGAGTCATGCTCCTGAGCCCGGTCACAACGGCAACGCTGGGAGCTTCGGGTGCCTTGGCAGGACTCTTCCTGGCCACATTCGTCGTTCTGCGCGGAAACAAGCAGGCGCTGCGCCAAATGGCGATCATTCTGGCGCTGAACGTCGTCCTCGGCTTCGTCGTTTCCGGGATCTCATGGCAGGCCCATCTTGGCGGCGCCGTGGCCGGCATAGTCGCCGCTTCCTGCATCATGTTGATTCCTCGAAGTAATCCACAGCGTTCGAAAATTCAGCTCTCACTCCTGGGCGCACTGAGTGCGGCAATGTTGATTTTGACCTATCTTGCAGTCGAAGCCGCTAAATGGCCTCTGGCCTGATTCGAAAACACGTCAGCAAAGATATCCACACTGCTTATCCACACTGTTAATAACTTACAGCCATGTAACTCTGCGGCGGCAAAGTTATTAACAGCCCGGAATGACCGCATTCTCAGGGAATAAGCCATCCGAAGAGTAGATACTCACACCTTTCTCCCCAGCTGTGGATAACTTTTAAACACGGCTGTAGATAGTGCATTTACGAACTGGAAACCTGTTAATAACCAGCGCTTCGAATCTTTAAACGAAGAGGGCAACACCCGCCCAGGATGCGCCAAAAGTGATGTTTCCACAAGCAGGATCCACAGTGTTAATAACTTTTGTACACACCTAATTTGTTGCACAAAAACCTTTTGACAAGGCGTTTTGATTCAAAAAGCCCACTAATGCCCAAGTTGTCCCCAGCTGTGGATAAAGTTGTGAACAAGTTGTGGTTGAAGGTAATCCACAAGACCTGTGGATACCTGTGGATATCCGCAGGTTAACTGGTGAAAAGTGGCGCCAGGAGCATGGTGGCGAAAGCCAGCATGAAGATGCAGATGAGCCCATCCAGTACTCGCCAAGCTGAGGGTTTAGCAAAGAATCGCGACAGGAAACGCGACGCATAGCCAAGGGCGCTAAACCAGAGCACGCTGGCCAGCATCGCTCCAACGGCAAATGCACCGGATTCTTCTCCTTGGGATGCCCCGATGGAGCCGAGCAGGAGCACCGTGTCGATGTAGACATGGGGATTAAGCCAAGTCAGCATGAGTGCAGTCCCTGCAATAGACCACGCAGTGGTTGGCGATGGCGTGCTCGATGACTCCATGCCTGACGGGGCGATCGTGCGCCGCAACGCAAAAAATGCATAGGAGACCAGGAAGATCGCTCCCCCGATGCGGGCGATCGTCAGGATCCACGGAGCCTGCTCCACAACGATGCCTATGCCGGTAACCCCAGCGAAGATGAGCACCACATCCGACAATGCGCAAAGGGTCACTGTCAACAGAACGCGTTCTCGACGGATTCCCTGTCGTAGAACGAACGCATTCTGCGCCCCGATGGCGACGATGAGTGACAGTCCTGTTGAGAACCCGAGAAAAAGGGAGGTGGTGATCATGGAACGACAGTACGAAAAGCGACAAGATGATGTCGAACTTAAGTATCTACATCTGCATTAGGGTAGCTAATGTGAAATTCGATGTGGAACACCTTCAGACCCTGCTTGCAGTTGTGGACGCTGGAAGCTTCGATGATGCGTCCATTGACTTGGGGATTACTCCGTCAGCCGTGAGCCAGCGGATCAAGGCGCTGGAGAACAGGTTGGGGGCCGTGCTGGTAGTGCGCAGCAGGCCTGTCATTCCTACAGACCAGGGAATCAAGGTATTGCGATATGCGCGGCAGATTGCGGCGTTGAGTGCGGAATTCTCCTACGAAATTACCCAAACCGGCCACCAACGCGTTGCCGTGGGCGTGAACGCTGATTCGCTCTCGACTTGGTTCACCCCGGTTTTCGAAGAACTGGCCCGGTGGGACAACGTTTCAATCGAAATCATGCGCATGGATGAGAGCCGATCGCTGGACATGCTGCGCAGCGGGCGGGTCAGTGCGGTGGTGACAAACAGCTCGGCCGCGGCCCAAGGCTGTTCGGTGCGCAGGTTGGGGGCGTTGCGCTATCGGGCGGTGTGCAGTCCAAGGATGGCCCGCGAATATTTTGCCAACGCAGGCGCTGACGGTTTCCTGATGGCGCCCATGATGATTTTCGACAGGGAAGACCGATTGCAGCATCACCTGCTGGAGCAGTTGGGGCTGGACCCGGCTCAGCGGAAGGGAGCCATGCATACGGTTCCGGATTCATGGCAGTTTTTGCATGCGATCCAGGCAGGAATGGGCTGGGGGATGGTCCCCGACCAACAGCTGGCGCAAGTTGAAGGGCTCGTGGAACTCGATGAGCTGTGGTTCATCGACGTACCGCTGTATTTCCAGCGCTGGGCAGTAGATTCTGAAATTCTCGGACGTTTGGAATCCACACTGCTGAAGGTAGCCAGCGACGGCGGTCTGAATTTGCTAACGTGAGTGCCAAGCGGGCAGTTCGGTCCGCGCCCGGACGAGGGAGCCGTACCCGGAATCAGGACAAGACGGCCAGAGAAGGAATCTGGTTATGTATTGGCTTGTCTTGATTGTTTCCGGCCTCTTTGAGGCCGTCTGGGCGACCGCTTTGGGGCTTAGCGACGGCCTGTCGAAGCTGGTACCCACGATCGTTTTCTTTTCGGCGCTGCTGCTCTCCATGGGCGGTTTGGCCTATGCGATGAAAGAAATCCCCACCGGTACCGCCTACGCGGTATGGGTGGGGATTGGCGCATCGCTGACGGTGGTCTATTCCATGGCCACGGGGCAAGAGCCAGTGACACTCTTGAAGATGGTATTCATCCTCGGCCTTGTCGGATGCGTGATCGGCCTGAAGGCCGTAAGCCATTGAGGACTGCTATTTCCAGCCGGTGGTCATGAAGAAACCAACCATGGCGATGCCGAAGCCGATGACGATGTTCCAGCCGCCGATATTCGGGATCGGGAACAGGGTCTGGGACAGGTAGTACACCATGATCCACACCAGACCCAGAAGCATCAGACCGAACATCACCGGCTTGTACCAAACCGGCATCGGCTTATCCACGGCGTGGGTTCCCTGGCTCTCCTGGGACCGTGGCTTGTTCTTGCGTCGTGGCTTTGACTCCGGCACTCGAATGCTCCCTTGGCTTCTTCCGCATAATGTAGTAAATGTGGGAGACGATTGGGTCTTCCCGGTACGCTAGGTGCAGGAGAACGTTCGCATTGTTCCGGTTTTCCTGCGTAGCTTCCATACTAACGGTAATGTGTCCTGCCCAGAGAGTCGGGATATCTCCTCGCGAGAGAGCTTCCGCCCTTCCGCCGCCCGCCCCGTACCAAGGAGCAAGATCGACGTGAACCGTGCAGCAACTGCACCAGGCCGCCGAACAAGCCGTCCGCGACAGTCCCTGGGCGGCCGAATCGCCGGCTTTTTCGGCGAACTGCTGATCACCCTCGGCATCGTGCTCATGCTGTACGTCGCGTGGGAATTGTGGTGGACGAATATCGACTCCGCCCAGGCCCAGCAGGAGGTCACGAACAACCTGGTTGAAAACCTTGGCGATGTGGTTATCCCGGAGACCAATGACGACGACAAGGACTTCGGCCCGGCCCCGGTGGCCAAAATCGGGGCGGGGGAGACCTTCGGCATCATGTACTTCCCGACCTGGGGAGCAGACGGAACCTACCACCCGGTTACCAACGGCGTGGGAGACGACGTCATCAACAGCTTGGGCATCGGGCACTACCCGAACACGCAGCTGCCCGGCGAAAAGGGCAACTTTGCCGTGGCAGCGCACCGCCAGACACATGGCCAGGTGTTCTGGGACATCGACAAACTCCACGAGGGGGACAAGATCTATCTTCAGACCAAGGACGGCTATTACACCTACACCTGGTCCAAGACGGAAATCGTGAATCCCTCCGACGGGGAGGTCCTTCTTCCCGTACCGCACCAATGGGGTGTCGAACCGACAGACTCCATTCTCACCATGACCACCTGCCACCCGAAGTACACGACGCGCCAGCGCATGATCGCGTACTCGGAGCTGACCAATTGGCGCCCGCTTGATGCCGGACCGCCATCGGCAATTCGCGACCTTGTTGCCAAGGCAACGAGCTAGGGGAGAAAGAATGTACGCCTGGATTTTCCGAAACCTGCCCGGTCCTTTGTGGCTTCGTATTATTGAAGCATTGATTCTCATTGCAGCTGTCGTGCTATTACTGATGATGTACGTCTTCCCATGGCTGAATGAGTACATCAGCCCGTTCACCGACTCGACGATTGGCCAAAGCACCCAGTGAGCAGCATCAAGATCCTCGTGATCGACAACTATGACAGTTTCGTCTACACCTTGGTGGGATACCTGCAGGAGCTGGGCGCGCAGACAACCGTCTACCGCAATGACGATCTCTCCTTCGCTCAGGCGGCCGAATTGGCCGCCGAGCATGACGGGGTATTGATTTCCCCCGGCCCCGGAGACCCGGCTGGCGCCGGAGTGAGCATTGAGCTGATCAAATGGTGCGGCGAGCAGGCTAAGCCGATGCTCGGGGTCTGCCTGGGCCATCAGTCGCTGGCAGAGGCCTACGGCGGCGTCGTGACCCACGCCGAGGAATTGATGCACGGCAAGACTTCGCTGGTCTCCCACGAACGGCATCCGATCTTCGCCCGGGTTGCCAATCCGTTCACCGCAACCCGCTACCACTCGCTGGCCGCAGTGCGCGAGAGCATCCCCGACGAGCTGGAAATTATTGCCCAGACCGAAGGCGGAGTCATCATGGGGCTGGCACACCGCACCGCACCGCTGTGGGGCCTGCAGTTCCACCCGGAATCGGTGCTGACCGAGCAGGGTTACCAGATGCTCGGCAACTGGCTGGAATTCGTCGGCCTGCCTGGGGCGGCCGAGAAAGCATCTACGCTTAGCCCGTTGTTCAGCGGCGAGTAAGCAACAGATAAAACGCATCGCGTCGGACCACATGGTCCGGCGCGATGCGTTTTAAAGGCGGTTATTCGGTCTTGGGGCCGGTGGTGGGCCGGGTGCGATCTCGTCCGTTATTCGACGAATTGCCGTTGTTTCCGTTATTTCCACTGTTTCCCTGGTCCTCATTGTCATCCGATGCGGAAGGAGGATCCTGCGGGTCTTCGCTGTCCGTCGCACTCGGCGTCGGGGTAGGCGTCGGCGACGGCTTCGGCTTGGCCACCGAGATCTTGACCAGACTGCCCTGCGCGACATCGGCTCCGGCTGCCGGATCCTGCGCGAAGAGCGTGCCGGGTTCGTGGTCATCGGTTTCCACGTCCACGAACTGGACCTTGAGCTGGAATTCGTCGGCAGTCAGGGCCTTCGTGGCCTCGTCCTGGGACATGTTGGTCGCGGCAGGCACCGTGACCTGCCCGGTGGACAGGATGAGGTCGACCTTGGAACCGGCCTTGACCTTCGAACCCAGCTCAGGGCTGGTGCCGATGACCCAATCGGTCGGGATGGTGGCCGAGTTCTCGCGGCTGACCTCGCCGACTTCGAGTCCGGCTTGGCGCAGCGCATCACGCGCCGCGGTTTCCGACTGGTTTTCCAGGTTTTTCGGGATCGTGCGCTGTTCCGAGCCATCGGAAATATACAGATCCACCGTCGATTCCTTGGCGATCTCCTGGCCGGTGACCGGGTCGGTGCGAGTCGCGTTCCCCTCGTCGACGTCGTCGCTGTATTCGTGTTTTACGCTTACATTGAAGGTCGCGTTGCGCAGCAGGCTGGTGGCATCCTCCTCGGACAGGTTCAGCACGCTCGGTACCGCGACCGGGGCCTTGCGCTCTTGGTCGGCCTGGATGGAACGGATCACCAGGAAGCTGGCGATGCCCACGGCGAACAGCGCGATGATGGTCAGCAGCACGATCAGGCCGCGGTTTGACTTGTGCCCAGGCTGGTCGTTGGCCCGCGACTCGGCCCGCGATGCGAAGACCGGGTGCTCATTGGTCAGCGGAGCCGGTTCGGCCGCGTACAGCGTCTCGGTGGAGTCATGGGTGCCGTAGATCGGCATGGTGTAGGTGGGCACCGTGGACTCGTGGAATTCCACGCCGCGGGACGCATCCTCCAAGGCGTCGGCAAAGGCGCCGGCGGATTGGAAGCGTTCGTCGCGGTCCTTGGACAGCACCTTGAGCACGATCGGATCGTAGATCGGGTTGATGTCCGGGTTGGCCTCGCTGGGCGGAACCGGGGCTTCGCCGACGTGCTGGTAGGCCACCGACACCGGCGAATCGCCGGTGAAGGGAGGTTTGCGGGTGAGCAGCTCGTAGAACAGGCAGCCGGCCGAGTAGATGTCGGTCCGGTAGTCGACCTGCTCGCCACGCGCCTGCTCGGGGGAGAAGTACTGCGCGGTGCCGACCACCGCGGCGGTCTGGGTCATCGTGGCCGAGTTGTCCAGTGCCTGGGCGATGCCGAAATCCATCAGCTTCACGTGGCCCGACTCGGTGACCATGACGTTGGCCGGCTTGATGTCGCGGTGCACCACGTTCTTCGAATGCGAGTGGTCCAGCGCGTCGCAGACGCCGCGGATCAGCTCGACCGCATGGTACTCATCGACGTCTCCGTCGATGATGACCTGCTTCAGGGTGCGGCCGGTGACGTATTCCATGACCATGAAGGGCAGCGCCTCCGCGGACTGGCCGGTCGCCGGCAGCAGCCCGGTGTCGTAGACCGCGACGATGTTCGGGTGGCTGAGCCCGGCCACGGCCTTGGCCTCGCGCCGGAATCGGTTCACGACCATCGGATTGCCCGCGGTGTCCTGGCGCAGCACCTTGACCGCGACCTGGCGCGCCAACACATGGTCGGTGGCTAGGTAGACGTCGGCCATGCCGCCGCGGCCGATCAGCGACT
>SMEN01000370.1_pt1 | contig 13419 bp, 10 predicted proteins | sample 2456271 | NCBI WGS metagenome assembly SMEN01 (sample SAMN10132593, study PRJNA489261) | soil metagenome | isolation source: day1 control-loamy sand soil ammended with raw manure from dairy cow... | place: USA | collected 2015-04-01 | reverse complement strand
GTTAGACATGAAAAAAACCTTGTTGCTCGTTGATGGTTCCAGCTATCTGTACCGAGCGTACCATGCGATGCCCGATCTGCGAAACGCGCAAGGCCAGCCCACAGGCGCCTTGTACGGTGTCATCAATATGCTGCGCCGCTTGCTACAGGATTATCAGGCGGACTATATGGTGTGCGTCTTTGACGCCAAAGGCCCCACCTTCCGGGACGATCTGTACGACCAATACAAGGCTAATCGACCTTCCATGCCCGAGGATATGGCTGTTCAGATAGAGCCTATTCACAAAGCAGTACGTGCCATGGGCTGGCATCTGATTTGTCAGCCCGGCGTCGAGGCCGATGACATCATTGGTACGCTGGCCCGTCTGGCGGCTGAAAATGGCATTGAAACCGTGGTCTCCACCGGGGACAAGGACTTGGCCCAGCTCGTCAATGAGCATGTGCAACTGGTCAACACCATGAATAACGAGAAGCTGGATGTAGACGGCGTCACCACTAAATACGGTGTACGCCCGGACCAGATTATCGATTATTTGATGCTGATTGGCGACACTTCGGACAATATTCCGGGTGTGCCCAAGGTCGGCCCCAAGACCGCTGCAAAGTGGCTGGGTGAATATGACAACCTGGATCAGCTGTTGCAGCACGCCGACAAAATCAAGGGTGTGGCTGGGCAGAACCTGCGCGACTTCAGCTCCAATTTTGAAATGACGCGCAAGCTGGTGACGGTCAAGCTAGATTGCGACGTGCCAGGCTTCACGGGCGATTTTGCTGCCCTGACTCCAGAGCCGCGCGACAAAGCGGTCTTGAAAGATATTTACGAGACCTACGGTTTTCGCACGTGGCTGCGTGAGTTGACCGATGACCCCGATCGCGTACCGGCACAAGATGCCCGTGTAGAAGCGCAGATACCGGAGGCCCCGGCTGAACTGGATTACCAGACCGTCACCACCGAGGAGCAATTGCAGTCTTTGCTGGCCTTGCTGGAAAAGTCCGATCTAGTCGCTTTAGACACAGAAACAACTTCGCTCGATCCTTTGCAGGCGCGTTTGGTGGGCCTGTCCGTATCGGTCAAACCTGGGCAGGCTTTCTATGTGCCTGTGGCCCATCGGGGCTCCTTGGATGTCGAGCAGCTGGACAAGAAACTGGTGCTGGAAACCTTGCGTCCCTGGCTGGAAAACAAAGCAGCTGCCAAGGTTCTGCATAACGCCAAGTACGATACGCATGTGTTGCTCAATGAAAAAGTAAGTTTGCGCGGTATCCAAGAGGACACCATGCTGCAAGCTTATGTCTTGCAGTCGCACAAGCGAGTCAGTATGGAAGAGCTGGCTTTGCAATGGCTGGGCCTGAAAGGCGCTTCCTATGAAGACATTTGCGGCAAAGGTGCCAAGCAGATTTGTTTTGATGAGGTCGATATCCCAGTAGCGTCGCAATATGCCTGCGAAGATGCAGACTACACCTTGCGTCTGCATCAGTGCCTGCGCCCTCAAGTGAAACAGGAAGAGGGGCTAGAGCGTATCTATTTGCTGGAGGTTCAGGCCTCTGACGTGCTGACTATTGTGGAACGCAATGGCGTCAAGATTGACGTTCCCACCCTGGCGCGTCAAAGCCACGAACTGGGCCAGAAAATGCTGGAACTGGAAAACAAGGCCTATGAGCTGGCCGACCAGCCCTTCAATATGAATTCGCCCAAGCAGGTTGGCGAAATTCTGTTCGGCAAGCTGGGCATTCCGGTAGTGCGTAAAACCGCCAGCGGTGCACCGTCCACCGATGAAGATGTTTTGACGCGGCTGGCGCAAGATTATCCCTTGCCACAAGTCCTGCTGGAATACCGTGGCCTGTCCAAGCTCAAATCCACGTACACCGACAAGCTGCCCAAAATGGTTAATGTAGAAAGTGGCCGCGTGCATACCCGGTATGCACAGGCTGCGGTGATTACGGGCCGCTTGGCGTCCTCTGATCCGAACTTGCAGAACATTCCCGTGCGTACCGCTGAAGGCCGCCGTGTACGAGCTGCATTTGTCTCGGACCTGGGCAAGGTGGTTTCGGCTGACTATTCCCAAATTGAATTGCGCGTGATGGCACATGTGTCAGGCGATAGCAATTTGCAGCAAGTCTTTGAGCAGGGCGGGGACGTACACACCGCCACGGCTGCCGAGATTTTCGGGATTGATGCCAAAGACGTCAGCTCGGACCAACGTCGTGCTGCCAAGGCAATTAACTTTGGCCTGATTTACGGTATGGGCGAATTCGGCTTGGCCAGCAATCTGGGTATTACTCGCGATGCGGCCCGTGCTTATATTGATCGCTACTTTGCTCGCTATCCCGGTGTCGCCAGCTACATGACTCGCATCAAGGCCCAGGCCCATGAGCAGGGTTATGTGGAAACCGTATTTGGTCGCCGCCTGTGGTTACCTGAACTGAAAGGCGCGAAAGGGCCGCGTATGGCGGGTGCTGAACGCGCCGCGATTAACGCACCCATGCAGGGCACCTCTGCCGACCTGATCAAGATGGCCATGGTGGCGGTGCAGCGTTGGTTGGAAGAGAAAGGTTTGCGTACGCAAATGGTCATGCAGGTACATGATGAACTGGTATTCGATGTACCCGAGGACGAGCTGGATGTGCTGCGTGAAAACTTGCCTGGTTTGATGTGCAATGTGGCCAAGCTGGATGTGCCCTTGCTGGCTGAGGTAGGGGTGGGCGATAACTGGGAACAGGCTCACTAATAGTGACAGGCGCTGTTAACGCATAGCCAAGGCGGCTGAGTCAGCAAGCTAGACTTAGCCGGCTGCTATAAAAAAGGGCGACATGGATATGTCGCCCTTTTTCTTTTGCCCGGCAGAACCTAGTCGTCGTTGGATCGAACACGGTTGGGGAGCAGTTCGTCGTGCTTGGCCAGAATCGGGTAGGCGGCAGCACTGACCAGATAGGAGTTGATTGTGCGCACATCGCGCAAAATCTCTAGGTATAGAGAGCCCTGTTCGGCCGAATCCAGCTGGCCGGATTTGATCTTGCGGATATGACGGTCTGCGGCGGCGACTTCCAGCTCGCGGAAGAAGTCCTTTTCAAAGGCCAGGAAACGGGCTGTTTTCACGTCCTCGGCTACAAACAGTGCCGCTGCTTGACGCTGGTTGCGGATCAGCCTGTCCATGACCTTACCGATTTCCGCTTGTTCTTCCGTTTGCAGAATCCAGCCTTGCTTGCGCAGCTTGGCCGTATGACTCAGCAAGCCATTCACGCTAATCGTGGCCGCATGCGAAATATTGGTGGAGAAGGTCAGAATATCGTTCAGGCGACGCGTGTCTTTTTTGCTCAGGTTTTCTTGATCCAGACTGGCCAGATAGGTGGTGATCAAGGGTTCCAAGCGGTTGACGGCATTGCTGATGTAGCGCGCATGGTTAATGCTCTGCGCACTATTGTTCAGCATGTTCTGGCGGGCGGTATCCAGAATCTCCTGCAGCATGTCGGACAGGCGCAGCGCTTCACGTGAGGCATTGCCCAACGCTACTGCAGGGACTTCCAGTGCGGACTGGTCCAGATACAGCGGCAGGCCAGGATCGTCCGGGTCGGTGCGTCGGGGCAGGTAGCGGCTCAGCAGGCGGGAATAGGGTTTGAGCAAGGGCAGGAACAGCGCTGCTACCGCCAGGTTAAAGAAGGTGTGGAAGTTGGCTACCGCGCGTGCCGGGTCATCGGTAAACCAGCCCATCAAATCAGGAATCCAGGGCAGGATAATCATGCCGATCAAACAGCCAAACACACGTGTGCCCAGGTTGCCGATGGGCAGGCGTTTGTTGGCTGGGTCTTTAGTGCCGCCCGCGCCTTCCAGAATCGGGTTGATAGCGGTGCCTACGTTGGCTCCCAGAACCAGCGCATAGGTCAGCTGCGGGTCCATGTGCTGGTGGCTGGCCAGGGAAATGATCAGCACCACGATAGCCACGCTGGAGTGCGCGGCCCAGGTCAGCAAGGCGGCCAGCAACATGCCGGTCATGGGGCTGCCTGCCAAGGCTTCCAGAATGGTTTGCAGCAGGGGAGCATCTTGAATGGGCGAGAACAAGCCCACCAGCTCATGCAAGGACAGCAGCAAGAGGCCCAAGCCAATAAAGACACGGCCCAGGTCACGGCGGCGGCCCGGCTCCTGGGAGCGGAATAACCAGACTCCCAACAGAATCAGGGCAGGGGCCAGGGCTGTCATCTTGAAAGACAACAATTGCACGATCAGCGTCGTGCCTACATTGGCGCCCAGCATGGCCGCCAAGGCCGGAACCAGGGCGACCATGCCGGTGGCTGCAAAGCTGGTGATCATCAGTCCGGTGGCGGTACTGCTTTGAATAGCGGCCGTAATGGCGGCACCGGCAAAAAATGCGCGGCGGGGGCGCCCCAAAGCGTGTCCCATCCAGACGCCTAGTTCGGCGCCGAAGGCACGCTGCACACCACTTTGCACCATGTGGATTCCCCACAGAAGCAAAGCGATGTATCCCCCGAAATCGAGAAGTGCGAAGATTTCTTTCATTGCTAAATAATAGCCCAGCGCATCTTACAAGCGTGAGTCGTATGTCACCGTGCAGCGATTAGTTGTTGGAGGAGCGCTGCGCACTCATCTGCCAGGGAGCCGTCGCAGTGTGCCTGACCGGGATTCTCTGTTAGGCAGTTGGCTTATTTTCTCCATCGAATCTTCATCTTTCTGTGCCACGATGCGTGCATGAATAGGCTTTCTACTTCAGCCCGGTTGATGGGTATTTCTTTATTCGTATCGATGAGCAGCTTGGCGCAAGCTCAGCCGCAGGCGAAGGTGTTGCCGCGCGCGGATGGCAGCCTCATTAACTATTATCTTCAGCCGCCTTCTCAGCCTCCAGAGGGAGAGCAAGAACTGCTGCTGATTGTGCAGGGCTCCGATTGCAATAGCGTTGGACACAAGGCGGTGGTGTGGCAGACCTTGTCGCAGGCACGTCCCCAGGCCTACGTACTGGCTGTTGAGAAATACGCGCTGACGATGGCCTTGCCCTACAGCGATCAGGCGGAACGAAGCGATTGCCCGGCTGCTTATGTTCAGCACGATAGCCCCAAACAGCGGGTGGCCGACCTGAATGCCGTATTAAAGCAGGTGCTGGATCAGCAGACTTATCGTCATGTGTTTGCCCTTGGTGGCAGCGAAGGCGCTGTGATTGTGCATATGCTGGCCGCTGAGCAGCCCCGTCTGGACGCCGCTATCAGTTTTAACGGCGGCGGTCGTTGGTTTGAAGAGGATGTACTTCATAGCGCAGCAAGGCAGGACATGCCAGCAGAAGACAAGCAAGCCATGCTGGCAGGGCTGCGTGGTTTTCTAAGCCAGGCTAGAGACGGTATGGACACGACGATGAGTGACCATGGTCGTATCTGGTGGCAAGAGATGTTGAACATCGATCAGGCGACGCTACTGAGCCGCATCCGTATTCCCGTATTCGTGATTCAGTCTGGACGCGATACCTCTGTGTCCCCGGAGGCGGCGGCCCGGATGCTGGCTCAGGTCGATAACAAACATTTGTCGTGGCGCAGCTACCCCGATCTGGATCATGGCCTGAATCAGCCGGACGGGCAGTCAGCGATGGCGAGCGTGGTTGCGGATATGGCGCAGTGGCTGAATCAAACTGTGTTAACGAAATTTTAATTGGAGTTGTGAATGAGCAAGACAGTCTTGCGTGCGGCGGTACCTGATGATGCGGCAGAGTGTCTGCGTATTCGTGGCCTGACCCGCGAGAACGCGTTTTCCGAACAGGACTTGGCCGATTTGGGTATCACGCCTCAAAGTTGGGGCGAAGGTATAGCGGATGGCAGTTGTCCCGGTTATGTCGCGATGGTGGAAGACAAGATGGCAGGCTACTGCTTTGCCGACAGTGAAAGCGGTGAAATCATGGTGCTGGCACTCTTGCCCGAGTATGAAAGTTTGGGTTTGGGTCGCAGCTTGCTGGAACGCATGGTGCTGGACTTGCAGCAGCGGGGTTTCAAGCGCTTGTTCCTGGCCTGCAATAGCGATCCCCAAGTTCGATCCTACGGGTTTTATCGCCATCTGGGCTGGACGGAAAGCGGACGACGTGACGAATTTGGCGACGATATTCTGGAGTACCACTTTGCTGCCTGAACCACGGGCAGATAAAGAAGGCGAGTATGTCTGATGAGACCCTGATTGATTTGAGCCAGGATGTGGCTACGCTCAAGACGCTGTATGCGCCCTTGCAGCACCATTTTCGCGTGCTGGATGTGCCCACCTTGCCCTTTGCCATTCTGGATGGGAAAGGCGTGCCGGACCGCTTGCTGGTAGGGGCGGCAATTCGGACCTTGCAAACGGCTATTGAGCCTATACGGCGTGAAGCGCGCCACCGCATGGGACGCGCTTTCGTGGAAGCACCGGTGGAGGTCTTGTATTGGGCCGCTGACCCACAGGATCTGGTCGATGGACGGCGGGAGCGTTGGCAGTGGCGTGTACAAATTACCCTGCCTGTGTGGGCCGATGCCTTGCGTCTGGAGCAATCCGTTGCGCTGATGCGTCCTGTCCTGGGGGAGCAGCCCGTATTTCGCTGGGAAACAGTGACCGAAGGCAAGTGTGTTCAGGTGATGCATGTGGGCTCCAGAACGGAGCTGTCGGCCATGCTGGATTACTTTTACACGGTGCATTTGCCCAAGGAGGGCTTGGAACCCCTGGGCGTGTATCACGAAATCTATATGGATGACGGATACAAAACGGCTTCGGGAAGTAGCAAAGTTATTGTGCGCCAGCCCGTGCGTTGATCCTGCATTTTGTAGTCGCTCTATAAAAACACCCCGAAAGCGGATGAGCTTTCGGGGTGTTTTATTGATGTCTTGCTGCCAAGGCAGCTTGTCAGGTTTTAGACCGACTGAGCATTTTGCAAGGCGTGAATACGGGCAGGAATAGGTGGGTGGGAGGAAAAGAGGGCGCTAATTGCACGGCCACCCGAAATACCCGCCGCTTCAAAGTTCTTGGGCAACTCGCCCGGAGCCATGCCACCCAAGCGGGCCAAGGCGTGAATCATGGGCTGACGCGAACCCAGCAGTTGAGCGGAGCCTGCATCGGCACGGTATTCACGCTGACGCGAGAACCAGGCCACGATGATGGACGCCAGCACGCCGAAAATCAGTTCGAATACAAAGACCGAGGCGTAGTAGCCAATACCCACATCACGTTCATTGCGCAGCAGGACGCGATCCACAAAGTAGCCAGCCAGACGAGCCAGGAAGATCACAAAAGTATTCACCACCCCCTGGATCAGGGTCAGGGTCACCATATCGCCATTGGCAATGTGCGCCACTTCGTGACCCAGCACGGCCATCACTTCTTCTTCAGTCATGCCGCGCAGCAGGCCGGTAGACACGGCCACCAAGGCGTCGTTCTTGAAGGCACCGGTAGCAAAAGCATTGGGCTCGCCATCGTAAATAGCCACTTCAGGGCGGCCAATGCCAGCACGGTCCGCCAATTGGTGCACCGTGTCGACCAGCCAGGCTTCTTCTGCGCTGCCGGGGGCGTTGGGATCAATCACGCGGGCGTTCACGCTTTGCTTGGCCATCCATTTGCTCATCAGCAAAGAAATAATGGCACCGGTAAAGCCGATGATGGCCGAGAAAATCAGCAATTGCGTCAGGTCCAGACCTTGTGCGTTCAGGTAACGTCCCACACCCAGAATATTCATGGAGGCGCTTAGCACCAGCATGACGGCCAAGTTGGTTATTAAGAAAAGGACAATTCGTTTCATGAATGCAGATTCCGGAATGACAGAAAAAATCGTGATCGTGTCAGCACGATCCGTGCAAATTTTAGCCTTGATTTCAGGCGTGAAAACAAAAAATTCAGCTTTCAGTCAGCTTTTGGGCAGAGCCACTTGCCAACAAGCCTGAGTACTGTTGTGTAAGTGTTCTGGATATGGGGTTAAGGGGCCATATTTACAAGGTGGGGGAGTATAGTAATGGCTTTCCCTTATACAGAATCTTGGTTTGATCACATGCAGTCATTATGGATGCTGGTAGCCTGCGCCATGTTTGCCATTATGGGGGCCTGTGTCAAAGTGTCCGCAGATGCCGGGGCGTCGATGGCACAAATCGTTTTGTTTCGGGGAGTGCCCTCCGTCCTGCTCTTGGTGTTTTGGGCCAAAAGCCGCGGACTGAGGCTGGCACCTCAAAGCTGGAAACTGCACATACGGCGCAACGTATCCGGTGTGAGCTCCATGTGGCTGGGTTTTCTGGCACTGGCTAACCTGCCTTTGTCGACCGCCGTCAGCCTGAACTACACCGCTCCCTTATTTATTGGTTTCTGGATGCTTGCCTGGGGCGGCACCCAGCGTGATCCTGTGCGCCTGATTGCCGTGTTATTGGGTTTCCTGGGTGTGGTTGGGGTTCTGCGCCCCAGCATCACCCCCGATCAGTGGTGGGCTGCCATGCTGGGTTTAACAGCCGGCGCCTTAAGCGCAGTGGCCATGATGCAAGTGCGAGCTCTGGGGCGCTCGGGAGAGCCCGAATGGCGCACGGTTCTGCTCTTTTCCTGTTTTGTGGTTTGTTCCAGCGCGGTTGGTTTGCTGTGGGATGGCTGGCGTGAGCTTAGCTGGCGCGCTTGGCTGGCTTTGCTGGGCGTAGGCTTGTCCGGTTTGTTTGGCCAATTGACCATGACGCGTGCTTTTGGTCTGGGCTCGGCTTTGTTGACCGCAGCGTTGCAATACACCACCATTATTTTTGCGGCCCTGATTGGCATTGCCTTCTGGGGTGACGTACCTGACTGGCTCGCCTGGGCAGGCATGGCATTAATTATTGGGTCTGGTTTGTTGTCGGCCTGGCGTACCTATAGCGAGGATCGTATCTTGCGAGGCCAGAACGCGGCAGCAGAGCAGGCTCCCGTCAAGGAGGCATAAGGTGTTCGAATTTCTGATTAACGCAGAACAAGTTCAAGCCAATCTGAATAATTCTGATTATTTGATTCTGGATGTGCGCCACGATTTGGCAGACCATCAGGCAGGCCGTCGTGCTTACGAGCAGGGCCATATTCCCGGTGCCGTGTTCCTGGACCATGAAGTGGACCTGGCAGCGCCCAAGACGGGCTCCAATGGCCGTCACCCTTTGCCCAGCCGCCAGGAACTGGCGCAGTTATTGCAGAAACACGGTTTGCGTGATGGCATGCAGGTGGTCGTTTATGACGCTCAGGGTGCTTTGTTTGCCAGCCATGTGTGGTGGATGCTGCGCTGGCTGGGGCACCCTCAAGTCGCCATTCTGGATGGTGGCTGGCAAGCCTGGCAGCAACTGGGTGGTGCTGAGCAAAGCGGTGCAGCTCAGGCGGCTCAGGCTGCCTCTGGTTTGAGCATCCCGGAACAACCCGCCATGCCAACGGTGAACACCGATCAGGTGCTGAAAAATCTCTCTACGCCGGTGTTTACCGTTCTGGATGCCCGTGCCCCAGAGCGCTATCGCGGTGATGTGGAACCTATGGACCCGGTTGCCGGTCATATTCCCGATGCTATCAACCGCTCGCACGTGAACAATCTGGGCGAGCAAGGGCGTTTCAAGTCTCCCGAACAATTGCGTCAGGAATTTACGGCGTTGCTGGGCCAGACTCCTGCGGAGCAGATCGTCCATCAATGTGGTTCCGGCATTACAGCTTGTCACAATCTTTTTGCGATGGAACTGGCCGGTTTGCCCGGCTCCCGTATTTACCCCGGCTCCTGGAGCGAGTGGGTTAGCGACGCCAGCCGGCCTGTGGCTCGTAGTTAAGGCTCGTAGCAAGCGCCCGCCTGCTTGGACAAGCCGCCCCAGGGCGGCTTTTCTGTTTGTACGCGACTGTCTGGCGCAGGCTCCCGTACAATGCCACTTCCAATCGGGCGTCAGGTGGTCCGGACAGCCCTTATTGATCAGGAATAGTTATGGTTAAATCTCGCGATGATAATCAAAGCGCCCAGGCGCCAGCCCAGCAGGATTTCGAGTCCGCTCTGGCACAACTGGAAGCGCTGGTCGCTCGTATGGAAAGCGGAGCACTACCGCTGGAGCAGGCTTTGCAAGCTTATGAGCAGGGCGTGGAATTAGCCCAGTTATGTCAGCGCAAACTGGACCTGGCGCAAGAGCAGGTCAGCGTATTGCAAGGCAATTTGTTGCGTCCCTTGTCCGGGGATGAGGCAGTTGGAGATAGTTAAGATGAGTTCTACCAGTTTTTCTGATTGGCTTTCCGCACGGGTTGAGCAGACCGAGGCGGCACTGGACCAGCTATTGCCACCAGTTAGCCAAGAGCCCAGCCGTTTGCATGAAGCTATGCGCTACTCCGTATTGGGTGGCGGCAAGCGTGTACGTGCTGCTCTGGTGTATGCCGCTGGTGAAGCGGCACTGCAAGGCAAGCCCATGGCCGCAGCGCAGTTAAAGGCTCTGGAGTTGGCCGCTGCCGCAGTGGAACTGATCCATGCCTACTCCCTGGTGCATGATGATCTGCCCTGCATGGACGACGACAAATTGCGTCGCGGGCGTCCCACGACCCATGTGCAATTTGATGAAGCCTGCGCCATGCTGGCAGGCGATGCCTTGCAGCCTTTGGCTTTCGAGCTGCTGGCGCAGATGCCTATTGCCCCTGCACTGATTGTGCAAGCTATCACTCAGTTGGCTCAGGCCGCCGGTAGCGCTGGTATGGCGGGTGGTCAGGCGATTGACTGCGAAAGTGTGGGCATTGCTCTGGATCGAGACCAGTTGCAAGAGATGCACAGCATGAAGACAGGTGCCATGTTGCAGGCCAGCGTTTTGCTGGGCGGCATCGTAGCGGGCGCTTCGTCTACAGTGCGCAATGGCCTGGAAGAGTATGCTCAGGCTGTTGGCCTGGCCTTTCAGGTCGTAGACGATATTTTGGACGTGACAGCGGATACGGCCACGCTAGGTAAAACGGCGGGTAAAGATGCTGCTGACAACAAGCCGACCTACGTATCTATCCTGGGGATGGATGGTTCGCGGGAATTGTTGGGGGCTTTGAATGAGCAGGCGCAACTGGCCTTGCGTCCGTTGGGACCTGCCGCAACACGCTTGACGCAGTTGGCGGACTACATCGTCGGCCGCAATCACTAAGCCAGGCAAGCCGGTCTTGATGCAAGACTGGCTTGTGTAATAGGGCCTTTGTGGCCAGAATGGGACGCCCGGCTTGCTAAGGGCCTGGCTCCTGTTCTACAGGTTTAAGCTTTCTAAGCCTTAAGTTTTTCCAGGTCGGTCTTGATGCTCCTGTAGCTGGGCTTGTCACGCAACTTTGGCACAGGCAGCGAAGCGTTTTACAATAGCCGATTGGCGATTGTTTTTAGACAGTCGTTTCACTTATTTGCCCGGATAGACGTCTTTTAGTATGACAACTGTTTCCCTAGAGCAGATCCACTCTCCCGCCGACTTGCGCCAGCTTGATCCCCGTGATCTTCCCGAGCTGGCCCGCCAATTGCGCGAGTTTGTTCTGCAATCCGTATCCAAAACCGGTGGGCACTTGTCGTCCAATCTGGGCACGGTTGAGCTGACTACTGCCTTGCACTATGTGTTTGAGACACCCCACGACCGTATCGTGTGGGATGTGGGGCATCAATCCTATCCGCATAAAATTTTGACGGGTCGCCGCGAGCTCATGTCCGGCTTGCGTCAGCAGGACGGCATTTCCGGTTTCCCCAAGCGTTCCGAGTCTGAGTATGACGATTTTGGCACTGCGCATTCCTCGACTTCAATCTCTGCGGTGTTGGGGATGGCCGTGGCGTCGCGCAATGCCGGTATCGAGCGCCAGCATATTGCCGTGATCGGTGATGGCGCCATGACGGCCGGCATGGCCTTTGAGGCTTTGAACAATGCGGGTGTCACGCCGGATGTAAACGTGTTGGTGGTGCTGAACGACAACGATATGTCGATCTCCCCACCTGTGGGCGCTTTGAATCATTATCTGGCACGTTTGATGTCGGGCCGTTTTTACGCAGCAGCCAAGAATGTAGGCCGTGCCGTGCTGCAGCATGTGCCGCCTGTTCTGGATTTGGCGCGCAAGTTCGAAGGACACGCCAAGGGAATTTTGACCCCGGCAACCTTATTTGAGGAATTGGGCTTTAACTACGTGGGCCCTATCGACGGTCACGATCTGGATGCCTTGGTAGATACCTTGAGCAATCTGCGTGAACTGGGCGGTTTGCAGTTCCTGCATGTGGTTACGCGTAAAGGTCAGGGCTACAAGTTGGCGGAGGCCGACCCGGTGCTGTATCACGGCCCCGGCAAGTTCGACCCTTCAGTGGGGTTGGTCACGCCAACTACCAAGCCGCGCCCGACTTTTACGCAGATTTTTGGCCAGTGGCTGTGCGATATGGGCAAGCAAGATCAGCGCCTGTACGGTATTACCCCAGCCATGCGGGAAGGCAGCGGCATGGTGGAGTTTGAACAGCAGTTTCCGCAGCGTTATTTTGATGTGGGCATTGCGGAACAACATGCAGTGACCTTTGCTGGCGGTCTAGCCTGTGAAGGACAAAAGCCGGTAGTCGCGATCTACTCTACCTTCTTGCAACGTGGTTACGATCAGTTGATCCATGATGTGGCCTTGCAAAACCTGGATGTGACCTTTGCCCTGGATCGCGCCGGAATTGTGGGTGCTGACGGGGCTACGCATGCCGGTAATTACGACATCGCGTTTTTGCGCTGCATTCCGAATATGGTGGTTGCGGCCCCGTCGGACGAAAATGAAACCCGTTTGCTCTTGACCTGTTGCTATCAGCATCCTGGTCCCAGCTCGGTGCGCTATCCGCGCGGTGCCGGTATTGGGGCGGCGGTCGATCAGGAGCTCAATACGGTTCCCTTGGGCAAGGCCAATTTGCGTCGTCAGGGTAAAGACCTGGCCATTTTGGCATTTGGTCCTGTGTTGCACGAAGCCTTGAAAGCAGCCGAAGCCCTGGATGCCACGGTAGTGGACATGCGCTTTGTGAAACCCCTGGACGAAGGCTTGTTGCAGGAACTGGCACAAAGCCATCAGGCTTTTGTAACGGTGGAAGAGGGCTGTTTGATGGGTGGGGCCGGAAGCGCTGTGCTGGAATTTGTCAGCCGTGATTGCCTGACCATGCCGGTTTTGCAGTTGGGCTACCCGGATCAGTTCATTGACCACGGCGACCAAAAGAAGCTGGCTCAGGATCTGGGACTGGATGCAGCGGGTATTGAACGCTCTATTCGTGAGCGTTTCTCAAGCTTGTTTGAGGCTTGATGCAATTTCCGCTCATTTGAGGCATTAAATACCTCAATATGCGCGTAGTTATTAAGGTTATCGAACCTCGCTTGCGATAAGCGTAAGATAATAATTCATTATTGTTTTTATTTGCGGTTGCGGCTCTGTCGTAGCTGAACCTGATGGATATGAATACAGTGTCGGAATCGCCTTTGGTCATGCCAGATGTGCAAAGCAGCATGGATACACGTCGTGTTG
>SMEN01000443.1_pt1 | contig 13434 bp, 14 predicted proteins | sample 2456271 | NCBI WGS metagenome assembly SMEN01 (sample SAMN10132593, study PRJNA489261) | soil metagenome | isolation source: day1 control-loamy sand soil ammended with raw manure from dairy cow... | place: USA | collected 2015-04-01 | reverse complement strand
TTCATGATAAATAAAATTGATACTTACGATAAGTAATAATGAATTTTTTAATACTCAGGGTCAATCTAAAATTACTTTTACTTATTAAATATCTGGAAAGACGAGATGAGCAGTGTGTCCGATTTGTCGGCAACAAGCACATCCCTGAAGGCGCAGGGTAAATCAGGTTTCTCTCTGAAGCCATCGCGCTGGTGGGGTTTTTTATTGTCGGTGGCCGTGGGTGTCGTGGCAATGGGCCTGGGCAAACTTTGGCCATTGATTGGCGGCCCAGTGTTCGCCATTGTGCTGGGCATGGTGGTACGCAATAGCATGGGAGTGGCTGCGGTGTTTCAGCCGGGCCTGCGTTTCTCGTCCAAAGTGTTGTTGCAGTGGTCGATTATCGGCCTGGGTTTTGGCTTGAGTCTGCCCCAGGTGATGCGCACCGGCATGGATTCGCTGGCTGTCACCCTGGTGACGCTGACGGTCGCTTTTGTTACCGCGATGGTGCTGGGCCGGGTTCTGGGGATTCCTTCCAAGCTGCGTACCTTGATTGGTGTGGGGACCGCGATTTGCGGTGGCTCGGCTATTGCGGCTGTTACTCCCATCTTGAAACCGGAAGAGCATGAAACTGCGCTGGCGATTTCCACGATTTTTATCTTCAATATTGTGGCAGTGCTGATTTTTCCGCTGGCGGGCCACATGATGAATATGTCGGATGCCGGTTTTGGAGTCTGGGCAGGGACGGCAATTAACGATACTTCGTCGGTCGTGGCGGCGGGTTACAGCTACAGCCGTCAGGCAGGGGATCACGCCACTATCGTCAAACTGACCCGTGCCACTTTGATCATTCCTATTTGCTTGATTCTGGCCGGTCTGGAAATGTGGCGCTCTCGTCAGGCAGGGCGGGACTTTGATCTGATGCGCGTGTTTCCCTGGTTTATCGTTTGGTTCATGGTGGCGTCGGGCCTGCGTTCGTTGGGTTGGGTGCCTATGGAATGGCTGGAGCCGCTGCGCTTCATGGCCGAGTTCCTGATGGTTCTGGCACTGGCTGCCATCGGTTTATGTTCGGATTTGCGAGTCATGGCCCGAGCCGGAGCCCGGCCTGCCTTGTTGGGCTTGGGAGTCTGGATAGCGGTAGCGGTCAGTAGCTTGCTGGTACAGCGTTGGATAGGCGTCTGGTAATACGGGAGTCGCGAAAAGCCCCTGGCAATGGAAGATCTCTTCCACTGCCAGGGGCTTTTTGGTAAGCGGGCTGTTTAGCTGTTTAGACGAACCAGGAAGCCGGGCTGCGATTCAGGGCTACGCCAACGATATAGGCAAAGATGGCAATGGCGATCAAGGCGGCTACGCCTCGGCTGAAAGGAGTTTTACCGCGTTTGATGGCAAAGCTGCCCACCACGATATAGACCACCAGCAACACAATTTTGGTCAACAGCCAGGGTTGATTGGCCGCTGCGCCTAACATCCCAGCCAAGGCCAAACCACAGACCAGCAAAATCGTGTCGATGACATGTGGTGCAATGCGCACAAAACGGCTCTGCAAACAGGCAGACCCGGTAACTGACCAAAAGGCCCGAATAATAAAAAACAAAATGCTCAGCCCGGCGGCTGTCATGTGCAGATGTTTGAGGGCCATGTAAGTCATGCCTGTTGTTTCCTTCTGAAGTTCAGGGGGGCAGAAAAAAGCAGTATACGCAGGCTGGGCCTTAAAAGTTGGTCCTGCGCCTGACCCGGGTTGCCATCAGAGGCAAAAAACATGCTTAAAGCTGATTGACTGGCAGTTTCAAATAGACTTGTCCGTTGCTTTCGGGAGCAGGGAAGCGACCCGCCCGGATATTCACCTGAATGGAAGGTAAGATCAGACGGGGCATGCCTAGTGTTTTATCCCGTTCCGTGCGGCGCAGGCAAAACTGTTCCTGACTGATCCCATCCCGCACATGAATATTGCCGTCTTTTTGATCTTGGACAGTACAGTGATAATTGGGCTCCCTCCCTTCAGGTGGGTAGTCGTGACACATGAATAAGACGGTATCGGCGGGCAAGGCCAGCAGGCGCTGAATGGATTCATAGAGATGGTTGGCGCTGCCACCCGGAAAATCGCAGCGCGCCGTGCCTACGTCGGGCAGGAATAAGGTGTCGCCGACAAATACCCCCAGCCCTTGAAAGTGATAGGCCATGTCTGCCGGGGTATGGCCGGGCACATGCAAGGCTTGCACCTGGATGGCACCAACCTGGAAATGCTCCTGATCCTTGAACAAGGCATCAAACGGTGTTCCATCGGCCCGGATCTCGGCCTCTATATTGAAGATACGGCTGAACGTGGACTGCACTTGCTTGATGTGTTCGCCAATGGCGATTTTTCCGCCGACGTGCTCTTGCAGCCAGACCGCGGCAGACAGGTGGTCGGCATGGGCGTGGGTTTCCAGTATCCATTGCACCCGCAGCTGATGTTGACGCACAAAATTCACTATTTCTTGAGCGCTGTCCGTGCTGCGGCGGCCCGCTGCCGCGTCATAGTCCAGCACCGAGTCGATGATGGCACATTCGCTTTGGCCAGCCGCATAAACCACATAGGAGAACGTGGAGGTGTCCGGATGAAAGAAGCTGGCGACTTGGGGTTGGAGCATGTCAGACCTCTTGTTGCCTATAAAATATGAAAAGATATTATATAATAATATATATTGTATTTCTGCAGAACGATATGAATCAAACTGAACTGGACGCCTTGCGGCAGGTGGCTGGACAAGCCAGCAGCCTGTTGGGCAGCTTGGCTAATCCCGACCGACTGATGATTCTCTGCACTTTGGTGCAGGGAGAATGCAATGTGGGGGAGCTGGCGCAGCGCAGTGGCATCGCTCAGCCTACTTTATCCCAGCAATTGACCGTGCTGCGGCGTGAAGCGTTGATTACTAGCCGCAAAGAGGGCAAATACGTGTATTACCGCCTCGAGCATCCAGCCGTGCTGGCGGTGATGCAAACGTTATACGGCATCTTTTGCGCCCCCGGAGGCAGTGATGATCGCAATTGACTGGAATTCCTTCACCCCGTGGAGCGCTTTGCTCGGGGGGAGCTTGATTGGCTTGGCGGCCTCGATATTAGTGCTTTTCAATGGTCGTGTATTGGGTGTCTCAGGGCTTTTTTCGGGTACCTGGAGTGGGGCGGTAGGAGATAAAGCCTGGCGCTGGATGGCCTTGCTGGGTTTGGCGGCAGCACCCTGGTTGTACCGGCTGGTAGGGGAAACCGTACCGGTGGTGCAGTCCCCGGCTTGGATGGGGGTGATCGTGGCGGGCTTGCTAGTGGGTTTTGGAACTCGTTTGGGCTCAGGTTGTACCAGTGGACACGGTGTATGCGGTGTGTCGCGTCTGTCACCCCGTTCGCTAGTGGCGACGCTGATGTTTATGGCCAGCGGTTTTCTGACCGTGTTTGTTTTGCGCCATCTGCTTTAAGGAGTCCACCATGAAATATGTCATCGCTTGGGTCTCTGGCTTGATTTTTGGTCTGGGTTTGTTGATCTCGGGTTTGGCCAAACCCAGCAAGGTGCTGGCGTTTCTGGACCTGACAGGTGCGTGGGACCCATCTTTGGCCTTGGTGATGGCCGCTGCCATTGCCGTGGCTATTGTGCCGTTCAGTTTGGCGCGTCGCCGTCCGTGTGCCTATGTGACAGGACAGCCCATGAATCTACCCAAGCAGCGTCAAATAGATCGCCCCTTGGTGATCGGTGCTTTGATTTTCGGAGCCGGTTGGGGGATAGCGGGCTTTTGCCCAGGGCCCGCGATTGTATTGGCCGCTTCGGGGGCGCCTTTGGCCCTGTTGTTTCTGGCCGCGATGCTGATTGGGATGTGGCTAGCCGGACGGGTGCGTCGCTAAGAGCCACGCACCCAAACCTTAGCCCAAGTGGGTGCTGGGAGCTGGGACCTGATCCGGGTCCATATTGACCAAACCTTGCAAAATACCGCAGTGCTCCAGCCCTCCGGCCTGACCGCAGCGGTGTCGCAATTCCGTCAGCTGTTTTTGCAGATGCTGTAATTCGGCGATTCGCACGGCGACGTGCTCAATATGTTCATCCAGCAAATCATTGACCGGGGCGCAGTCTTGCGCCGGGCCGTCCATAAAAGCCAGCAGGCCGCGGATTTCTTCGTGGGTCATATCCAGACTGCGGCAGTTACGGATAAAACGTAGCCGTTCCAGGTGGGTGCTGCGGTACAGGCGGTAATTGCCCTCGCTGCGTTCAGGTTCGGGTAGTAGCCCGACCTTTTCGTAATAGCGGATCGTCTCTGTGTTGCAGTAGCTTTTTTCCGCCAATTCACCAATTTTCATTGCAGTGCCTCCATAAGGCTTGACCTTGTAGTTACTTTAGGCTTTCTACTGATCTCATGCAAGAAGCAAGGAACCGCGATGACATTAGTTAGAAACCCTTCCAAGGACGGCCCGGCCATGGGGCAAGATACTGCCAAGGCTGATGGGCATGAGCACGCACACGAGCATGATCATGTGGCGGGCGAGCCACACAGCCATGACCATAGCCACGATCATGACCATGATCACAGTCAAGGCCACGATCATAGTCACGAGCACGCTGACAGCTCGGCTTGCTGCGCGGCCCCGGCTTTCGCGCCTAGCGTCAACTTGGCGACCAGCACATCGACTCGTTTGGTGGTGCGTATTGCCGATATGGACTGCCCGGCCGAAGAAAATATGATTCGTTCCGGCCTGAAGCGGCTGGATCAGGTGCAGAGCCTGGGCTTTGATTTGATGCAGCGAGTGCTGACTGTCGATCACAGTGAGGGGGCTCGTGACAAGGTCTTGAGCGCCTTGCGTGGCCTGGGTTTTGAGCCGCGCATGGCAGACGAAGAGCCTGTGAAGCCGGTGTCGGCCAAACAGGGCGTATTGCGCATTGCCGGTGCTGTGGTGCTGGCCTTAGGGGCTGAAGTCAGCCACTGGTTGGCGGCCCCTGAATGGCTGGTCATTGCCTTGGCTGTCGCCGCGATCTTGTCGGGTGGCGTTCAGGTGTATAAGAAGGGCTGGATTGCGCTGCGCAATGGTCAGCTCAACATCAACGCGCTGATGAGTATTGCGGTAACGGGCGCGGTGATTCTGAAGCAGTGGCCCGAGGCGGCCATGGTGATGTCCCTGTTCAGTCTGGCTGAATGGATCGAGGCCCGTTCTTTGGATCGCGCCCGTAATGCGGTCGACAGCCTGTTGAAGCTGGTACCGGACGAAGTGTTGGTCAGTGCCGACGGCACAGATTGGCAGCGTGTGCCCGCCAGTCAGGTTCAGGCCGGTTGGCAGGTACGGGTTGCGCCCGGCGAACGTTTTGGTCTGGACGGCACGGTGCTGCGAGGCTTGAGCACGGTTAATCAGGCGCCCATCACAGGTGAAAGTGCGCCGGTAGACAAAGCCCCCGGTGACGAAGTGTTTGCTGGCACCATCAACGGTATGGGCGAATTGGTTTACCAAGTTCTGGCCGGCCATGATGAAACCTTGCTGGCGCGTATTACCCGTTCTGTGCAGGAAGCCCAGGCCAATAAAGCGCCCATTCAGCGTTTTGTAGATCAGTTCTCCCGCATTTACACCCCCTTGGTCGTCGTTGCAGCCGCTCTGATGGCGGTAGCCTTGCCTTTGATCTGGGGGGTGAGCTGGTCTGATTCCGTTTACCGTGCTCTGGTGCTGCTGGTTATTGCTTGCCCTTGCGCCCTGGTTATTTCGACTCCGGTGGCCGTGGTCAGCGCCTTGGCCAGTGCCGCCCGCTCCGGGATCCTGATCAAAGGCGGTGTGTATCTGGAGCGTGCTCGTCAGCTGCGCTATCTGGCGGTTGATAAAACTGGCACCCTGACTTTGGGCCAGCCCTCTTTGAACGAATACGGCAGTTTGCAAGGCGACTTGAGCAAAGAGGAAGTGCTGGACATGGCGCTTGCCCTGGCTGAGCGTTCCGATCACCCCGCCTCGCAAGCGATTGCCCGTGGTCGAGTAGCTTCCGGTCTGGTGCGTTTGGACCAGTTTGAAGCTTTGGCCGGCAATGGTGTGCAAGCGCAGGGCCAAGACGGGCAGTTGCGCTTGGGCAAACGTAGCTGGGTATTGGGCCAGAATCAGGCCGAGTCTAGTCCGGCCGAGCAGCAAGCAGTCCAAAGCGGGGCCACGATGGTGTACCTGGGTAATGAACAAGGCTTGCTGGCCTGGTTCGCCATGATGGACACCTTGCGCCCCACGACCACTCAGGCGATCCGTCATTTGCAAGAGCAGGGTGTGCAAGTGGAGATTTTGTCGGGTGACCACGAACAGGCGGTGCGCCATGTGGCTCAGCAGGCCGGCATCAAGGACTACCGGGGCGGCCTGCTGCCCCAAGACAAGCTCGACCGTATCGAGGAAAAGCTGGGTAATGGTCTGGTTGCCATGGTAGGTGATGGCATTAATGATGCTCCTGCTCTGGCGCGCGCCGATGTGGGTATCGCCATGGGAGCCTTGGGCTCGGATATTGCCATTGAGACGGCCGACGTCGCCTTAATGGACGACGACCTGGGCAAAATCGCCGTGCTGATGCGTCAGTCTCGTGCTTTGCACTATGTGCTGTGGCAGAACATCAGTCTGGCGTTGGGTATCAAGGCCGTGTTTCTGGTCATGGCCCTGACCGGGCAAGCCACCATGTGGATGGCCGTGTTTGCCGACGTGGGTGCCAGCTTGCTGGTGGTATTGAACAGCCTGCGCTTGCTGCGAAGCCGTAACCCTTGATAGATACCCGCTGGGCATGAATGCTCCGTCTCTTTGAGGCGGAGTTTTTTATGCTTCATCAAACCAGTCCATCACTATCGTGAAGTTGGATGGACACGCAGTAGTATCATGACGGCTTCATTTGGCTTGAAGTCCGGCTGCTTGTTGATGGATGAGAGCAGGCCGGGCATGACAAGGATGCGCAATGATTGCACTGCTGGAAGCGGGTCGCGCCGGACTCCTGGGGCGAAAGCATTGGCTTAATAACCTGTTGGCTGGCTTGGTGGTGGGGGTGGTGGCCTTGCCACTGGCAATGGCTTTTGCCATTGCTTCCGGGGTCAAGCCCGAGCAGGGTTTGTACACCGCCATTATTGCCGGTCTGGCAGTCTCCCTATTCGGGGGGAGTCGGGTTCAGATTGCCGGGCCGACGGGCGCTTTTATTGTGATCTTAGCCTCGGTAGTGGCGCAGCACGGCGTGGCTGGACTGCAAATCGCCACCTTGATGGCCGGGGTTATTTTGCTGTTGCTGGGCCTCTTGCGTCTGGGGGCGGTCATCCGTTTTATTCCAGATCCGGTCATCGTGGGTTTTACTGCTGGGATTGGCGTGATTATCTGGGTGGGCCAATGGCGGGATTTTTTTGGGCTGCCAGTCGTTGAAGGCCAGCACTTTCATGAAAAGCTCTGGTTTCTGCTGCATAACCTGCCTGCTCTAGACTGGGTCACCACGTTGCTGGGTGCCTTGTCCCTGGCCATCTTGATTATTGTTCCCAAGATTGCGGTGCTGGCCCGTTTACCGGGTCCTTTGGTCGCCTTGGTGATCATTACGCTGATCCAGGCCATTTTCCGCTTTGAGTCGGTCGCCACGATTGGTTCCAGCTTTGGTGCCTTGCCCAGCGGTTTGCCTTCTTTCCAATGGCCGGAAATCACCCTGACCCGCGTGGTGGAACTGATAGGCCCAGCCTTCGCCATTGCCATGCTGGGGGCGATTGAGTCCCTGCTATCGGCCGTGGTGGCAGATTCCATGACGGGCACCCGCCACGACTCCAATCAGGAGCTGGTGGGCCAAGGGATTGCCAACGTGCTGTCCCCCTTGTTTGGCGGGATTGCCGCTACCGGGGCGATTGCCCGTACGGCTACCAATATCCGTAATGGCGGCACCAGTCCCATTGCCGGTGTGGTGCATGCGATTTTTCTGGTGCTGGTTTTGCTGCTTTTGGCTCCGCTGGCGGCGTATATCCCCTTAACCGTGTTGGCAGCGATTTTGTTCATGGTGGCCTGGAATATGAGCCAGGCGGGGCTGGTCATCCGTTTGCAGCGTCGCATGCCCGTGGTTGATCTGTTCATATTGTGGGTAACCTTTACCTTGACGGTATTTGCCGATCTGGTGGTGGCCGTCAATATCGGTGTGATTCTGGCCATGCTCTATGTGCTCAAGCGCACCACGGACGGTGTACAGGTGCGGGCCTTGGAAGGACGCCGCCTGCAACGGGCACTGGATTTGTCTTTTAGCCAGGAGCTGCGTCAGGACATTTCGGTGCTGACGCTGGAGGGGCCTTATTTCTTTGCGAGCGTGGAGGCAGTGAATCGCTCGTTGTTGAGCGTGACAGAGCCAGTCAGGGCGATTGTTTTGCGCTTGAATTACGTGCCCTTTATGGATGCTACGGCCATGCAGGCGCTGGAAACCGTGTTGGTGGAGCTGGAGCAGCGCCGTGTGATGGTGGCGCTATGCGAAGCTAATGAGAAAGTCACTCGCAAACTGATTCGCATGGGGCTGTTCAAGCACATCCATGCGCAACGGGTGTTTGATAGTTTGCAGGCAGCTTGGGACAGTGTGGGTGAAACGCTGGATTATCGGGCAAGTGAGGCAACAAAAGACCTTGTCCAGCCTGAAGCGAAAGTGCTTATCTAAGCCGGTTCACCCACCATCTATCGCCAATGAAGGCTAGGCGCAGCACGCCGTAGCCCACATCGTAGCGGCCTTCGTATTGGCGGATGTACTCATCGGGAGCATGCAGGGGCCAGTGCCGGAGTGTGGATCAGCGTACCAGCTTGAAGTCGTCATCGCCCATAAAGGCGTAACGCAGGGCGTCGATCAGGGCCAGGAAGTAGGCCAGTGGCGCCCAGACGGCGAACAGTATCAGGAACAGCAAACCCATGCCGATCTGACCTAGATAAAAGCGATGTACGCCTAGCCAGCCCAGGAAGATCGCCAGCACTATGGCAATTTTGCGGTGGCTGTTGGGCTTGGACATTTCATCTTTCTTGTTCTTGGAAATCCAGATGACCAGCGGGACCGTGATCAGCAAGGCAATCAGCGCTTTGCCCCAATGGATCATCAGGTATCCCTGAATGTCCTTCATCAGCGAGATGAAGTCATGGAAGAGAAAACCCAGATACGAGGCGAGGTAGGTGAAGATGGCCTCGCCAAAGGTCAGGCCCAACATCACGATTAAAAAGATGGCAATGCCCAGAATGATTTTTTGCAGCATGGTGTGTCCGTCAAAAAAACAGCAAGTTTAATAAGTGCGTGCCTGACGCACGGCCTGTTCCCAACTAAGCATCAGGCTTTGTGCTTCATCGCGCGACATGGCGGGCTCAAAAATGCGGTCGCATTGCCACAGCGCTGCAATTTCAGGCAGTCCTGCATACAGGCCACTGCCCAGTCCCGCCAGATACGCCGCCCCTAACGCGGTGGTTTCAATAGTAACGGGACGCACGACGGGCAGGCCCAGCAAATCAGCCTGAAATTGCATCAGAAGATTATTGGCGCAAGCACCGCCATCGACGCGTAGCTCGTGCAGGGCAGGCCCGCCGTTGGCTTGTACATCGCGATTCATGGCTTGCAGCACAGCTGCGCTTTGGTAGGCAATGCTGTCCAGGGCAGCGCGTGCAATATGGGCCATGGTAGAGGCGCGTGTCAGGCCGGTAATGGTGCCGCGAGCCTGTGCGTCCCAGTAAGGGGCGCCCAAGCCGGTAAAGGCCGGTACCAGTCGCACGCCTTGGGCATCGGGCACGCTGCGTGCCAATGCCTCTACCTGAGCACTGTGTTCCAGGGCTCCCAGGCCATCGCGCAGCCATTGAACGACCGCACCACCAATGAAAACGCTGCCCTCCAGCGCGTAGGCGGGGGTGTCATCATGATGGGCGGCACAGGTGGCGATCAGGCCGTTATGGGACTGGGGTATGTGCGAGCCACAATGCATCAGCAAGAAGCAGCCGGTTCCGTAGGTGTTCTTGGCCATGCCGGGTGTAGTGCAGGCTTGGCCGAACAGGGCGCTTTGTTGGTCGCCGGCCACACCACAAATCGGAATGGCGCTGCCCAGAACATCGGCACTACAACGTGCAAACTCAGACGCGGAGCCTTGCACTTGGGGCAGGACGCTGGCGGGAATTGTGAACAAATCCAGCAGCTCTTCGTCCCATTGCCGGGTGTGAATGTTGTAGAGCAGGGTGCGCGAAGCATTGCTGACATCCGTGGCATGGACTTGCCCACCGCTTAAATGCCAGATCAGCCAGCTGTCTATGGTGCCAAAGGCCAGTTCGCCGCGCTGTGCCCGTTCGCGAGCACCGGGGACGGTGTCCAGCAACCAGCGCAACTTGGAAGCTGAAAAATAGGCATCAATAGGCAGGCCGGTTTTGGCCGTGATGGTGGCCTCGTGGCCTTGTTCGCGTAACTGGGCGCAGAAGTCCTCGGCTCGCCGGTCTTGCCAGACGATGGCGTTGTGCAAGGCTTGCCCGGTGCTTCTATCCCACAGCACCGTGGTTTCGCGCTGATTGGTAATACCGATGGCATGAATATCCTGGGGGCGCAGACCCGCCTGTTCGATCGCTTGTCGGGCGGTCTGGAATTGGGTGTCCAGAATTTCCTGGGGGTCGTGTTCAACCCAGTCCGTGCGCGGATAGTATTGCTTGGTTTCCTGCTGCGCCTGCGCCAGAATGCGGCCGTCTGCCGCCACAATAAGGCTGCGCGAGCTGGAAGTTCCCTGATCAAGAGCAAGTATGAATGTCATGCGAATAAGGCAGTAAGATCAAAGCAGGTCACAGTGTACCGGCTCTGTGGGGCCGATGTGTGGCCGCGCAGGGGGCGTTGATACGCAAGCAAACAAGTTTCACTGGACGGTAAAAGTCCAGGGGCTAAAATCAGGGTAAATCCCGAGCCAGCCTGTGTTTTCCGGGTGTCTGCTAATTTCAGGTCCGATTCTTTATCTTATGACTACATTAAGTTCCCCCTTATTGACCGATAGAGCCCAGATGTTGGGCGCCTTGGCGCGCACCACGCACGTGGATATGGTCGTGGTGGGGGGTGGAGCAAGCGGCCTGGGTGTTGCCGTGGATGCCGCCCTGCGCGGGCTGAGCGTGGTGGTTCTGGAAGCCTGGGACTTTGCCAAAGGCACATCGTCGCGGGCGACCAAGCTGGTGCATGGTGGCGTGCGGTATCTGGCCCAGGGTAATGTCAGCCTGGTGCGCGAGGCCTTGCGTGAACGCATGCATTTGCTCAGCAATGCGCCTCATCTGGCACAGCGTCTGCCTTTCGTGATGCCCAGTTACAAGTGTTGGGAAACCCCATTCTATGGGGTTGGCTTGATGGCCTATGACGGCTTGGCCGGGCGTGAAGGGCTGGGACATACCCAATTTCTGAGCGCTTCCAAAATTCGACAGATTTTGCCCGGTGCGCGACAAAGCGGCCTGAAAGGCGGCGTCAAGTATTGGGACGGTCAGTTTGACGATGCCCGTCTGGCCCTGGCTCTGGCTCGTACAGCCGCCTTGAATGGCGCTTTGCTGGTCAATTACTGTCCCGTGCTGGAAGTGCTGCACAGTGATGGGAAAGTGTCCGGGGTGCGTTGCCAGGACAAAGAAAGCGGCCAGAGCTACCAGATCAATACGCGCTGTGTGGTCAATGCCACAGGCGTGTGGGTGGATCAGGTACGTCAGCTGGATGGGTGGATCAGGAGTTCTTACCCGGCGAACATGCTTTGCTGGTGCCGCGTACCAAGGACGGCCGCGTGCTCTTTGCCGTGCCGTGGTTGGGCAAACTGATTCTGGGCACGACTGATACGCCTAGGGATGATGTTCCTCTGGAGCCACGCCCCTTGGCACAAGAAGTGGATTTCATTCTGAAAGAATCTGCCAACTATCTGCAAAAAGCGCCTGGTGTGCAGGACGTGCGCAGTATCTGGGTAGGCTTGCGTCCCTTGGTGCGCCCGGCAGCCGAGTCGGATGCCGGGCAGACGCAATCCATCAGTCGGGAACACAGTATTACCGTTAGTGCGAACGGCTTACTGACTGTCACTGGCGGCAAATGGACAACGTATCGCGCCATGGCCGAGGATGTGCTGGAGCGCTGTCAGCAGTCTGGCCTATTAGGGGCATTGCCTGTCTGTCGCACTCAGGATCAGCGTCTGGTGGGGGCCTCTTATGTGGGGGGGCGGCGTTCTTTAGGTCGCACAGCGGGCTTGGATGCCTACGGCAGTGAGGCCGACTGGGTGCAAACCTTACCGGGATCGGATCAGGAACTGGCCCCCGGCTTAAGTGCCGCGATGGTGCGCTTTGCCTGCCGTTTTGAATATGCGCGTACGGTGGAGGATATGTTAGCGCGTCGTTCACGCCTCTTGTTTCTGGATGCGCGTCTGGCGCAATCGGTGGCACCGGCTGTGGCGGCCATCATGCAAGAGGAAACTGGCCGCTCGCCCGAGTTGGAGGCCTTTCTTGAATTGGCCGAGCAATACGCCACGGTTCCCACTGTGTAGAGAACGGCCCCTGAATCCCTAAGCGTGGCGCTGTGTCCCGCTTCGGGGTGCATGAGTAAGGGGCCTTGCTTGAATTAATCCCTCTGCTGGCTCGACGATCAATTAATCAAAGAAAGTTCGAGCCGTTTCAAAGCGCTTAGCGAAATAGGGATTATCCAGAGAATCAATGCGTACCCGCCCACCGCTGGAGGGCGCATTGATGAATTGCTGCTTGCCGATATAAATACCCACATGTGAATTGGGCGCACCCAGTGTATTGAAAAACACCAGGTCGCCGGGGCGTAGCTGCGCACGGCTGACACGGCGGGCCGCGCTGGCCTGATCGCTGGTTCGGCGTGGAATAGGGGAGCTGGACTCCTGACTGAAAACATAGTGCACCAGACCACTGCAATCAAAACCGGTGGAGGGTTCGCGCCCGCCGTATCGATAAGGGGTATCGAGCAAGGTCAGGGCGGACAGGATGACAGCGGAACGGCGCTGATTGTCTACCGTGACTGCTTTGCCTGCCGCAGGCGGAGAAGCGGGGGAGTGAGCACAGGCGGCCAGAAGCAAGCTTAGGCACAGGGCAAACAGACGTTGCGTAAAAGCAGCAGGAACCATGGGCTGTTACAAAACGGATGGGGGGTGGAAGAAGCAAGTAACCAGAAGATTATCCGATATTTGGCCTCTATTTAGGCAGAGCCTGAGTGTTGGTGCAGCTAGATATGCATTAAATAAGGCTTAATAGATGCAACAAAATATATTCTGTTACATCTAGTTTATATCTACAACATTAAGTGAGCATCTGATAATATTCTGCTGTGTCTTGATGCATTTATTGCATATATCAGACGTTTTTCATGTTTTTAGAGCATTTATAGACATACTGTGTCAGAAACGTTGATAATGTAAAAAATGTATTCAGGCAATACATTGCAAGGCATGATACATATTTATGTAACTTTAACTATTTTAAATGTGTTTTGTTACAAGAAACTCGCTGATTAACAGTTTTACAAGGATG
>SMEN01000396.1_pt1 | contig 13459 bp, 16 predicted proteins | sample 2456271 | NCBI WGS metagenome assembly SMEN01 (sample SAMN10132593, study PRJNA489261) | soil metagenome | isolation source: day1 control-loamy sand soil ammended with raw manure from dairy cow... | place: USA | collected 2015-04-01 | reverse complement strand
CGGTGCAGACCCACCCGTCGAAAAGCATGGTCGACGCCGAGCGCGCAGGCGGCGGTGGCCACCCCCCTGCCGGTCACCCCGCTGTAGACCCAGTACCCGATCCACGCATCGGACACGCCACCGTGCTGAATGTTACCGATGGTCAGCTGGCCGACGAAACGACCGTCCAACTCGATGACCAGGGGAAGGACCGTTCCCCGGCGCGCGGCCCTGAGCAGATATCCGGAGGTGTCCCACCACGATATCTTCGAATGCGCGTCGCGCCAGGACCCCGGGACGGTCGGCTCCACCGGGCGCAGGTGGTGCTCATCACGGATGCGCAGCGCGGACCATGCCTGGTAGTCAGCGCGTCTGAGGGGACGCAGACGCAGGGAACCGCCCGCGGGCAGGGTGACCTGGGGGGTGGATTCCCGCCAACCCGGGTGCGTCAGATGCGGGCGGTCCCGGCTGGGACCCGAGGCGAATGGCTTCAACATGGTGAGGATCAGTCCCGCGCCCTCATCGACCCTGGGCGAGGAAGATGACATCCACAACATCACCGGGACGGATCTCGGTGACCTCCTCGGGGATCCTGATCATGGCGTTGGCCTCGGATAATCCGGCCAGCAGGTGGGAGGGGGCGCCGGTGGCGCCACCAAGTGCCTCGACCAGGTAGTCCTGGGTCTCCGCATCACGCATGAGCCGGGACCGGATGAACCCCTTCCGGCCTGCGACGGAGGCGACGTGGTTGAGTGCCCGGGCACGCACCACCCGTCGGTTCGCATTCGACTTGCCCAGGCTGAGACGGATGAGCGGCCGCACGAAGGTCTCGAAGATCACCAGGGAAGCCAGGGGGTTGGAGGGCAGGAGGAACACCGGGATGCGGTTCTCCCCCAGCAACCCGAACCCCTGGACGGAACCCGGGTGCATGGCCACACGCTCGGTGTCGATCTCGCCGAGCTCACGCAGCACCTCCCGGACGTCCTCGGAGGCGGAACCACCCACGGCTCCGGCGATGACGACGATCTCAGCGCGCAGCATCTGCGATTCGATGATCTCCTTGATGCGCCGTGGCTCACCGGCGGCGATGCCGTAACGGTAGACATCAGCGCCCGCCTCCCGGCCGGCGGCGGCGAGGGAGTAGGAATTGACGTCATAGACCTGGCCGAGACCAGGCTGCCTGTCGATGTCGACCAGTTCTGCACCGACCGAGATCACCGACATGCGGGGCTTGGGGTAGACCAGCACCTTGGATCTGCCCACGGCGGCGAGCAGTCCGATCTGGGCGGGGCCCAGCACCGCACCGGCGCTGACCGCGACGTCACCCGGTTGGATGTCATCGCCCTCCTTGCGGACGAACTCCCCCGACCGGACGGGGCGTTGTGCCGTGACACGCTTGCGTCCGCGGTCACTCCAGGCCAGGGGCAGGACGGCATCGGCGAGGGTGGGCAGGGGCGCACCGGTCTGGACGCGCACCGCCTGCCGGGGTTGCAGGCGCAGGGGTTGTTGTGACCCCGCCGCCACCTCACCGACAACAGGGAGGGACTTCTCCGGTGGGGCGACCGGTATCTCCCGGCTCAGGGACCGCTCACCACCGACATCCACGGCGCGCACCGCATAACCATCAATGGCAGCCTGGGCGAAACCAGGCAGCGCACGGCTCGCCTGGACATCCTCGGCGCACATGAGACCGAGTGCCTCGGCAATGGCGATACGCACCGGCTCCGGTGCCACGGCCGCCTGCGTCACCATAGCCAGCTGTTGTTCGACTGACCGCAATAGGACCTCCTTCAGGAACAGCGAGCTATTTTACGTCGGTTGGATGGTCGGGGGGTGGAAACCCCACAGCGGTGACGACAGTGCGTCCCACAATGTTGACGGGCAACCGAGCTGGAACGGCCGCGGGGGCCTGCCTACCTGATGGCGGAGGCGTCGACCACGCCATGATCCACCATGATCTGGGTGAGCGCGCGACGGAGCTGCGGGCCGTACACGGGATGGTCCAGACCGAAGTCGACACAGGCTGGGATATACCCACCCGGGTTGCCCAGGTCATGTCGCTTACCGCGGTGGATGACGATGTGGACGGGGTGTCCGCCGTCGATAAGCAGGGCGATGGCGTCGGTGAGCTGCAGCTCCCCACCGGCGCCGGGGGTGATGCGGCGCAGCGCGTCGAAGATGGAACGGTCGAGGAGGTACCGGCCGGTGGCGGCCAGGTTGGAGGGGGCATCCTCAACGGCCGGCTTCTCCACCATGCCCGTCACACGCTTGACATCCGGGTCGGTGCCCTGGTCACCAGCATCCTCCACCTGGAAGATGCCGTAATTGCTCACCTCATCATCGGCAACCTCGACGGCGCACAGAACGGAACCACCGAACTGGGCACGTACCTGCGCCATGCGCTCCATGACACCGAAGGGCAGGACGAGGTCATCGGGCAACATGACCGCAACGACATCCTCATCCTCATCCAGCACGGATTCAGCCAGCCCCACGGCATGCCCCAGGCCGAGGGGGTGTTCCTGGGTGACCGGAACCGCATCGATGAGCCCCGCCGCACGACGGACCTTCTCCAGCTGGTCTGTCTTACCCCGTTCCTCCAGGGTGGCCTCCAGTTCCATGAACCGCTCGAAGTGCGCCAGCACCCCTGCCTTGTTGGGGGCGGTGATCACTGCCAGGCGGGTGGCCCCCAGCTTGGCGGCCTCCTCCGCGATCAACTCGATGCCGGGGGTATCGACAACGGGGAGCAGTTCCTTGGGAACCGTCTTCGTGGCGGGGAGAAAGCGCGTCCCCATTCCCGCAGCAGGTACCACGACAGTTTTGACCGCGTTCACATGCTCTTTGATAGACAGACTCATGGACACCACCCTACCTGCAGCCGTCTGACCAAACCCCGTGCCCCACCAGAAATAAGGGATATCCTTTAAACCATGAGCGAGAGCAAACAGAAGCTGCGGGACAAGCTGCAAGAGGCACGCGCCACCATGCCGGCGGACCGCCGTGAGGCCGAGAACGCCGCACTGATAGCCAACATCTCCTACTATCTCCGGTCCAAGCGACCCCAGCGCGTGGCCGCGTACGTCCCCACCCGGACCGAGCCGGGTGGCCGGATGCTTCTCGACGCCCTCCAGTCCGAGGTCCCCGCCGTGATCCTGCCCGTCGCCCTCGATGATGGCCGCATGGACTGGGCCCTCTACGAGGGCCCGACCGGACTGGTTCCCGGCCCCTTCGGCATCCGGGAACCCTCAGGGACCAGGCTCGGACCCGAGGCCGTGAACTTCTGCGATGTGGTCATCGCCCCCGCCCTGGCCTGCACCCCGGAGGGCGTCCGCCTGGGCAAGGGCGGAGGCTACTATGACCGTGCCCTGGCCACCGGTGTGAAGGGGACCTCCCTGACGCTCCTGTTCAACGGTGAGATCCGCGAGGACATCACCGTGGAGGAACATGACCTCCCCGTCAACATCATCATCACCCCCGCCGGGGTGCGGAACCTCGGGCGTACTTAAACAGTCCAAGAGGGTATGAACCTGAAAACAACCCTCACCACTCCCGGATGGCACCGTACCCTACTGCTCCGCCGCACCATCGCCGCCATCCTGCTCCTCGCCGCCGGCATTCTATTCACCGGTTCCCTCCTCAGCACCGATCCCCGGGTGGTGGTGTTCTCCCGGGATATCCCCGCGGGCACCGAGATCACCGCACAGGACCTGGAGCTGCAACAGATCCCCTCCGATCTTGTTCCCGATCAGGTCATCCGCACCCCCGAGGAGGCGATCGGGAGAATCACCGCCTCCTCGATCACCGCGGGGGAATGGGTGACCGCACCCAGATTCGTCGGCACCGAGCTGGTCTCCTCCCTCACCGAGGATGACCCGACCGCACCACCCACCGCACCACCCACCGGCCCGTTCAACATGGTTCCGCTCAAACTCGCCGATCCATCCATCATCCCCCTGCTGCTCCCCGGCGACACGATCTCCGTGATCTCCCACCAGCCGGACACCGGCCTGCCCGCCACCATCGCCTCCGGTGGCAAGGTGGTGCTGGTCGGTGACACCGCCGCCGCGGATCCGTCGACGGTCCTGATCGCGCTCCCCCAAGCCGACGCGGACGCCGTCGCAGCAGCCTCCCTCAATACCCCACTCGCGGTGGTACTCACCGGTGATCGCGCCGGATGACCCCCATCCATCCCGGTGGGGGTCGGTGATAGTTTTCCGCTAGAGTGCGAGTATTGTTCACACACCGGTGGGTACGCAGTACCGGGTGCACATTATCCTCACTGAACCCACACTGACCCACACTGACCTCATGAATTGGGAGCGCATACATGTTTAAAGGCTTTAGGGATTTCATCCTCCGTGGCAATGTCGTCGAACTGGCTGTGGCCGTGGTCATCGGCACCGCCTTCACCGGCATCGTCACCGCATTTTCCAATCACATCATCAACCCCCTGATCGCCTCGGTCGGTGGCGCTGATGTCTCTGGCCTCGGGTTCCACATCTTCTCCGACAACCCGGCCACCTTCGTTGATTTCGGAGCGGTGATCACCGCAGCCATCAACTTCCTCATCATCGCCGCCATCGTCTACTTCGTGCTCATCACCCCCATGAACAAACTCAATGAGGCACTCGCCCGGCGCAAGGGTGTGGAGGAGGAAGAGGAGACACCCGCATCCCTGGAGGCTGAACTGCTCACCGAGATCCGGGATCTGCTGCGGGAACAGAAGAAACAGCAGGTGGGGCCGCAGGAAACTGGCCGGGATGGCGGAGTGGAGTTGTAGACCGTCTCGAATGACGAAAACCACCCCGTAGGGTGGTTTTTTGTCATACCTGGGTCTGGGATCACCCGTGGTGGGGTGGTAGCTGTTCCTGCCAGAAATCCTCCCCGACAGGCGAATCATCCTGCTCTGGATCGAGGATGACCTCCCGGGCCTCATCGCCCTCCGGTAGTGGTGCCGGGGTGTCAGCCGTCCGGTCATAGTCACCGGCGGGTGATTCCCTGAAAACTCTCCTGCGTTTCCTCATCGTCGTCCAGGCCCCCTAGACGACGGAGGCCTGCATCTGATCCACCACATGGTGCACCAGTGGCCCCATGGTGGTCATGCCCTCCCGGATGGCCTCATCGGATTCCGCGAGGTTGACCACCAGGGTCGAGCCCGAGATACCGGACACACCGCGGGACACGGAGGCATCCACGGCTCCGCAGGACAGACCCGAGAACCGGAGGGCCTGGGCGATACCGGGGACAGACTGGTCCAGAATGGAACGGGTGGCCTCGGGAGCCTTATCCCGTGGTCCGACACCGACACCACCGACGGTGAGTACCAGATCGGCACCACCGACCACGGCAGTTTCAATGGCCTGGCGGATCTGCGACTTCCTGGACGGAACCTGAACCACCGCATCAACGGCGAAACCGGTTTCCACCAGCAGTTCGGTGACCATACGGCCTTTCTCCTGTGCAACCTCACCAGGGTGATCACTGACCAGTACAACAAGGGCCCGACGGAAGGCTGAGGGGTTGGACTCCTGCTCCGTAGCCATCAGGTATTCCGGGTCCGGCTCCACATTGGGGAGGGGCTCCCGGTTCTCCAGGACATCAGTGAGATTTCCCAGCGGATCGTTCGTCATCGTTCCTCGCTCAAACTCTATAGGGCCGTTTCAATCACACATTCTGCACTCAAACTACTCGCTGGTGAGAGTAACCTCCACCTGCCGGGTCTGCGAGGTATCTTGTGCGGTGACTGTCAGCGTAACCGTTTCCCCGAAATCTTGTGAGCGAACAGCGGCTATTAATGCATCTGCGCTGTCGATGACACGGTCATTGAGCTTGGTCACCACATCACCGGGCATGAGGCCGGCCGCAGCCCCGGGGCCACCGTCCTGGACGCTGGCGATCAGGGCCCCCGAGACATTGGCACCGTTGGCCAGTGAGACACCGATCATCGGCTGGGTGGCCACCCCTGTCTCGATGAGCTGGGTGGCAACCCGCTTGGCGAAATTGGCGGGAATGGCGAACCCGAGACCGATCGAGCCACCGGTGTCAGTGCCGGTGGAAATCGAGGCGATCACCGAGTTCATCCCGATGAGATTTCCCTCCATGTCCACCAGTGGGCCACCGGAGTTACCCGGGTTGATGGCCGCGTCGGTCTGGATGGCGTCGATGAGGGAGGATTCCCCACCCTCGCCGGAGGCACGCACCGGACGGTTGAGGGCGGAGACGATGCCACTGGTCACCGTCGAACTCAATCCCAGCGGCGAACCCACCGCCAGGACCTCCTGCCCGACTGCCAGGGAATCAGAATCACCGAAGCTGATCATGGGCAGGTCGGTGGCATTACGGATCTTGATCACCGCGATGTCAGTGGAGACATCCCCGGCGATGAAGTCCGCCTCATAGGAGGATCCATCGGACATGGTCACCTGCAGCACACCGTTCTGCTCCACACCGGCCACGACGTGGTTGTTGGTCATCACATAACCGTCGGAGGAGATGATGGATCCGGACCCCTCGGAGGCGGAATTCCGGGTGAGTGCCTGGATGGAGACCACTGACGGCAGCACCTGATCGGCGACCTGCTCAGCGGATCCCGGTTCGGCGGTAACGGCACGCTCGGAGCTCGGCTGGTCCAGAGCATTGACCACACCGGAGCCGCCGGTGTCATCCCCGAACTGTGTACTGGCCACACCCACGACCGAACCCGTGGCCACAGAACCCACCACCATGAGGGCGAGTGCGGTACCCAGCCCGACGGATCTCTTCTGCTTCTTCTCCGGCTGTACGGTGTCCACCCGGGTGGTGTCGGTGTCCCAGCTGGCCCACGCCGGGGTTCCCGCCGCCATGCCTGCCTGCGCGCCTGTCCCGGTGCTCGCCCCGGTGTTCAATCCGGTACTCGCCCCCGGGGTCTGCTCCGGCGGGGTTCCCCACGAGGGATACGCACTCCGAACGGGTTCAAATGAGGAGGTTTCGTTGTCCGGCGTGGGATTCGCCTCATTATTGTGGGGATCGGGATATGTCATGGTCTCTAGTATGACCTTCCTGGCTGCGGGGCCACTCGCATGATTCTGAATGCTGGCTGTGAGGTTGGTGAACGACCCACTATTGCGGGTTGGGCTGCCCCGGCGACAGCTGCGCGGGGTCCTGGGTGCCGGGGAACACCAGGGTGACCTTGGTTCCCCCGTCATCGGATTCCCCCACCTCGATATGCCCGTCGTGGCGGTCAACCACCTGCCGGACAATGGCCAACCCGAGTCCGGATCCGGGCAGTGAACGCGACTGTACCGCACGGTAGAACCGTTCGAAGATCATCTCGCGTTCCTCCTCCGGGATTCCCGGCCCGGAATCCTCCACCACGATCTGGACATGGTGTTCGTCAATGGGCTTCATGGAGACCCGGACCTGGGAATCCTCCGGGGACCACTTCACGGCATTATCCAGGACATTGACCAGGGCCCGGGTCAGCGAGAATCCATCGCCGTTGAGATACCAGGACACCGTGTGGGTGAGGATCTCCACATCATGACGCCGTCGGTCCACCCGTTCCACCGCGGTTTCCAGCACCCGGTTGAGGTGAACCGGTTCCAGGACGTTCTTCTCCTCCTCGCGGGTCAGATCGACGAGGTCCCCGATGAGGGTGGACATCTCCTCCATCTGGGCCAGGACGTCACGTTCCAGCTCGTGACGGTCCTGCTCTGAGATCCGGGGCGCACCCGGACGGGATGCCATCATGAGCAGTTCAATGTTGGTGCGCATGGAGGTGAGCGGGGTCTTGAGTTCATGTCCGGCATCAGCCACCAGCTGGGACTGCCGCATCCGGGATACCCGGAGCGCCTCGAGCATCTCATTGAAACTCACCGTCAACCGGGCCAGTTCATCATTTCCCACGACCGGGATCGGGCGAAGCTGGTCGGTACGGGCGACGGTCTCCACGGCACGCTGCAGTCGCGCCAGCGGTTTCAGGCTGGCATCGGAGATGACAAACCCCAGGAGAAGGGAGATGAGCACACCCGCGCAGCTGATGACCAGCAGCGACACCCCCAGGGAGGTGACCAGTTGGTGGGTCTCGTCCATCCGCAGGGTCATGTCAACCGCGGCACCCGTCTCGTCGCTCATGACGACGATGCGTTCCCCGCTGGCGCTACTCATGATCCTGGTGCCGGGGGTCTCACGGACCGGGGGAAGGTCCGCCGGGAGGGCGATGGAATCGCCCACCACGTACTCCCATCCAGGAGGGGACAAAGCCACACGCAAGTCCTGGTTGTAGGACTTGAGCATCGCTATCTCTTCCTCAACGCTCGCGTAGAATTCCGGATCCTGGGCGCGCTCAAGGAGCGTGGATGCCTTTCGTTCCAGGCGCTCGTCAACAGACGAGGTCAGAGATGAGGATACGGTCCAGTAGGAGGCGACCGAGATCACCCCCACCGTGATGGCGACGAGAACAGCCCTCATGAAGGCGAGGCGCCAACGCATGGAGGCGGCGTAACCCCATCCCTCCTGCTGGTCCTCACCCGGATCAAGCATCACCTCAACCGGCTGGTGTGATGATCCGATACGCCTCAATGTCACGGAGCGGTCTCCCTGAGGACATATCCGACTCCACGGACGGTGTAGATGACCCTGCTCTCCCCTTCCAGTTCAGTTTTGCGACGTAGATAACCGATGTACACCTCGAGGGCATTGCCCGAGGTCGGGAAATCGTAACCCCAGACCTCCTCCAGGATGGTGTTGCGGGGCAGCACCTTCCGGGGGTTTTTCATGAGTAGTTCCAACAGGGCGAACTCGGTGCGGGTCAGGCTGATGGGGCGACCTCCCCTGGAGACGTCACGGGTCTCCGGGTTCAGGGTGAGATCCCCGAAGGAGAGTTCGGTCTGGCGGTTGCTGGCCGCGTTATTGGATTCCACCGCGGAGCGACGCACGAGTGACCGGACCCTGGCGAGCAGTTCCTCCAATGCGAAGGGCTTGCTCAGGTAGTCATCGGCTCCCGCATCCAGACCGCCGACGCGGTCCGAGACATTGTCCCGGGCAGTGAGGATGAGAATGGAGCGGTCATCCCCCTGACTGCGGAGGGTGCGGCACACCTCGAGGCCGTCCATCCGGGGCATCATGACATCAAGAATCACGATCTCGGGATGTTCCCTCTCAATAACCTCCAGTGCCTGAATGCCATCCTCTGCAGTCACCACGTTGTACCCATTGAAGGTCAGGGAACGCCTCAGAGACTCACGTACCGCTGGTTCATCGTCTACGACCAGAACTTTCATTTACACACTTCCCTTGTAAACAGAAAGAGGCACCTGCCACCTCTGAACATGCTGCGAAATCCCAACAACCTGGCGTGTAACCATCTGACAGGGAGCCTTGGATTTGCTCAATAATAGCACTAGACATAACAAAGAGACCGGACATAGTCAGCCAGTCGGCTGCTATATCCGGTCTTTCTGTTTGGTGGTGACTTGCCTCAGGGCAGTCACCTGCGTCAGAACTAGGCTAGTGGACTAGAACTGCTCCACGTCAACGAGGCCGAGCTGTGCGGCCTTGACCAGACGACGTGGGATGCGGACGGTCTGACCGTCGATCTTCACATCCTGGAGGGCGACATTGTCAGCCTTCCACTGGGAACGGCGCATACGGGTGTTGGCGCGAGACATACGGCGCTTTGGAACTGCCATGGTTTATTCTCCTATGCCTTCTTCTTACGGCGAGCCATGCCGCCGAAGCGACGCTCGAACTTCTCGACTCGGCCGGCGGTGTCCATGACACGCTGTGCGCCGGTCCAGAACGGGTGGGATTCGCTGGTGACGTCAACGACGATCAGCGGGTACTCATTTCCGTCTTCCCAGGCGATGGTGCGATCGCTGGTGACGGTGGAGCGGGTCATGAACTGGAAACCAGTACCTGCGTCCTGGAAGACCACCGGGTGGTAGTCGGGGTGAATTTCGTTCTTCATTTACTCTCGATTCCCTCAGGATTGAAACTACGGGTCGGTTCCACAGGACGCGGATCGTGCCCGAGTTGGGTTCGGTGAAGTATGCACTGCCCAAGTGGCAATGAACCTGTAATACCTTACACGGCGTGCGGGTGAACCAAAAATCCCTCTAGCGCCACCCCATAGCACGTCCCTGGCCGGGCAGCGCTCCCCGCCTGCCACATCCTTCTGCCCCGGGATCATCCCGGATCATGGATCCGAGCCATTTCCCTGTACATCGACCCCATCTACCGATATGATGGATTCATCATATTCCCACGTCAATGAGGTGTCTTTTGTTCAGTTCCGAGCAACTCCCACTGTATGAACGCAAGGCCAACCTGTTCAAGGGTCTGGCCCATCCCTACCGCATCAGGATTCTGGAGATCCTCTCCACCGAATCCCAGGTCCCCGTCTCCGCCATGATCCAGGAGACCGGGCTGGAGTCATCCCACCTGTCCCAGCATCTCGCGGTGCTCCGCAAATACGGACTGGTCACCTCCGAGCGCAATGCCAATGCGGTCTCCTACAGCCTCACCCACCCCCAGGTGGCTGATCTGCTGCGCACGGCCCGCGCCCTGCTCAACCAGATGCTCGCCCACTCCTCGGACCAGTTGACCTCGATCTCCTCCCTGCCGGACCTCGAGGGTCACCCGGATAAGGAGGGTGCGCAGGTACCGGGGGTGACCACCGCGTGACCATCCCCCACCCCGCATCCCCGGGACCCAACCCCACAACCACAACGCCCCAGCCCCGCCGGAGCCGTCGCAACGCCCGGGCCCAGAGCGGGCAGTGGCGTTCCCTCCTCCCCTCCGCCGATGATTATGTGCTCCTGCGCTCCACCTGGCGCGGGGACATCACCGCCGGCATCACCGTCGGTATCGTCGCCCTCCCCCTCGCCCTGGCCTTCGGTGTCAGCTCCGGGGTGGGTGCGGAGGCGGGGCTGATCACCGCCATCGTCGCCGGCCTCATCGCCGCTGTCTTCGGTGGTTCCAATGTGCAGGTTTCCGGACCCACCGGCGCGATGGTGGTGGTCCTCGCCCCGATCGTGATGGCCCACGGTGTTGCGGCGGTGGCACTGGTCAGTCTCATGGCCGGAGCCATCGTCCTACTGGCGGGTGTGTTCAAACTGGGGCGCACAGTCAGTTATATTCCCTGGCCCGTCATCGAGGGGTTCACCCTCGGCATCGGCGTGATCATCTTCATGCAGCAGGTTCCGGCCGCGGTCGGGTACACCGGTTCCCTGCCTCCGAACACCGTCGCAGCCGCCTGGCATGCCCTCACCCACGCCGCATGGCCGGACGGTTTCCTGCCGTTGGCGGTGGTGGCCGCGGTCATCATCGTCATGCTCCTGCTCGGCAGATTCGCCCCGAAGGCACCGGCGAGTTTCCTCGCAATCATCGTGGTGACCGTCGCCGTGCTGGTGCTCAGGCTCCCGGTGGCCGACATCGGTGAGATCCCCCGTTCCCTGCCCGCCCCCACCCTGCCGGAGATGAATCCGGAGCTGGTGAGCGCACTGGTGGGACCCGCCTTCGCCGTCGCGGCCCTGGCGGCGATCGAATCACTTCTCTCCGCCCGCGTCGCAGCCTCGATGGCGGATACCGGCCCCTACAACGCCGACCGTGAGCTGGTGGGCCAGGGGCTCGCCTCCATCGGCGCCGGATTCTTCGGTGGCATGCCGGCCACCGGTGCGATCGCCCGCACCTCCGTCAACGTCCGCTCCGGTGGTCGCACCCGGGTCTCGGCCATCGTCCACGCACTGGTGCTGCTGGCGGTGGTCTACCTGGCCGCCGGCGTGGTGTCCGTGATCCCCCTGGCCGCCCTGTCGGGTGTCCTCATGGTCACCGCCGCCCGCATGGTCAACCTGGAGGTGGCGTCCCGGGTACTGCGTTCCACCCGTTCCGATGGTGTCGTCTTCGTCATCACCGCGATCATCACCATCACCGTGGATCTGGTGGTGGCGGTGGGCATCGGCATCGCGGCGGCCGCCTTCTTCATCCTCCGCCGCATGAGCCTGGATACCGGCCTCTTCCGCGAGGCACTCCCCGGCAGGGCCATGCCGGGCGATGAACGCATCGCACTGTTCAGGATCGAGGGGTCCCTCTTCTTCGGTGCGGCGGAACGCATCCTGGACCAGATCCTGGAGCATAAGGCCACCAACGGCATCGATGTGGTGATCCTGCGCCTGTCCCAGATCCAGATGATCGACGCCACCGGTGCCAACCAGCTGGCGGAACTGGTGAGCGCCCTCGAACGGCGTGGGGTGACCGTGATCATCAAGGGTGTGCGTAAGGAACATATCCATGTGCTGGGTGTGCTGGGTGCCATCCGCTCCCTGCGGGACCCCAACCATCTCGTCGACGATCTGGACACGGCCGTCGCCCACGCCCGCAGCCACGTCACGGGGTCGTCCGGGGAGGCGCTGTCACGGTAGGGTGCCCGGCAACCGGGTACCTGTGCTTATCGACGCCCCCATGCCACCGCTCCGGATCACCGCCACATGAACCGCATGCAGGGAGGGGATTAGGAGTTTTGTCCCTTGCTGTTGTCGTAAATATTCGTTATCGCCCTCTCAGCTGGCATGCTCGCGCCCCGGACCTGGTCCGGTGCGGCGCGTCTTCTAACTGATTGTGGGCGGCTAGGAGAAAGCTAAGTTATGTCGGCACATTGCCAAGTAACGGGACGCCAGCCGAGTTTCGGCAAGTCTGTCTCGCACTCGCACCGACGCACTTCCCGCCGTTGGAACCCCAACGTGCAGCGTCGCAAGTTTTTCGTCCCCTCCATGGGACGCACCATCACTCTGACCGTATCCACCAAGGGCCTGAAGGTCATTGACCGCGATGGCATCGAAGCCGTCGTGGCTCAGATCCGCGCACGTGGGGAGAAGATCTAAAGATGGCACGTAATGATATCCGCCCCATCATCAAGCTGAAGTCTACGGCTGGCACCGGTTACACCTATGTCACCCGCAAGAACAAGCGCAACAACCCGGATCGCATCACCCTCAAGAAATTCGATCCCGTAGTCCGCAAGCACGTCGAATTCCGCGAGGAGCGATAATTCATGGCAAAGAAGTCTAAGATCGCCAAGAATGAGCAGCGCAAGGCTATCGTCGCCCGCTACGCGGAGCGTCGCGCAGAGCTCAAGGCCATCATCCGTAACCCGAACACCTCTGATGAGGATCGTCTGGATGCACAGTTCGAACTGAACCGTCAGCCACGCGACGCCGCTCAGGTCCGCGTTCGTAACCGCGACGCCCACGATGGTCGTCCCCGCGGTTACCTCCGCAAGTTCGGTCTGTCCCGTGTCCGTATGCGCGAGATGGCTCACCGCGGTGAGCTTCCGGGCGTTCGTAAGTCCAGCTGGTAGGAGCACACACAATGAAGCAGCGCAACAACGCTAAGCGTGTCCGCCTCGAGCAGACCCGCCGCCCCAAGAAGAACCCGCTGAAGGCAGCGGGCATCGAGAAGGTTGACTACAAGGACATCCACACCCTTCGTCCGTTCATCTCGGACC
>SMEN01000495.1_pt1 | contig 13525 bp, 9 predicted proteins | sample 2456271 | NCBI WGS metagenome assembly SMEN01 (sample SAMN10132593, study PRJNA489261) | soil metagenome | isolation source: day1 control-loamy sand soil ammended with raw manure from dairy cow... | place: USA | collected 2015-04-01 | reverse complement strand
CAAGTTGCGGTGACCTCTTCTAAGCAGCCGTTCACCTTCTTTATGGTCGCCGCCTTTATTTATCTGGGTTTAACTGTCTTGAGTATGCTGATTCTGCACTTCTTTGAAAAACGCGCTAATCGCGGCTTTGTAAGGAGCGCAGCAGAGCTGGTAGCGATTGCTGTTTTAGTCGGTTTGCTCATTGCTATTCCCTTAGGCATGGCGCGAGCATCTAGACATTGGTACGTGCGAGCCTTGCCGTTTGGCTATATTTTCTTTTTCCGCGGCACACCCTTGTTGCTGCAATTATTTTTGGTCTATTACGGTTTGGCGCAATTTGATGTGGTCAAGCAAGGGCCATTGTGGCCGTATTTACGTGATCCCTATTGGTGCGCTTTGATTGCCATGACCATGCACACAGCGGCCTATATTGCGGAAATTATTCGCGGTGCGATTCAAGCTGTGCCACCGGGGGAGGTGGAAGCAGCGCGCTCCTTAGGTATGAGTCGTGCGCAAACCATGTGGCATATTATTTTGCCGCGTGCCGCCCGTATTGGTTTACCAGCCTATAGTAACGAGGTGATATTAATGCTCAAAGCCAGCTCGCTGGCCAGTACCATTACCTTGTTGGAGCTCACCGGTATGGCGCGCACCATTATCGCTCGCACTTATTTGCCGGTAGAAATTTTCTTTGCGGCGGGTTTGTTCTATTTGGCGATGACCTTTATTTTGGTGCAGGTTTTCCGCTGGCTGGAACGTAAGCTCCGCGTGGATGCGCTGCAGGGAAGATAAGTGCTCAGTCCTGATGCGCCGCTACTCAGTGGCGATGCCTTGCGCGAGCGATTTTTAGCGCTAGATAGTTTTCTCCTGGCGCAACAAAGTATTTGGCGGGGAAAACCTTTTATCCAGCAACAGCTCAGTTGGGAAGTGGATTATCCTGAGCTTGCTGGTTGGTTGCGTGGGCGCAGTTTGGCTGCTGCGGACGCCTGTCATGCCAATCCCTATGCTTTATCTGCTCCGCAACCCTTTACGCAGTGGGCGCAGCAAGCACAGCATCTGTCAATGCTTGGATCTTTCCCAGATAAGGTGCTGAGTCAGCGTCCGCTGCGTATGCAAAGTGGTATTGCTGAGCGTAAATGGCAACAAATAGAGGCTTTTGCCAGCGCGGTGCACAGTGGCGCTGGTCAGGCGTTTGCTGCTATCAACAACTGGCTCGATTGGTGTGCTGGTAAAGGTCATCTTGGGCGTTATTTAGCTTGGCCGGATGCACATCTTGAATGTTTAGAGTTTAATCCAGAATTGGTCAGTCGTGGCCAAGCCATCAGTCAGAAACACCTTGCCCATGCGCAGCACAGATTGTGTGATGTGCTGAGCGCCGAGAGTGCGGCGCCGCTGCAGCAGGCTGGAGCCGTGATTGCTTTACATGCGTGCGGTGATTTGCATACGCATCTCGTGCGGCAGGTGGCTGTTCAGCAAAGCGCAGCCTTGGCTTTAGCGCCCTGTTGCTATAACCGTATGCAATCTGAGTTTTATCAGCCGTTGTCGACGCAAGGTCAGGCTTCTTTATTGTCACTCAATCGTGATGACTTGAGCTTGCCGATGACCGCTACCGTGACTGCTACCAATCGTGAACGTCGTTTGCGTGATCAATCAATGGCGTGGCGTTTAGCCTTTGATATTTTGCAGCGCCAATTGCGCGGCGTTGATGATTATTTACCGACCCCACCCTTATCCGCTATTTGGTTTAATAAACCCTTTGCGCAGTGGTGTGCTGACTTAGCCGAGCTGAAGGGCTTGCCGAGTGTACCTCCGCAGAATTGGGCGAATCTGCAAGCGCGTGGCTGGCAGCGTTTAGCCGAGGTGCGCAACTTGGAGTTGGTGCGTGCGCTGTTTAGACGACCACTGGAGTTGTGGCTGGTGCTCGATCAAGCACTCTTTCTGCATGAGCAAGGTTTTCGCGTCGAGCTGGGTGAGTTTTGCGCGAGTGAACTGACGCCACGTAACCTTTTGTTGTTGGCACGCCGATCCTAAAAGGCAGCGAATACGCTGTTCCTGTTAAGCGCTAGCAAGCTTCACTAAGCTGGAGTAACGGCTTGAATTTGCTGACTTTAAAAATAATTACAGAAAAGGTTTACAAGCTGTTTGTAATCTATATAATGGCCGCCATTGCCGGTATAGCTCAGTTGGTAGAGCAACTGACTTGTAATCAGTAGGTCCCGAGTTCGACTCTTGGTGCCGGCACCATTTTAAAAGGCCTCGCAGAAATGCGGGGCTTTTTTTTGTCTGTAATTTGCACCTATCCTCAGTTTTCTTGCATTAACTCGAGCTATAAAGGCTCATCTAAAATGTTGTCGTTTTACTGTCTTGCGTATTTTTACGTTGGCACAACAACCTAAGTCAGTGCTTCTCGCTATTCTAGAATGCTCAGATGCATAGTCTTGTATAACTGGTAGAGTTACTCTTTAGTCAGCAATTATTGTTGTTATTTTGAGATGGAGCTTATGCGCCGAATATTCAGCAGCTATGTCAGTATTATTATCTTTTGTCTTCTCTCTACAGCTTTTGCGCAGCCTCGTGGTTTGGCGCATATTGGTGTGCTTAAAGCGTTGGAAGAACAGGGCGTTGCCATTGATGCGATTGCCGGTACCAGTATGGGCGCAGTGGTGGGTGGTTTGTATGCAGCCGGTTATAGCATTGCTGAACTTGAGCAATTGGCGACTGAGCTGGATTGGCAGCAAGCTTTATCAGATGCGCCGCCACGCGAAGATATTCCCTTTCGCCGTAAACAAGATGATCGTGATTTTTTGGTTAAGCAAAAGCTTAGTTTTCGTGATGATGGCACCTTAGGTTTACCGTTGGGCGTCCTGCAAGGACAGAATCTCGCAGTGTTATTAGAGAAGCTTTTTGCGCGAGCCGGTGCGGTAGATGACTTTGATGATTTGCCCATTCCTTTCCGAGCAGTTGCGGCTGATATTTCCACAGGTGAGGCGGTGGTGTTCTCGCATGGGCATTTGGCTTTAGCCGTGCGTGCCAGCATGTCGATTCCAGCTGTCCTAACCCCGGTTGAAGTGGATGGTAGGTTGTTGGTTGATGGTGGGATTTCGAACAATATTCCGGTTGATATCGCCAGAAGTATGGGGGTTGATCGGGTTATTGTGGTTGATATTGGCTCGCCGCTCGCCTCTACAGAATCACTGCAAACGGTCTTTAATATCCTCAATCAATCGGTTGCGTTATTAACACGGCGTAACTCAGAAGCGCAGTTGGCTACTTTGCAGCAGCAGGATATTTTAATTCAGCCAGAGTTGGCGGGTTTTGGTATCACTGATTTTGCCCGTGCCCAGGGCATGATGGATGCAGGTTATCGTGCCGCGGACGCTCTGCAGTGGCGTTTGGTCGCACTGTCGCAGCCGCTGCAAGAACAGCCAAGACTGCCCAGTAACCAGAAAAAAACCAAGAAGAAACCAGTGATTAGTGCCGTGCGTATTCAAAACACTTCAAAGGTGGGTGATGAGGTGGTGCGTTACTACATCAGGCAGAAAATTGGTGAGCCGCTGGATGTTGAGCAATTGCAAAAAGATATGGGAACACTCTACGGCTTAGAATATTTCGATCGGGTAGAGTACCGTTTGCAGGCTGAAGAGGGTGGTAATGCGCTGGTTATCAATGCGACCGACAAACGTTCAGGTACTGATTATTTACGCTTAGGGCTGAATCTTTCCGATGATTTACGTGGCGATAGCGTCTTTAATATAGGCGCTAGTTTTCGCATGAACGGTTTGAATCGTTTGGGTGGAGAATGGTTGAGTCGCGTGCAACTGGGTGATCATCAAGAGCTTTATACCGAGTTTTATCAGCCATTGGATGTTGGTTCACGCTACTTTGTTTCGCCTTGGTTACATGGTGAAGTACGCAATATTAAGTTTATGGAAGAGCGCGATCCCATTGCCGAATACCGCTTGCAGCGTTTTCGTTACGGGGTGAATGTCGGTCGGCAAATTTCCACCAATGCGGAAATACGTTTTGGCGTGGGTTCGGGTTGGGGTAATGCGGATGTGCGTATTGGTGAGCCTGATTTGCCTGATTTCAGTTTTAAAGAAGGCTATTACAACCTGCAGTACGCATTTGATAGTCTCGATAATGTGAATTTCCCTACGCGTGGCGAGGAGTTGCGGGCTTCAGCGTTGCAACATGCCACAGAGCTCGGCTCGGATGAGCGTTATCGACAGTGGCTAGTCGAGCTCAATAAGCCGTTTAATTGGGGTGCAAATACTTGGATTGTCGGCGGACGCTATGCGCGGACGTTAGATGCTAAAGAGTTGGTGACTTCAAGCTATCAAATCGGTGGTGCACAACAGTTATCAGGCTACCGTGAGAATGCTTTGGCGGGTCAAAATGTGAGCATCGGACGTTTGATTTACTATCGGCGCTTAACGCCAGTGCGAGCATTCTCACTAGGTTTGCCGGTGTATGCGGGTGTTTCCTTGGAGCGTGGACGTGTCTGGAATCAGATCAATGATTTAGACAGTGGCTACATTAATGCCATGAGTGTCTTTGTGGCAGTCGATACGCCGTTAGGTCCGCTCAACTTAAGTTATGGTGTCAATGATGATGATGAAAATGCGCTGTATCTGAATTTAGGGCGCAGCTTTTAAGGTGTCGCGCTGCATTACCATAATGCAGCGCGGCACTTATTTACTGATTACTCTTCTATCGCGCCATCGCTGTCATCACCTGCGTCTGCATCTTCTGGCTCGATGAGTTGCAACCAGTTTGCCAATACATACTGTGCTTCCTCAATACCAATGCGTTTGGTCGATGAAAACAGTTGAATGCTGGCAGTGTCGCCCCATTTTTGCTGAATATCTTTTTGTGTTTTCAGCAGTGCTGCTCTGCCGGCACCAAAAGTCAGTTTGTCGGCTTTAGTCAGCAAGATATGCATTGGCATTTTAATGCTAGCGGCCCAATCCAGCATTAAACAGTCAAATGGTGTCAGTGGGTGACGAATGTCCATCATCAGTACTAAGCCCATCAGGCTGTTGCGGCTGCCAAGGTAGGCTTCTAAGTGGCGCTGCCAGTGTAGTTTGAGAGGAATGGGTACTTTGGCGTAGCCGTAGCCAGGCAGGTCAACCAAGCGGCGATCTTCATCAAGAGTGAAAAAGTTCAGCAGCTGTGTACGGCCAGGGGTTTTCGACGTACGTGCTAAGCTGGCGCGGGTTAAAGTGTTGAGTGCGCTGGATTTGCCCGCATTGGAGCGGCCTGCAAAGGCGACTTCGTAGCCTTCATCTACAGGACACTGCTCAACACGAGCCGCGCTGGTAAGAAAGCTGGCTTGTTGGCACAGGCCGATAATGGGGTTTTTAGGCTGCATAAATTATCCAAGTGTAAGGTGCGGCAAGAGGTGTCGTTTCCGTTTTACTCTGAGCAGTATATAATGCTTAGGATTGTATGTGCGCATTGCTGTAGATGTATCTGTAAAAGGTTGTCTGTGCGGCAGATTATGGTAATGTTTGCATAATTTATAAGCGCCGAGATCAGCCAGATCAATATGAAGACTAGGCCGGTCCGGAAAATATTTTTTAGCCGTAGTTGGAAGAGCTGATGAACAAACTATTTGTAAGTCTGTTATTGACCTTGGGCATCAGTGGTTTAGCCCATGCCGCAGGAGATGCTGCAGCAGGTCAAGGTAAAATTGCTATGTGTTCTGCCTGTCACAATGCTGATGGTAATAGCATGGTGCCAAACTTTCCAAAGCTAGCTGGTCAAGGCGAGCGTTATTTACTTAAGCAAATGCGTGATATTAAATCTGGCGATCGTCCTGTTGTAGAAATGACAGGCATGCTGGATGCAATGTCTGAGCAAGACTTAGCTGATATCTCTGCTTGGTATGCCAGCCAGAAAGGCACTATCGGAGCTGCAGATCCAGCGCTTGTTGAGCGTGGAGAAGCACTCTATCAAGGCGGTAAGATTGTTGATGGTATGCCAGCTTGCACCGGTTGCCATTCTCCAAATGGCGAAGGTCTTGATTTAGCTGTGTACCCAAAACTGAATGGACAGCATTCTGCTTACATTACTAAGCAGTTGACCGACTTCCGTGAAGGCGATCGCACCAATGATGGCGATGCCATGATCATGCGTTCGATTGCGGCAAAGCTGAGCAATAAAGACATCAAAGCATTATCAAGCTACATCAATGGCTTGAATTAATAGTTTAGGCTATTAACAGAACCGCCGAGGTAGCTAGCCTACTCGGCGGTTTTTTTATGCCTGCAGCTTATTCTTAGCTGCGGTGCGCGTGATGGTTATCATTCTTCTTGATCCTGATCTAGCAATAACTTCTAGTAAAGGCGCTATGCTGTAATCCATAGCACTAACGTAGGCTATTGCTGTACACAGGGGTGATACGGCAAGGCTTGGGAGAATGACTGTGAATGTAATTGATCGGCGCGAGGCACTCGCTATTACGCCTTTTTTTCGTTTAGGCTTTCGGCCTTTTTTCTTGCTGGGCAGTATCTTAGCGATGCTGGCAATTCCTTTGTGGGTCATGGCTTTAAACGGCTGGTTTGCTGATTGGCAACCTACGGGTGGATGGCTGGCTTGGCATCGCCATGAGCTGTTATTTGGTTTTGCTGCAGCGATCATTGCGGGTTTCTTGTTAACGGCAGTGCAAACGTGGACAGGCTTCCCTGGTTTATCGGGTAAGCCGTTAATGGTGCTCACCGCGCTTTGGGTTGCTTCGCGCCTGGCTTGGTTGGTTGGTGCGCCGGTATGGTGCGTAATAGTGCTGGATGGCTTGTTTCTGCCGCTGGTTGCAGCGCAGATGGCGCGCAGTGTGTGGCCAGTGCGGCAGGTGCGAAATTACCCTTTAGTGGTGGTGCTGGTGTTGCTGGCTATAGCCAATGGCGTGACCTTGTATGGGGTTGCTACAGCTAACGATGTATTACAGCGTCAAGCGACAGTCGGTGGTGTCTGGTTTGTTGCCGCACTGATGAGCATGATCGGTGGCCGTGTCATTCCTTTCTTTACCCAGCGGGGTCTATTGCGTAAAGAAGGTGTTACGCCTTGGCCAAAACTTGATTGGGCTTTGCTAATAGGCACGATTGTAGTGTCAATCACAGTGATGCTCGGTTGGGCGATGGAAGCAAACATCATCATAGGAACTGCTTTTGCGGCTTTAGGTGTTGGTCATTTAATTCGCAATCTGCGCTGGTATGACGCGGGAATTTGGCGCGTACCCTTATTATGGTCATTGCATTTAGCGCACGCTTGGATCGGTATTGCCTGTTTGGCCATGGCGTTATGGCACTTTTCAGTGCTAGCCAATATCAGCATTGCTGTGCATGCCTTAACTGTTGGTGCGATGGGTGGACTGATTTTAGGCATGATTGCCCGGGTTACTCTGGGCCATACGGGTCGACAACTGGCTCCTCCTAAAGTGATGACTCTAGCTTTTATGCTCTTTAACCTTGGTGCTGTATCACGTGTACTTTTGGTTGATTGGGCTTATATGCCTGGTTTATGGATTGCGGCGATTTGTTGGGGATTAAGCTTTGCTATGTATGTTTGGAATTACGCACCGATGCTGTGGCAAGCGCGAGTTGATGGCCATCCTGGATAGGGTTTAGGCTGGCTAAGGAAACTCAGCGCAGTTTGTTATTTTAAAACCACCTTCGGGTGGTTTTTTCTGCTTGCAATAGAGTGCTTTTAGTTTCTTTTTCTCAATCATTTGTTTGGGTTTATAAAAACTAAAAGCAGGCATGTCGAGATAAATAGAGGTAAATTGATGCCGGTATTCATTGCGCAATAGATCTTTAGTTTTAATTTCTAAGATTTTGTGTTTAGAATGAACGTATTAAGACTCTTTGCTAGAAAAAAGTCACGGTGTGAATATTTTGCTAGCCTCGTATTGCAATATGCGACTTGCTGCCGCATTCTTACGACTGAAGCAAATGATGCTTGATTACGTCACGCCCATCCATTGATGCACTCCACAGTGTTCAACCGTTTGCTGGCTTTGAGGCGCTTATAGCGACATGCCATTCGTAGTGTGTCGCCTATCATTTATAAAATTGCAGGAGATTTGCAGTGCACATTGGTGTTCCTAAAGAAACACAGGCAGGCGAAACGCGAGTAGCCGCAACCCCTGAAACGATAAAAAAACTGATCAGCCAAGGCCATAGTGTCACGGTTGCCGCAGGAGCCGGTCTTTCAGCTAGCGTTGCTGACGAAGCTTACGCTGCTGCGGGCGCAAACCTTGCGAGCCAAGAGGCTGCATTGGCTGCAGATATCGTTCTAAAAGTGGTCGCTCCTAGCGCTGCTGAACTTGAGCATATTAAGCCGCAAGCAGTTGTTGTCGGCATGCTAAACCCCTTTTGCAATGCCACCATTGCCGCTCTGAATGCGCGTCAAGTGACCGCCTTCGCTTTGGAAGCGGCGCCGCGTACCTCGCGTGCGCAAAGCCTTGATGTGTTGTCTTCGCAAGCCAATATTGCCGGTTACAAAGCAGTATTGCTGGCAGCGAACCACTATCCGCGCTTTATGCCAATGTTGATGACGGCAGCCGGTACAGTTAAAGCTGCACGTATATTGATTTTAGGTGCAGGCGTTGCCGGTCTACAGGCGATTGCTACGGCCAAGCGTCTTGGTGCAGTGATTGAAGCGTCTGACGTACGCCCTGCGGTAAAAGAGCAAATCGAATCCTTAGGTGCAAAATTTGTTGATGTGCCTTTTATTACCGATGAAGAGCGCGAGTGTGCAGAAGGCGTCGGTGGTTATGCGCGTGCGATGCCAGCCTCATGGATGGAGCGTCAAGCGCAAGCCGTACACGAGCGTGCTAAGCAGGCTGATATTGTCATTACTACCGCGTTGATTCCGGGTCGTAAAGCGCCAGTATTGCTGCAAGCAGCGACTGTTGAAGCAATGAAGCCTGGTTCTGTAGTGATTGATTTAGCTGCTGCACAAGGCGGTAACTGCCCGCTGACCGTGGCTGATCAAGTGGTTAACCATAACGGCGTCACTATTGTTGGTCATACCAACTTAGCTGCGCTGGTGTCAGCCGATGCCTCTGCTTTGTATGCCCGTAACGTGCTGGATTTCTTAAAGCTGGTGATTGCCGAAGATGCCCAGTTCAAACTCAATTTAGATGATGACATCGTCGCAGCATGCTTAATGTGCCATGCCGGTGAAGTCGTTCGTAATAACGCTTAACAGGGGATACAGAGATGGAAATTGCCGACGGTATCTATAATTTAATTATTTTTGTGCTCGCGATTTATGTGGGCTATCACGTGGTGTGGAATGTTACTCCTGCGCTACACACGCCTTTGATGGCAGTAACCAATGCGATTTCTGCGATTGTCATCGTGGGGGCGATGCTTGCTGCCGCGTTGACGGTAACGCCACTTGGCAAAACCATGGGCACGCTGGCTGTAGCATTGGCTGCAGTAAACGTATTTGGTGGCTTTTTAGTCACTCGCCGCATGCTAGAAATGTTTAAGAAGAAGGCTGCAAAAGCCCCAGTGGAGAAAGGATAAGATGAGTATGAATCTAATCACGATCTTTTATTTGATCGCGTCGATATGTTTTATTCAGGCACTTAAAGGCCTTTCCCATCCAACTACTTCACGCCGTGGCAACCTGTACGGCATGATCGGTATGGGAATTGCGGTCGTGACCACGCTGGCGCTGATTATGAAGCTTAGCGTGCAGTTGGCCGATGGTGGCAGCCTTGCTCAAGGTATTGGTTATGTGTTGGTTGGTCTTTTAGTTGGTGGTACAGCCGGTACCATTATGGCTAAGCGTGTCGAAATGACCAAAATGCCTGAGCTCGTGGCTTTCATGCATAGCATGATTGGTTTAGCGGCGGTGTTTATCGCGATTGCTGCAGTAGTTGAGCCGCAGTCCTTGGGTATTGTTGAGCATATTACTGATGCCATTCCAGCGGGTAACCGTCTTGAGTTGTTCTTAGGTGCTGCGATTGGTGCGATTACCTTCTCAGGTTCGGTCATTGCCTTTGGTAAGTTGTCAGGCAAGTACAAGTTCCGCTTGTTCCAAGGCGCACCAGTGTCGTTTAAAGGCCAGCACCTGATTAACTTAGCCGTTGGTTTACTGATTATTGCTTTGGGTATCTACTACACTTTCACCGGTAATCTCACAGCGTTTGCTGTGGTTGTTGCTTTGGCATTTATTATTGGCGTACTGATCATTATCCCGATTGGTGGTGCTGATATGCCGGTGGTGGTATCGATGCTTAATAGTTATTCCGGTTGGGCCGCCGCGGGCATTGGTTTCTCGCTGAATAACTCAATGCTGATTATTGCAGGTTCCTTGGTCGGTTCTAGCGGTGCGATTCTCTCTTACATTATGTGTAAAGCGATGAACCGCTCGTTCTTTAATGTGATCCTTGGCGGCTTTGGTAATACACCAGATGCTGCAGTGGGTGGCGCACAGCAAGAGCAGCGTCCAGTGAAGTCAGGTTCATCCGATGATGCAGCGTTTTTACTGACCAATGCCGATACTGTGATTATTGTTCCAGGTTATGGTTTGGCTGTAGCTCGTGCACAGCATGCCCTGATGGAGTTGGCTGAGAAGCTGACCAATCATGGGGTCACTGTTAAGTATGCGATTCACCCTGTTGCGGGTCGCATGCCAGGCCATATGAACGTGTTACTGGCTGAAGCCGAAGTGCCTTACGAGCAAGTGTTTGAGATGGATGACATCAACTCAGAATTTGGCCAGGCTGACGTTGTACTGGTGCTTGGAGCCAATGACGTAGTCAATCCAGCGGCGAAAACTGATCCAAACTCAGCCATCGCAGGTATGCCGATTCTTGAGGCTTACAAAGCGAAAACCGTTATCGTCAACAAGCGTTCTATGGCCAGTGGTTATGCAGGTTTGGATAACGAACTGTTCTATATGGACAAAACCATGATGGTGTTTGGTGACGCGAAGAAAGTCATTGAAGATATGGTGAAAGCGGTAGATTAATTCTGTTTTATTGCTATGCAAAAGGCGGTGATAGCTTAGGTTATCACCGCCTTTTTTGTTAGGAGTTTGGCATCTTAGGGCGGCGGCGCAAGATAGGCTCTTCGATATATTTATAAGAGAACCATGCCATAAATAAAGAGAATGGTAGAACTATTAAAAATAGAGCTGGTTTGGATATCTCTGTATTACTTATGAGAAACCAAATAATAGGCCAATGCCATAGGTAAATACCATAACAGCGAACACCAACCCATTGTAGTATTTTTGAATCTAATGTTCTTTCAATAATGTTTTTATCATTTCTGGTGATAACGAATATTAATGCACATGATAAAAATAAAATAACGGGTTGTTGCCATACGAAATAATATTTTACTTTTGGATCCCAAAAGTATAAAGATAATAAAATACAGAAGCTTAGAGCAATGAGTATGTTTTTAAAAAATGGCATATTTCTGTATAGATAATTTAGACTTGGCTGTATAAAAGCTAATAAGCCACCGATTACAAAGGCGTCAATACGTGTGTCTGAAGCGTAATACAACCTGGACCATTCTGCACCACTGTCAACCAAGTAGATGCGCCAGGCTATTGATACTAGCATAATTGCTAGAAGTATCTTTGCAGAGTTTTTCCACACTTCTTTTCTTATGAGTAATAAAGCTAGTAAGGAGGGCCATATAATATAAAAATGCTCTTCAATTGCTAAAGACCATGTGTGGCCAAAAAAATGCGGGTAAACATAATTACTAAGTTTGCTAAAATTAGATGCGTAGATAAGAGTCAGAAATGCATCGTCAATTATAAAACGAAAATTTTCGACAAGAAAGTATGCGACAATAGTGTAAGGCACGACGCAAAATATTAATGCTGGGTAAAGTCTTAAAAGTCTACGTTTTGTAAATGTTAATAAAGATATTTTTCCGTTTTTCTCAATGTTTTTTATTAATGCTAACGTTATTAAAAAGGCTGATATAGTAAAAAAAATATCCATAAGGATATGAGTGTGTGGTAGCCAATTTATATTCACGTGGGCAGTCAGCACTGCAAGGGCAAAAATCCCGCGTAAACCATCAATAGCAGGAAAGTGAGAGCTTTTCTTCATTTTTGACATATCTCATTTTTATTTTTATTTTTAACATTTGTTACATTATGAGCATTAAGACTAGTGCTCGGCACTACAGTAGTCTTAAATAATCGACCTTAGTATAGCTGTTAAAAAACCTCATAGGCATAGAATACTGTGAAGTAGTCAAAGCATCTGAAGTGTGGTGATGTGCAGTGATTGCCTCAGTTAACGCTCAGAAAAGCCTTTATCCTCAAGGCTGCTATCAGACATATTGTCAAAACAACAACTCTTTACAGGTGGTTGCATGAGCACTGATTTAAGTAAATTTATCCGTAACAAGGCATTTTTGGACAAAGTCGTTACAGCAGACGAAGCAGTCACATGGATTGATGATGGCATGACTTTAGGAATGAGTGGTTTTACCTTGTTTGGTGAGCCAAAACTATTCCCTAAAGCTTTGGCCGAGCGCGGTAAAAAAGAAAAATTTAAGATTAATTTATTCACTGGTGCTTCGATGGGCCCAGCTGCCGACCAATCTATGGCAGAAGCGGATATCATTAAGTTGCGTGTTCCTTATCAAGGCAACCCTGTTCAGCGTAAAAAGATCAACGCCGGCGAAATCTTCTATATTGATCAGCACTTATCGCATGTGGCTGAGTCGATTCGTCAAGGTACTTACCCAGGAGTTGACTACGCAATTATTGAAGCAGCGGCGATCACTGAAGATGGCGATATTATCCCAACGGGTTCTGTGGGTAACTCACCGATTTTCTTGGCCACTGCAAAGCACGTAATCATTGAGTTAAATATCAGTGCGCCACCAGAGTATGAAGGCATGCATGATATTTACATGCAAACCCCTGCTGGCGAGAACACCCGTGAAGCAATCCCAATGTTTGAAGTAAGCAAACGCATTGGTACGCCAGGCATGAAAGTTGATCCTGCGAAAATTCGCGGCATCATCATTTCAAGCGAGCCTGATATTGCATCACCACTGTTTGAGCCTAACGCAGAAACTCAGCAGATTGCTGATAATCTGCTGCACTTTCTCGGTGAAGAGGTTAAAGCAGGCCGTTTAACTGAAAGCCTTGCGCCTCTTCAGTCCGGCGTCGGTTCAGTAGCTAACGCTGTGCTCAATGGTATGAAAACCTCAGGTTTTAAAGATATCGTGGTTGCCTCTGAAGTGCTGCAAGATGGCGTATTCGACTTGATTGATGCTGGTGTGGTCAAATTCGCCGCGGGTACAGCGCTGTCTTTGTCTGCCAAGCGTGTAGCGACCTTGGGTAAAGATTTAGCCAAGTACAAAGACAAGATTGTATTCCGCCCTCAAGAAATTTCTAACCACCCTGAGGTGATTCGTCGTCTAGGTATTATCTCGTTCAACACTGCCTTGGAGGTTGATATTTACGGTAACGTCAACTCAACGCATGTTGGTGGTACACACATGATGAACGGTATTGGTGGCTCAGGCGACTTCGCACGTAATGCGCG
>SMEN01000369.1_pt1 | contig 13538 bp, 11 predicted proteins | sample 2456271 | NCBI WGS metagenome assembly SMEN01 (sample SAMN10132593, study PRJNA489261) | soil metagenome | isolation source: day1 control-loamy sand soil ammended with raw manure from dairy cow... | place: USA | collected 2015-04-01 | reverse complement strand
GATGTTCGTTATAGAGTTATCAGGTCTGGTGACGTGTCCGAGCGGCCGAAGGTGCAACACTCGAAATGTTGTGTACGGTAACCCCGTACCGTGGGTTCAAATCCCACCGTCACCGCCACCGAAAACCCCTGGTCCGCCAGGGGTTTTCTTCTTTTGGAGATCAGACGTGGTGCACATACGGTGCACACTTCAACGGAGAGCAGTCGCGGCACGCCTGTCGTGCGTTGCGATCACCGATTCCGCCACCATGCTGGCCCGCACGCCCGCGACTGGGGAAAACACAACGAAGAGCGCCCGTACCAGGCGTCGCGCAAGCAGGACGAAATAGATCATTAGCCTGCCGGCGGGCTGCCGCACGCGCTGGGCGGCTGCCCGCAGGACCCCGGACGCAGAGAAAGATACCACCTGCTACCGGAGGCTGCGCGGAGACCCTCGCAGGTTAGGCGCAGCAGATCTGGAAGTTGCCGGCCTCGGCTCCTTCGGTGAATCAGCAGGCGCTACCTCCTATCGTGAAATGCCAGTGTTCAACTGGTGCCGATACTTGGTGAACGCCAGAATCAGCGTTGCAAACAGCAGTACTCCGCTGACAGCCCATCCGACCCCGGGGTAGCCAGCAAGCCCCGGGATGCGAGACAAGTTGATCGCGGCTACCGCAAGTAACAGAGGCACCAACATGACGTTCCTACTGACAGCAGATGAATTACCAGGTTGCATTGTCATTGGCCGCTTTCTTTCTCGTGCCTATCTGGGACCGCTCAGGCACTGTCCTACGAATGCGCCGTAAACAGCGGTGGAACAAGCCACACAGATGGGGTAGCCCATTTCCACGGTAACGACGCAGAAAGCCCCTCGAGTGCAGATAATCACGAGCGTCGCCCCGGTAGGGATGCGCAGCGTGCTGGGCACTTGAATACACACTCGGTGGCAGCGGCCGCAACGCCCACCGAGGAGCTTGCAGGAGACACGAAAGCCCACGACGGGCTCTTGAAGACGAAGATGGACTTGGGATGCGGCAAGAAGAACGCCTCCGGGCTGGCGCTAGTACTACCCGTTAACACCGCTTCGTTCGGGGTCTTATCTTTGTCAGTGAGGCGCGCCGCGTGTTCATAATGCCCGTGCGCATTACACACGTCCATGCTTCGGGCAATTAAATACTTCTGACTCACGGCAGACTACCCCTGCGAGGTTGGGGATCATGTGAAATTACACTGCCAGAGACGTTGCCTGCGCGCGAACTTACCTCCGAGTACTGTATTGTTCACAAGGTGCATCTCAGTCCAGATGCTGAACGAAGTCACTCGATCCTTTAGGAGGAAGTCATGGGTTTCATTGGTTGGATTGTTTTAGGCCTTATCGCCGGTGCGATCGCTAAGGCGATCAAGCCAGGTGAGCAGGGTGGCGGCTGGATCGCCACATTGCTGCTTGGTGTAGTTGGCGCAGTCATTGGTGGCTGGATTGGTTCCGCGGCATTCGGTGTCGGAGTGAACGAGTTCTGGGACCTCTCGACGTGGCTGCTGGCCATCGGTGGTTCGCTGATCGTCCTCATTATTTGGGGCTTTATCACGCGCAAACGGGCATAACCTGCACAACGGGACGGGGTCTTACCTTTCGAGGTAGGGCCCCGTTCTACTTAACGGGACGGCATGTTCCCGCAGTTTTTCTATTAAAGGGGTCGTTCTGGACGCACTATTCGCCAGTTCGCCTTGAAGGATCGCCAAATCCCGCCCCTGTTGTAGCGACGGGACTTGGATAAACGGTATGCGCCGATCATCAATTCCCCATATCAGATCCGAAAACCCAAGGCCCCCACCTAGGATTAAGCACATAACCTATCCTAAATAATACACGGTCGTTGTTTATCTAATCTGCGATGTCCTGTAAACGCATAGGCAAACCGGGACGATTCGGCATAAACCAGGCAACCTTACAGGCCGAATTTGAATTATTATTTCGATAATCGAACTAACTGTTCTAGACTGGATGGGTTCGGCTAATCCTGAACTCAACTACTGGCTTGGCGAATCTATCGCGTCCCCCAAGTGCGATCGATTGCCAGTAGAGCCCGTCAGCATCCCCCATATGCTGACGGGCTGCCATTTTTAAAGCTCGAAGCCGCCCCGCACCTCGCCTGTGGTCCGCACGCGGGCGTCTGTGCGGTTACGAAGCCACGTATCCCTAGCAAGCACATTGGCACCTGCTCCACACGGGTAGATGTGCTAATGGACGGTTCATTTATCTTTTATAGTGCCAAGTATTCGGTTATCTATTACTCCCGGCCTAGAACTGGCTTTACACCTGAAATTGGCCTCTCTGCTCTGCCGAATTTCACAGAGACGAGGCATCTGCTCGGCCTTGTTAGTTACTTCGGCTCCTTCGCCTCCACACATGAAAAAATGGTCCGTTTCGCCTCAAGGCGGCTACAGTGAAGCATCGATTCCATGCGCACGACCGCCTTGTTCCCGGACCGCCACATGCGCCATCAACGGTCTAATAACAACGTTCCATTCGGCAAATCGCATCTGGCAATCACTGCGACCGCCATCTTTTTTGCAACGCCACGTCGATAAGGGTCCACCATGTCGGCAGCCAACGACCCGTGCTCGACGCGGCAAACTGGTTGCATCCAGACCGATCATCCGTTCTGAAGAGCGCTGGCAGCGAGAGATTTGAAGACATCGTCCTGTATCGGAAGAACCTCATGATCTCCTTGGGTTTCCACCAATTACCTTTAGATCGTTGTCCCTGAAGCCGCCGCATAGTTTCCTGGCAAGGCAATGGTCGGGAGGGTACGTTATCCGTGCACACAGCCATCGTCTTGAGGATGAGCGACGAGCGTGCGATTCCCGACGCTGGCGTGGTAGCAGCCGCCCAAAATAGCATGACGACCCGCGAAAATGATCCTCATAGTATTGCAGCTTAAGGTTCCTTGTATGATGTGAACTGAACTTTGAGGTGCGCAGCCCTGCCTTCCCTTTGCGGCTGCCAGTGAAGGAAGTAATTCTGAAGATCTATCTACTTTCTTCAGTGTTGGAACACCAGTTTCAGCAGCCGGGACTCGCTCCAGCAATTTCTACGCTAGATCTCGGGCTCGTTGATACGTGGCTCGTTTCAGTCTTGTACCTTGCCACCTTCGAGCGAAGGTCACTGGTTTGAGGGAGGCGTTCTGTCGTTCCAGCTGCACATTCGCCCTCGACGCGCCAGAAACGTTTGCACTTCAGAAAGGCAAGTCAAAACCGATAACTACCTCACAGCTTTCGAAACATGGCACGATAAAAGGTATGAGCATCGAACCCGGAATCTACGAGCACTTCAAGGGCCGGCGCTACGAGGTGCTCGCCGTAGGCCGGCACAGCGAAACCGAGGAGCAGCTGGTCTTCTACCGCACCCTCTACGGCGACTACAGCTTCTGGGCCCGGCCGCTGGAGATGTTCGACGATCTCGTCGAGCGCGGGGACTACAAGGGCCCCCGCTTCCGACGCATCGCCTAGATGATCTGGTGCTCCTGCATCTGGGTTTCCAGCGAGGCACCGTTGAGCTCCAGGTACAGCTGGCCCTCGGTGACCGACAGGGACATGATGTTGCGACGGGTCAGCTCGGCCGCGGTCGCGTCGATGAACTTCAAGTCGAAGGAACGCACCACGATCTCCTGCGCACGGTGGATGGTTTTCCCGCTCCAGGAGGCCAGCAGCCGCTGCGGGTCGCGGTGGGTGTAGACCGCCGCACGGTCGGCCAGCTTGCTGCCGGTGTGCAGCCGCTGCGCATCCGGCGCGCCGACCTCGATCCAGGCGGTGGTCAGGCCGGTAAGGTCCTTGACCAGCACCGCAGGTTCCTCCCCCGAGGACACCCCGGCCGCGGCGAAGGCGATGCCCTCCTCGAATTCCAGGCAGTAGGCCAGCACCCTGGTGACCAGATAGGCGTCGGTTTCCGAAGGGTGCTGCGCCACGCGCAGGGATAGCTCCTCGTAGACCCCGCGATCCATGTCGGAGAGCTGGATGTCAAAGGTCCGTATAGTTGCGCCAATAGCCATGGTTCACGATTTTACCGTCCGGCGTTCGGCGGCAGCGCATCCAGGGTTGCAAGCCACGGCAGGAACAGCGCCACGGCGTCGGGCATGAAGCGTCCGGGTTCGGCGGCGACCTGCGCGATCAGCTCGGAAACCTCCAACCATTCCCCGCCCAGCACCTCCTCCGCCTGGAGCTTCAGCGGGCCGTTCGCGATCATCCAGTAGCGGAAGGCGCGGTATCTGGCATGCTCGTCGGCGAAGTCCGCCTCGCCCAGGCTGACCAGCTCTCCGCGCACCCCGAGTTCCTCGGCTGCTTCCCGGCGGGCGGATTCAAACGGGTCCTCCCCGGCCTGGATGACCCCGCCGGCGGTGAAGTCGAACAATCCGGGGTACAGGTCCTTGCTCCAGGTCCGCTGGTGGACGTAGATGCGGCCCTGCGGGTTGAACACCACGATCCCGGTGGCGCCGTGGCGCAGGTTCTCCGCCCTGACCCGGGACCGCGGGGCCCGCCCGATGACCGTTCCCCGCTCGCTGTACAGCGCCGCCTGCTCTTCCATGCCTCCAGCCTACGGGGCCGTCTTGCCCCTGGCGCCCTGCAGCATGCCGGCGACGACCAGCGCGAAGGTTCCGACCAGCACCAGCAGCCACAGGCCCAGCGCGTAGGAGTTGGTTTCCGCGTGATAGGTCGCGCCCATGGCCAGCGGCGGGAAGTATCCGCCCAGGCCGCCGGCGGCCGCGACCACGCCGGAGACCGCTCCGACCTTCTCCGGCGGGGTGGACGGGCCGATCCATGCGAACACCGCACCCATGCCCAGACCCATGGCGGAAGCCATCAGGATGAACACGGTTCCGGTGAGGATGCCTTCCTCCGGCTGCTGGCCCACGATATAGGCCAGCGACACGATGCCGGCCAGCGACACCAGCGCGATGACCTTCGGCCCGAACTTGTCCGCCAGCACGCCGCCGATCGGCCGGGCGACCACCGCGGCCACGGCGAACAGCGCGGTGCGCGTGCCGGCGCCCACCGGGTCCACTTGGTCGGGGTAGATGGTGGTCAGGTACTTGGGCAGGAAGGTGGAGAAGGCCACGAACCCGCCGAAGACGATGCCGTAGAGGAAGGACATCTGCCAGGTGATCGGCAGTTTCAGCGCTCCCATCACCTTGGGGACCAGCGGCTGGGCGTTCGGCGTCCAGGCCGGGGACTCGCGCAGGAAGAACCACACCAGCACGGCCATGACCACCAGCAGCCCGGCGATGAACAGGTGGGTACCGAGGTAGCCGATGCCGCTGAGCAGCCGCGGGGTGAAAAACGCGGAGACCGCGGTGCCGATCATGCCCATGCCGAACACGCCGTTGGCGAAGCCGCGCCGCTTCGGCTCGTACCAGGCGCTGGAGAACGGGACGCCCACCGCGAAGATGGTTCCGGCCACGCCCAGCAGCGTTCCGGCCACGATCAGCAGCGCAAAGCTTCCGATCGACCCGGCGAGCGCCACGAGCAGCACGGCCGGCACCGAGGCCAGCAGCACCACGGTGAACATCTTGCGCGCCCCGAAGCGGTCGGTCAGCGCCCCGGTGACGATGCGCCCCAGCGCTCCGACCAGCACCGGAGTGGCCAGCATGAGGGAGATCTGCCCCTCGGAAAGATCCATGCCTTCGGAGTAATACTTCTGGATCGGGGCGATCAGCATCCACGCCCAGAAGCCGACGGCGCTGGCCAGCGTGGCCAGCAGAACCTGGGGAAGTTGCCCGCGCAGGTCGGGGTGCGCAGGCGAAGTCGATGGTGCGGAATTCGTGCTCATTTCAACCCTCCACGGGGCAAAGATCAGGATTATTCACACAGCTTCTACAGTGCACCCTAAACGCTGTTTCACCCCCGCGCCAGAGCGGAAGATTAATTTCCTGCCAGTGGCTGGCTTTAAATGCTCCGGGACCTTTTCGCAAGACCCCCTTGAAACTCTCAGGGTTAAGGACGAAGCTGGTGGCACGAGTCACAGTTAGGGAGACCCTGCAATGACAGACCGGCCACACCACACACCACCGGCCACCGATGGTCCTCTCGCCGATTCGCTGCTTTCCATGGGCAGATTTCTGCGCCGCGGCGAAACCAGCGATGACCTGCGAGCCATGTTCCTTTCCGGAGGGCGCCAAGGAGACGTCTTCTACCGCGACCGATGGTCGCACGACAAGGTGGTCCGGTCCACCCACGGGGTGAACTGCACCGGGTCCTGCTCCTGGAAGGTGTACGTCAAGGACGGCATCATCACGTGGGAAACCCAGCAGACCGACTACCCCTCCGTCGGCCCCGACTCCCCCGAGTACGAACCCCGCGGCTGCCCGCGCGGCGCGGCGTTCAGCTGGTACACCTACTCCCCCACCCGGGTCCGCTACCCGTACATCCGCGACGTGCTGGCCAAGCTGTACCGCGAGGCCAAGGCCGCGCACCCGGATCCGGTGGAGGCCTGGGCCTCGATCGTCGAGGATCCGGCCAAGGCAGCAAGCTACAAGAGGGCCCGCGGCAAGGGCGGGCTGATCCGCACCACCTGGGACGAAGCCCTGGAGATCGCCGCGGCGGCCCAGGTCTACTCGGTCAAGAACTATGGTCCGGACCGGATCGCCGGCTTCTCCCCGATCCCGGCGATGTCCATGGTCTCGCACGGAGCCGGGTCCAGGTACCTGAACCTCATCGGCGGCACCATGCTCTCCTTCTACGACTGGTACGCCGACCTCCCGGTGGCCAGCCCGCAGGTGTTCGGCGACCAGACCGACGTCCCCGAATCTGCCGACTGGTGGAACGCGCAATACCTGATCATGTGGGGCTCGAACGTCCCGGTCACGCGCACCCCGGACGCCCACTTCATGGCCGAGGCGCGCTACCGCGGGCAGAAGGTCGTGTCCGTCTCCCCCGACTACACCGACAACACCAAGTTCGCCGACGAGTGGGTCGCGCTGCAGCCCGGCACCGACGGGGCCCTGGGCATGGCCATGGGGCACGTGATCCTCAAGGAGCACTACGTCGACAAGCGCACCGCGCCCTTCGAGGACTACATGCGCCGCTTCACCGATTCCCCGTTCCTGGTGGAGATCGACGCGGCCACCGGCACCCCGGTGCCCGGAAAGTTCCTCACCGCCGCGGACCTGGGCCTGGAGGACGAGGAGAATGCCGCGTTCAAGCCCGCGCTGCTGGATGCGAGCGGCGCCGCCCGCGTCCCGCGCGGAACCCTGGGGCACCGTTTTTCCGCCGCGGACAAGGGCCGGTGGAACCTGGATCTGGGAGACATCACCCCCATGCTCTCGGTCATGGACCTGGCCAGCTGGGACGGGCAGAGCGCAGAAATCAGCCTGCCGCGCTTCGATCTGGCCCCCGAAGCCGGCCAGGAGCACGCCGGTGGATCCGGCGTGGTCTCCCGCGGGGTGCCCGTGGTGCACATCGCCGGCAAGCAGCTGACCACCGTGTTCGACCTGATGCTCGCCCAGTACGGCGTGGGGCGCGATTCCCTGCCCGGGCACTGGCCAACGGACTTCATGGACGCCTCCACCGTGGGCACGCCGGCCTGGCAGGAGGAGCATACCGGGGTGCCGCCGCAGCAGGCGATCCGCATCGCCCGCGAGTTCGCGGACACCGCCGAAAAGTCCGGGGGCCGCTCGATGATCCTGATGGGCGCGGGCACCAACCACTGGTTCCATTCGGACACCATCTACCGCACCTTCCTGGCGCTGACCATGATGACCGGCACCCAGGGCGTGAACGGCGGCGGCTGGGCGCACTACGTCGGGCAGGAAAAGGTCCGTCCGCTCACCGGCTACCAGCAGTACGCCTCCGCCGGCGACTGGAGCCGCCCGCCGCGGCACACCATCGGCACGGCGTTCTGGTATCTGGCCACCGACCAGTGGCGCTACGACGGGCTGCCGGCGAACTCGCTGGCCTCCCCGCTGGCGCGCGGCACGTTCGACGGGCGCACCACCGCGGACTGCCTGGTGGAATCGATCAAGCGCGGCTGGATGCCTGACTACCCGACGTTCAACCGCAACCCGCTGGATCTGGTGGACGAGGCCGAGGCGACGGGCAAGGACCCCGCGGCCCATGTGGTGGATTCGCTCACCGACGGTTCGCTGGCCTTCGCCTGCGAGGACCCGGACTCCCCGGCGAACTTCCCGCGGGTGGTGCTCATCTGGCGCGCGAACATCCTGGGCTCCTCCGGCAAGGGCAACGAGTACTTCCTCAAGCACCTGCTGGGCACCGACGCCTCGGTGCGCGCCCCGCAAACCCCGCAGGGCTCGCGCCCGGTGGACATGGCCTGGCACGAGACGGCGCCGGAGGGCAAGCTGGACCTGCTGGCCACCGCGGATTTCCGCATGACCAGCACCACGCTGTTCTCCGACCTGGTCTTCCCGGCCGCCACCTGGTATGAGAAGTACGACCTGTCCTCCACGGACATGCACCCGTTCATCCACTCCTTCAACCCGGCGATCGCCCCGCCCTGGCAGACCAAAACAGACTTCGAGCTGTTCGGGCAGATGGCCAAGCGCTTCGGGCAGTTCGCCGCGACCCATCTGGGCACACGCAAGGACCTGGTCGCGACCCCGTTGCAGCACGACACCCCGGATGCCATGGCCACCGTCAAGGGGCAGGTCCCGCAGGGCGCGCCGCTGGTGCCGGGGCTGACCATGCCCAAGCTGACAGTGGTGGAACGCGACTACCCGAACATCTACGAGCGCTGGAGTTCCCTGGGACCACTGACCGAAAAGCTCGGCATGGCCACCAAGGGCGTGAAGTACCAGGTCGGCCCGGAGATCGAGGCGCTACGCCGGCTGAACGGAGCGACGGGCGACGGCTCGGTGAAGCTGGACACCGACCAGAAGGCCTGCGAGATGATCCTGGCCTTCTCCGGCACCTCCAACGGGCGGCTGGCCACGGCCGGCTTCCGGCAGCTGGAGGAGCACACCGGGCAGAAGATGGCGTTCCTCTCCGAGGAGCACGAGGGCTCGCGCATCTCCTTCAGGGACGTGCAGGTCCAGCCGCGCAGCGTCATCACCTCCCCGGAGTGGTCCGGCTCGGAGCACGGCGGGCGGCGCTACACCGCGTTCGCGATCAACGTCGAGCATCTCAAGCCCTTCCACACGCTCACCGGGCGCATGCACTTCTACCTCGACCACGACTGGATGCAGGAACTGGGCGAGACGCTGCCGATCTACCGGCCGCCGCTGGACATGCACCGGCTGTTCGGCGACGCCCAGCTGGGCGAGGTCGGGGCGCACGAGTCCGGCAACGCGGAGGTCGCGGTGCGCTACCTGACCCCGCACTCCAAGTGGTCCATCCACTCCGAGTACCAGGACAACCTGTTCATGCTCTCGCTCTCCCGCGGCGGGCCGACCATCTGGATGTCCCCGCAGGACGCGGCGAAGATCGGGGTGCGGGACAACGAGTGGATCGAGTCCTACAACCGCAACGGCGTGGTGGTCGCCCGCGCGATCGTCTCGCACCGCATGCCCGAGGGCACGGTGTACATGTACCACGCGAAGGACCGCACGGTGGATGTGCCGATCGCTGAAACCAGCGGCAAGCGCGGCGGCATCCACAACTCGCTGACCCGCATCCTCATGAAGCCCAGCCACCTGATCGGCGGCTACGGGCAGCTGGCCTGGGCGTTCAACTACCTCGGCCCCACCGGAAACCAGCGCGACGAGGTCACCACGATCCGCCGCCGCAACCAGGAGGTGCAGTACCGATGAAGGTCATGGCCCAGATGTCCATGGTGATGAACCTGGACAAGTGCATCGGCTGCCACACCTGCTCGGTGACCTGCAAGCAGGCCTGGACCAACCGGTCCGGGGTTGAGTACGTGTGGTTCAACAACGTGGAGACCCGGCCCGGCGTCGGCTACCCGCGCACCTACGAGGACCAGGGCAAGTGGCGCGGCGGCTGGACGCTGAACAAGCGCGGCCGGCTGAAGCTGCGCGACGGCGGGCGCCTGCACAAGCTCTCGCGCATCTTCTCCAACCCCAAGCTGCCCGGGATCCAGGACTACTACGAGCCGTGGACCTACGACTACGACATGCTGCTGAACTCGCCGGCCGGCGAGCACACCCCGGTGGCCACCCCGAAGTCGCTGCTGACCGGCAAGGACATGAAGATCTCCTGGTCCGCGAACTGGGACGACAACCTGGGCGGCTCGCTGGAGACCATGGACCAGGACCCGCTGCTGGCCAAGATGAGCGAGGAGGTGAAGGCCGAGTACGAGAAGGCCTTCATGTTCTACCTGCCGCGCATCTGCGAGCACTGCCTGAACCCCTCCTGCGTGGCCTCCTGCCCCTCGGGCGCGATGTACAAACGCGCGGAGGACGGGATCGTGCTGGTGGACCAGGACGCCTGCCGCGGCTGGCGCATGTGCGTCTCGGGCTGCCCCTACAAGAAGGTCTACTTCAACCACCGCACCGGCAAGGCCGAGAAGTGCACGCTGTGCTACCCGCGCATCGAGGTCGGACTGCCCACGGTCTGCGCTGAAACCTGCGTGGGCCGGCTTCGCTACCTGGGCCTGGTGCTCTACGACGCCGACGCCGTGGCCGCGGCCGCCAGCGTGGAAGACGAGCACCAGCTGCTCGACGCCCAGCGCAGCGTGCTGCTGGACCCGAACGACCCGGCGGTCATCGAGGCCGCCCGGGCCGAGGGCATCGAAGAAGACTGGATCGCCGCCGCGCAGGCCAGCCCCATCTGGCGGCTGATCCGCGACTACGAGGTCGCGCTGCCGCTGCACCCGGAGTACCGCACGATGCCGATGGTCTGGTACATCCCGCCGCTGTCCCCGGTGGTGGACGTGGTCACCAACACCGGCAACGACGGCGAGGACGCGAACAACCTCTTCGCCGCGATCGACAAGCTGCGCATCCCGGTCGGCTACCTGGCCGAGCTGTTCACCGCCGGGGATCCGGCGCCGGTGGAGCTGTCGCTGCGCAAGCTGGCGGCCATGCGTTCCTACATGCGGGGCGTCTCCCTGCATGACGAGCACGATGAATCCATCGCGAACGCGGTGGGCATGAGCGGTGCGCAGATCCAGGAGATGTACCGGCTGCTGGCCATCGCGAAATACGAGGAACGCTATGTCATCCCGGCCGCCCACGCCGAGCAGGCCCACGACCTTGAGGAAATGGGCTGCTCGCTGGACTTCGAGGACGGACCGGGCATGGGAGGCGCCGGACCGTTCGGCTCCTCCTCCGGCGCCTCGGTCCCGGTGGCGGTGGAGAACTTCCACTCGTTGAAGAACCGGCAGACCGCGGACCGGCCGTCCAGCCCGGGGCGCGTCAACCTGCTGAACTGGGACGGCAACGGCAAACCCGACGGCTTGTTCCCGCCCGAGGAGAAGAAATGATTCCGCGGCTGTTCAACCGGGCGACCCCGCGCCGCCCGTTGCCCGGGGGGCTGGATCCGGTGCGGATGAGCCGTGCCGAGCGCTCCCGGGTGCACATGCTGGCCTCGCTGCTGCTGGACTACCCGGACGATGCCTGGTTCGCCCGGCTCGACGAGCTCGAGTCCCATCTGGTCCGGGTTCCCCCGCAGATCGCCGGGCTCTTCGCCGGGTTCATCGATGCCGCCCGGCAGGCCGGGGCCGGCCGGCTGCAGCGCGACTACGTGGACACCTTCGACTTGAAGCGCAAGTGCAGCTTGTACCTGAGCTACTTCGCCACCGGGGACACCCGCAAGCGCGGCACCGCACTGGTCACCTTCATCGAGGCCTACCGGGCCGCCGGCTGGGACTTCGACGCCGAGGAGCTGCCTGACTACCTGCCTGCGGTGCTGGAATTCTCCGCCCGCAGCGAGGACGAAATCGCCGAGGTGCTGCTGGCGGCCCATGTGGAGGGCATCGAGGTGCTGCGCGCCGCGCTGGAAGCGACGGACAGCCTCTGGGCTCCATTGGTCCGCACCATCACGCTGTCCCTGCCGCCGGTCGACGCCGCCACCCGGGAACGGGTGCTGGCGCTGGTCAGCGAGGGCCCTCCCACGGAGACCGTGGGCCTGTCTTTCCTTGGAAACCTTCCACCATTCAGTCCTAGGGGGAACCCGTGAGTACCGGATCGCTTCTGTTGTGGGTGGTGCTGCCCTACGCCTGCGCCGTGGTCTTCATCGTCGGGCACATCTGGCGCTACCGCTTCGACAAGTTCGGCTGGACTACCCGGTCCAGCCAGACCTACGAAAGCCGGCTGCTGCGCTGGGGGTCGCCGATGTTCCATCTGGGCATCTTGATGGTGATCGCCGGCCACGTGGTCGGCCTGCTGATCCCTCGCGAATGGCTATACGCCATCGGCATCGACGAGCACATGTACCACCTTGGAGCGACATGGCTCGGCACCGCGGCCGCCATCCTGACGCTGGCTGGCCTGGCGATCCTGATCTACCGGCGCCGCACGGTGGGGCCGGTCTTCCTGGCGACAACCCCGATGGACAAGGTCATGTACGTCTTCCTGGGGGCTGCGCTGTTCTTCGGCACCTTGGCGACACTGGTGTACCAGGTCTTCGGGTCGGGTTATTCCTACCGCGAATCGATCTCCCCGTGGATCCGGCAGATGATCATTTTCCAGCCCCATCCGGAAATGATGGAGCAGGTGCCGATCTTCTTCCAGCTCCACGTGATCACCGCGTCGCTGTTGTTTGCGCTGTGGCCGTTCACCCGGCTGGTCCACGTATTCTCGGCACCGATCCCCTACCTGTTCCGCCCGTACATCGTCTACCGTTCGCGGGATGAGTCCCGGGGTGCAGGCGCACGGCCGGTACGCCGCGGCTGGGATCCGATCACGACTCCTCCGGACAACCGCGGACGGCGCAGGCGATAACCGAGCCAGAAAATCGTGCCGGTTCCACCTCTCTGGTGGAACCGGCACGGTTGATTAACGCGCCGTGAGTCAGTTGCGCGCCTGCTGCGAAGCGCGCTTGGGCTGGAGTACCCCGAAAATCAGATAGAACAGAAGCCACAAGACCGCACCGACCATGAGGAACATCCCGAGTACCTGCAGATAGTCCATGGCATTGGCCAAGATGAACCAGCCGCTGAGATACATCGCGGGAAGTACCGTGACCAGCATGATTCCAAAATGGACCACTGACTGCATTTTGAGGTTCCAGGCCTTGACTTGGTAGACCGAGGAAGCGCCGCAGACCGCCGCTGCGATCACGCCGAGCGCGAAGCTGCCCCGGGCATTGGCGGTATCTCCCTGGGCAAGCAGCAGCACCCCCAACATCGCCATGATGACGAGCGGGATCATTATGAGGGCGAGGGTGCGACGTAGTGGCGACATGGCTAAAGCCTAGGCCACAGCTACAACTTATTCTATAGATTTGAGAATCTCTCTTCGGGCGCTGCTCCCCCCGCGAATCACGGATGAATCAACGCCATGCGCCGACTACCTCGTTCGGCGGCACTTGCCCATCATGCGAATCCGAGACGCAATGTCTTTGGGCGTGGGTGGTGGGCAGGCTCCACCCCTGGGTGCGGGGTGGGGCCTGCCCATAGAGCATGGCGGTCCGTGCGGTCCGTGTGGTCGTGGT
>SMEN01000550.1_pt1 | contig 13549 bp, 12 predicted proteins | sample 2456271 | NCBI WGS metagenome assembly SMEN01 (sample SAMN10132593, study PRJNA489261) | soil metagenome | isolation source: day1 control-loamy sand soil ammended with raw manure from dairy cow... | place: USA | collected 2015-04-01 | reverse complement strand
TTATCGCCAAAGCCATAAAATAGCGCTCATGGAAAAAGAACGTATCTCAAAATTAATGGCCCAGCGCGGCATGTGTTCACGCCGTGAGGCGGATGCTTTTATCGAGCGCGGCTGGGTGCGTGTGGACGGTGAAACCGTTTCTGAACTGGGGAGCAAAGCCTACCCCAATCAGAAAATCACATTGGAAAAACAAGCGCGTCAGCGCCAGACCCAACGTGCCACGATCTTGTTGCACAAGCCCGTGGGCTATGTGTCGGGGCAGGCCGAAGCGGGTTATCGTAATGCCGTGTCCTTGATCAGCGCCGCAACGCAGTACAAGGGCGGCCGGGGCGGCCAACGCTTTGACCCTTCGCATTTGCGCGGTCTGGCACCGGCTGGTCGTCTGGATATTGACTCCACCGGCTTGTTGATCCTGACTCAGGACGGTCGTATTGCGCGGCAGATTATTGGCGAAGACTCAGTCATCGACAAAGAATATCTGGTCCGTGTTACCGGCAAACTGAGCGAACGCGGTCTGGAACTGCTCAATTACGGCTTGAGCCTGGACGGCAAGCCTTTGCTGCCCGCCCAAGTGTCCTGGCAGAACGACGACCAGCTGCGTTTTATGCTGCGCGAAGGCAAAAAACGCCAGATTCGTCGCATGTGCGAGCTGGTCGGCTTGAAAGTCGTAGGCTTGAAGCGTGTGCGTATCGGTGAGCTGGTACTGGGCGATCTGCCTGTGGGCCAGTGGCGCTACATGAAAGAATCCGAGCGCCTGGCCTAAGGAACAAGGGGCGGCTTACAGCCCCGAGTGATGAAGTTGAAAGCTGGCCCTATCGTCCTGGGCCAGCGTTTTTGTTAACCAGGGCAGACTTTGTTCCAGTGCTTTGAGCAGCGTCCAAGGGGGATTGCTGATGAACAAGCCACTGCCATGCAAACCCAAACCATTTTTGGCCGGAGCACGAACCGACAGGCTGACATGCAGCCAGGGCGTATCCAGTTGCTCCAGCTTGCGTTGCAAGACCTGCACTTCGGGTCGTTGCACAATGGGATACCACACCACAATACAGGCTTGAGCAAAACGCTTGAGGGCATTTTTCACGCTCGTCAGCACTTGCTGATAATCAGCCTTGGCCTCGTAAGAGGGGTCCATCACCACAATGGCGCGCCGCGATGGAGGCGGCAGCAAGCGTCCCAACTGTTCAAATCCATTGTCTGGATATAGGCGTACCCGACGGTTGCCTTTTGGAAATAGTTGCGCCACGTTTTCGCTAAGAATCTCAAATTCAGACGGGTGCAGCTCAAAGCCGTGAAAGCTGTCTTGCGGGCGCAAGCGCTCTAAAGCCAGCCAGGGGGAGCCAGGGTAATAACGTGCCGTGCCATCGGGGTTGAGGTCTGCAATTGCATCAAGGTACTGCTCGACGAGTTCAGGGTAATGGTCTTGTTGCAAGACTCGATCCAGGCCATCGTAGAACTCGCCTTTGGTTTGTGCCCAATCGTGCTCCAGATCATAAATACCCGCACCGCAATGCGTATCAATGATGCTGTAGGCGCTGTCTTTTTGGGCGTAGTAATTAAAGATATGCAGCAAGGTGGCGTGCTTGAGCACATCCGCATGATTGCCGGCATGAAAGGCGTGACGGTAACTGAACAAGAGAAATCCTGGGATGGAACGGGTTAAAGAGTGTCGGGACGAATGGTAGTGACTTTATCAGTGAAAACGCCATTGCAGCCCCAATCCAGCAGTTCACGCACCCGTTCGGCATCGTTCACCGTCCAGACGGCCACGGTATAGCCCGCCTGGCGTATGGCTTGGATCAAAGCCTGGTCTACAAAGCGGTCATTCAGATTCAGGCCCAGGCAACCTAGACGTTCCAGGCGCTCAGGCCAGTCGGCGGGGGCGGCTTCTTCGATCAGCAAGGCACGGGGCAGGGTGGGAACAGCCTCTTGGGCCGCTTGCAGCTCGCGCCGCCAAGGCCACCAAACGGCCCGTTTGCGCTTCGTCGCCTGTAGTGGGTTTGATTTCGATATTGCTGTGAATTTGATTGGCCAGGGTAAAGGCGGCAATCGAGTTCAAGGTGGGGATAGGTTCGCCCGCGTAAGCGGTGGAATGCCAGGCCCCAAAATCCAAGGTGGACAGTTCGGCGAAAGTCAGCGCAGAAGCCAGCCCCTGCCCATTGGAGGTGCGTTCCAGCTCATCGTCATGCAGCAGCACGGGGACCCCGTCACGGCTCAGTTTGACGTCGTACTCCATCATGTGAAAACCGTTCTGAGCCCCAATCCGCATGGCGGCCAGCGTGTTCTCCGGGGCAACCTTACCTGCTCCACGGTGAGCAATCAAAGCAGGGTAAGGCCAGTGATGATTCATTGAAGGCATGGCGGACTCGCAAGAGGCGTGATAAAAAGCCAATGTACTATTTTAACCGGGGCTGTACACTGTACGGTTACGGTTTTGGATTTACAATCCGATCCTAGGCCGAATCAGGCACCCATGACGCTAGCACCTGCGCAGCGTAGGGCTCGCTTAATGAAGCCACAGTTTACGTCAAACACACTTGATCCAAACACGGTATATTTTCAGGCCGAGCCGGGCTCTCCGGCCTGATGCGCCGCCCGCAGCGCCCTGCTGCAAGCGAAAGTAGGTGATGATTAATGTTCGAGATTATCCGTAAGAACCAACGCGTCATGCAGCTGGTGCTGTTAGTACTGATTTTGCCGTCTTTTGTACTGATCGGCGTTAGCGGCTACTCCAGCTACGTTTCTGGCGATAGCGATATTGTCAAAGTGGGCGATAGCGCCATTACTTCCCAGGAATTCGATCGTGCGCGCCGCATGCAGCTCGACGAGATGCAGCGTAACAATCCTTCCGGTTTTGACCTGGCGCAGGCCGACAGCATAGAGAGCCGTCGTCTGTTGCTGGAATCCCTGGTTGATCAGCGAGTACAAATTGAAGTGGCCACTGCGGCACGCTTTAATGTGTCCGATATTGCTCTGCGTGACAACATTGCCACCATGCCTGAGTTCCAGGAAAACGGCACATTCTCGCCAGCGCTTTATAGCCAGGTCCTGGCCTCGGCAGGTATCAATACCCGTGACTTCGAGCAAAGCCAGCGCGGCCAATTGGCCCTGGAACGCGTGCTCGGTCCGGTGGCCGCCAGTACCGCCATGCTGCCTAGCGTGATGAACAAACTGGAAATTGCCCTGACCGAAGAGCGTGGTGTACGTACCCGCAACTTCCTGGCCCGCGATTTTGAGTCCACCGTTCAGATCAGCGATGACGATTTGCAAGCGTGGTACGAAGCCAATAAGCAGTCCTTGGAATTGCCCGAACAAGTCAAAGTCTCCACCAATTTGGCCACGCCTACCGAAGATCAGCTCAAGCAATACTACGAACAGAACAAGGCCCGCTATGTGCAGCCCGGCCGTGTGAACATCAGCCATATTCTGGTGACACTACCTTCCGGTGCCTCGGATAGCGAGCGTGAGACCGCTCAAGCCAAGGCTCGTGAACTGGCTGAAAAAGCCCAGGCCAATAAGGCTGGCTTTGCCGACCTGGCTCGCGATAATTCCCAGGATGAAGGCAGCGCCCGTGAAGGCGGCGAACTGGGCTGGATCAGCAAAGGTTCCTGGCCTAGCGTATTGGAAAGTGCGGTGTTCGCCTTGGCCAAAGGTGACGTCTCCGGCGTGATTGAAGGTCCTAACGGTTTCCATATCTTCAAGAGCAACGAGGTTCAGCCTGAACAGGGCGAGTCGTTTGAGCAGGCCCGCAGCAAAGTGCAGGACGAAGTGCGCAAGCAATTGGCGTCCGAGCGTTTTGCCGATATGGCCAGCAAGTTGACCAATCTGGTCTACGACAACGAAGACAATCTGGAAGCGGCCGCCAACGCTCTGGGCCTGAATGTGCAACAAGCCGAGGGCATCACGCGCCAAGGCTTGATTCCTGCCTCGCAAGTCGAAGGTGAACAGGCTGCTGCCAAAAGCCCCGAGGCCGCCGTTCTGGATGACAGCCGCGTGCGTCAGGCTTTGTTCAACCCAGAAACCTTGGCATCACGTAAAAACGCAGGCGTGATTGAAGTCTCGCCAGACACCTTGATTGCCTTGCGTGTGGTGGACGTGAAAGCGGCCCATGTGCCTAGCCTGGACAAGGTGCGCACCATTGCGCAGGAAAATCTGCGTCGTGAGAAAGCCGTGGCGATGGCCGTTCAGGCCGGTGAGGACTACCTGAAGCAATTGAGCGAAGGGGCTACACCTGAAGAATTCTCGGCTCAGTTTGCTGTTAGCCGTGCTGAATTCCCCGAGATGGACGAGGCCTTGTTGAACAAGGTGTTGGCCAATCCTGTCGATAAGCTGCCTGCTTATGTGGGTGATCGTCAGCCACAGGGCTACACCGTGGTGCAGATTTTGAGCCACGAGCCTGGCAAGGCTGGCAACCCGGGTCTGGAAATGCTGACGGCTCAGCTCAATCAAGCCATGGCCCGTACCGAGACTCAGGCTGTCTTGCAGGCAATGCGAGTTGAAGAAAAGGTTCAGTTCCTGCCAGAAGCAGAGAAAGAACTGACAGCCAGCGGCGATAGCGAGTAAGTTTTTAAGGTCAGAACCTGTAACCCTGGGGCGCAGTCGCTCCAGGGTGTTTTTTTAAAGAGCATTCTGATGAGTCACTCTGAAACTTCCCAAGTACGGCGGCGCCTTTTAGGCGCCGCAACTGTTTGGGGCCTGACAGCTCCATGGTGGGCGTATGCGGCTCCTCAGGGCACCTTTATCGAACGCAGCCTGAACCGGCCTGTGCCGGGTGGCGTGGCCGTGCTGGACCTGGGGGCAGGTTCTCAAGCTCCAGTGGTGCACTTTAACGGCCATCGCGTCTTGGTAATTCAGGATGCCGACCATCGCTGGAAAGCGATTGTCGGACTGGACCTGAAAACGCAGCCCGGCCAGCAAAGTGTATCGGTGCAAGGACAGTCCGCCGTGACTTTTCAGGTAGGCAGCAAGCGTTATCGCGAACAGCGTATTACCTTGAAAAACAAAGCCCATGTGAATCCTGATCCGCAGCAGCAAGCACGTTTTGAGCGTGAGTATGAAGAGCAGATGCAGGCCTATGCCCGCTTTCGGACCGAAGGCCCCAGTAATGTGATTTTTGAAAAACCAGTGCCGGGTCGCCTGACTAGCCCTTTTGGCCTGCGTCGTTTTTTCAACGGTGAAGAACGTAATCCACATTCGGGTTTGGATTTTGCTGCGGCAACGGGCACCGCCGTCAAAGTCCCTGCTGATGGTGTCGTTACTATCGTGGCGGATTACTTCTTTAACGGTAAAACCGTTTTTGTCGACCACGGCCAGGGCCTGATCACTATGTTCTGCCACTTATCAGCGTTTGATGTGCGGGTGGGCGATAGCGTGCGCAAGGGCGATGTTGTGGCTCGGTCTGGTGCCACTGGTCGGGCGACCGGCCCGCATTTGCACTGGAACGTCAGTTTGAATCAGGCACGGGTTGATCCCGCTATTTTTATTGGCGCTTTCCAGCCCTAAACAGGCGTTTAAGGTTTTTCATGATTATCGGCTCGGCATATCGACGGGGGTTGCGAGACAGTGCCTCTATTGCATTAGGCTATGTGCCAGTGGCAATTTCCTTTGGCCTGACGGCGGTTCATGCCGGTTTGTCGCCTTGGTTGGCGGTCCTGGTTTCCCTGATTGTGTATGCCGGGGCCAGCCAGTTTATTTTGATCAGCTTGTTGGTTGCCGGCGCTGCCTATCCCAGTATTTTGGGTATTGTGCTGCTCATGAACCTGCGCCATATTTTTTATGGCCCTACCTTGATGGGCTTTTTTACCGGGCCTAGAACGGTATCCAGCCTGTTGATGGCTCCCGGCCTGACAGATGAAGTCTTTGCCGCTTCTGCGGCTGGTGTGGCACGTCAACCAGCCCAGGAGCAAGAGTCCTGGTATTGCGGTCTGCAGCTGGGTTCGTACGTGTCTTGGGTACTGGGGACAGCACTAGGCGCCTTTTTTGCCAGTGACTTATTGGGACAGTCTCTCGTACTGGAGAAAACCTTAGGCTTTGTATTACCCGCCCTGTTTTTTGCCCTGCTGTTGGAAATTCGCCGTTCGGCGCCGTTACCGGTTTTGGTGGCGGCGGCCTTGGGTGCTTTATTCGCCATGACCTTGTTGCCCTCATACCTGGCGATAATTGTGGGCATGCTGGCAGGTGGTGTAATGGCCTTGCGCCGCGCTTAAGGAGTCGAGATGGATTGGGGTTTTCTGCTCATGATCGTGCTGGCGGGCCTGGGCACTTTTTTGATTCGTTATCTGCCTTTGCGTTTGGGTGGGCGTCAACGTCAAGCGGACCCGAGCCGTGTATCGATCTGGCCACGCTTGTTCGGCGCTATTGGCCCGGCAGGTGTCGTGGCCTTGCTGGTAGTGTCTTTGATTTCTTTGCTGCGTCCCGAGCATATGTCGCTGGATTTGCCGCCGCTGCTTGCCGGGTTGGCAGGCGTGCTACTGGGCCGCCGCTGGCCGGGCGGTATTGCGGGCTCTACGCTGACAGGGGTGCTGGCCTACGGCCTTTGTGTCGCGTATGTGGGTGTCTAGGCTCCTCCTGGCATAAGGCAGCTGGCCACTGGCAGCAGAGGTCTGGACGCTGATGTACGGCCGGGAACATTCTGCTCCCGGCTCCTCATTGGATCAGAGTTGGCTGAAATCGGGCAGGCTGGCGATGACTTTCTGCCAGTGCTGAAATTCCTGTTTGCCTTTGTTCTCCAGTTCTTCAGGGGTGCTGCTGGCGCTTTGCATGCCGGCTACACGCAGCTTTTCTTGGATCGACGCCTGATTGAGCGTAGTGGCAATTGAGGCCTGAGCTGCTTCGATAATCTCAGGAGCGGTATCCGCCGGTGCATAAAAGGCCAGCCATCCCTTGACCTTAAGCTGGGGATAGCCCAGCTCCGCAATAGAGGGGGTATCAGGCAGTAAAGGGTCCCGTTGGCTGTCAAATAAGGCCAGCACCTTAACCTTGCCCGCTTGAGATTGCTGAATCAACTCTCCAATATTCAGGATTGCCGCCGGGACTTGTGCGCCGACCAGCGCCACAATGGCTTCGCTGGCCCCTTTGTAGCCTACGTGTTCAAGCGCAACGCCCAAGGTCTGACCCAGGTGCAGACCGGCCAGATGCTGGCCGCTGCCCGTGGATGAACTGGCAAAAAACGTCTGGTTTGGATCGGCTTTCACGCTTTGGACATAGTCCGCAAAGCTGTTGATACCCGCGCTGCCGGGTACGGCTAGTCCCAGGTTCCAGTTCACAGCATTGCTGATGGGGGCCAGGTCTTTGAAGGGTTCGTAGCGCAGTTCGGTGAAGGTATGTGGATACAGGCTAAGCGCCACGCCGGGAGTCAAAATAAACGTCGAACCATCGGGGGCAGAGGTGGTGGTCAGATTGATCGCCAACCGTCCGGAGGCACCCGGACGGTTATCCACAATGACTGGTCGCCCCAGTGCTTTAGACAAGTCCGGCGCGATCAGCCGTGCCACCAGATCTACATTGCCCCCAGCTGGAAAGCCAACCAGAATGCGGGCGGCTGGTACGGAGTCGGCCTGGGCGGTGCCCGTCAGTCCTGTGCTAAGCAAGAAAGCGATGATGCCTGCGCCCAAACATAGTTTGTTTTTCATGATGTCTCCCGGGTGATGCGCTCTGGTCTGGGATCAGAGTGCGGCGGTTATTTCAACTTCTACTTGGTATTGGGGGAAGGCCAGCTTGGATTCCACGCAGGAGCGGGCAGGCTTTGTATCGGCGGGAATCCAGGCGTTCCAGATCTCGTTCAACGCAGGCCATTTTTGATAGTCGTCAATCCAGATCATGGCACGCAGAATGTGGCTGCGGTCGATGCCGATTTCCTGAAATTGCGCGTCAATCTGATTCAGAATTTGATGCAGCTGCTCTTCGAACGAGCCCGATGGGTCCATCGCTACCTGGCCAGACATATAAACAGTTTTGTCGTGAATGACGTACTTGCTCATGTTTTTGTTTTGGTGAAAACGTTCAATACTCATGATGATCTCCTGATGGAGGAAAAGAGGTTTAGGTAATTGTGGTGTGCAAGGTGCCCAGGCCGCTGATGTGGGCGCGTAGCTGGTCGCCGGGGGCCAGAAAGTGACCGCTGGCGGCACCAACTCCAGCGGGCGTACCGGTCAGCACCACATCACCGGGTTCCAGTGTCATGATTTCTGTCAGGCGAACCAGTTGTTCACGCAGGTCAAAAATCATGCCGGAGGTATTAGCGTCCTGTTTGATTTGACCGTTCAGCTCCAGCCTCATATCCAGGTTTTGTGGCTCTTTGACGAAGCAAGCCGGTACCAGGGCAGGGCCGATCGGGCAACTGGCGTCATTCGCTTTGGCGGCAACCCAGTCAAATTTGTAGAACTGCTCAGGAGCGCGGGCAAAATCGCGCGCTGACAAGTCAATGGCAATGGTGTAGCCGGCCACGTGTTCCATGGCATTGTCCAGCGTCAGCTCTTTGGCTTGCTTGCCGATGACCATAGCCAATTCAATTTCCCAATCGTATTTTTGGCAATTCTTAGGGATGGGAGCATGCTGGCCATCGCCGATGGCCGCTTGACGAGCGGGCTTGAAAAAGAAGAATAGGCGCTGCTCTTTTTTCTCGGCGGGTACACCCATTTCTTGCAGGTGGTCGTAATAGTTGGCGCCTGCACACAGCATCTTGCCGGGGTACAGCAAGGGGGGCAGGGTGGCGTCCGTGACGGTTAAAGCCAGATCAGTTTGTGCAGCGGCCTGTTCGGCCAGAGTGGCCAGCTTAGGCAGGTTTTGCTCCCATTGCGTGAGCAGATCGAACACACTGTCGGCCAGTGGCGCGGTACCCAGACGCTGGCTCAGTGCGGCAATGGCATAGTCCTTTCCATCGACTGACAAACAGGCTAAGGGAGCCTGATTGACCAGCAAGGTTTTCAGGGAAAACATAGAAGAAATCCGGTGGCTGTTGAACATGAAGTTCATGGTATGCTCGGCCATCTATTCCCGGTTAATGAAAAATTAAGGTTTTGCTATAACTCTGATGAATACCAGAAGCTGCGTCCAATTCTTGTTTTTTCCCGCCTTGTGAAGCGTCTGGAACCACGCCAGCTCTTGGTTCTGGCTGCTTTGGGGCGTAATGCCAGCATCCACCGTGCGGCACGGGATCTGTCCTTGACGCAGTCGGCGGTCAGTAAGGCTCTGGCCGAGATTGAGGCCGGGATGGACGCAGCCTTATTTCTGCGTAGCCGTCAGGGGATCAAGGCAACCGTGCTGGGGAGGCTGGTTTTGCGTCGCGTGGAGCATCTGCTGGACCTACTTGATCACGGCACAGGGCGTCACGGACAAGAGGCTCCCGTTCTGAGGATAGGATATGTCTCGGACTTGCATGGCATGGCCTTGGGACAGGCTTTTGTACGGTGGCGGCAGTCACAGCCCCTAAGGCTGCGCTTGGTGGAGTTGGGCTCCGAGCGGCCGGGATTTCAGCTTCTGGAGCGTGCAGAGCTGGATGTTCTCGTGTTGGATGAGGCCGAAGCGGGAGGACAGGAGCTGTGGCCTATTAGCAACCGCATGGTACCTGTTTTAAGGAAGAATCACCCCTTGCTTGTACAGTGCAAGCCCTTGAGTCTCCAGGACGTACAGGCGCTGGATTGGATCTTGCCCACAGCGGGAACCTCGTTTCATCGGGCGTTGCATAGCTGGATAGTGCAAGCCGGCTTAGAGGCAGCAGTCAGCCTTTGGGCATTACCTGCCGGGCAGGCGCTGAATGCCGTCGTGGCTCAGTCCGATGCCTTGGCGTGGTTGCCCGCCGCACAGGCGCATTGGTTTCAGCAGACAGGTGTCTTGATGCCCGTGCGTTTGACTGATGTCCCAGACATTGAAGTACCTGCGTATTTGCTGTTGGGTGCCCATGTTCAGGCTGATCCAGTGCTGCAGGAGGGGGTAGAGCAATTTGCCCTTTTCATGGATCACAGTTCGGCTTGCTTTAAGGTGCAATGATATGACGGACACGACGGGTTCTGCCCATCTTCCCCCTTTGTCACGCCGCATCCGTTTGCGGCATTTGGAGCTGCTGGCAGCCTTGGGTGAACATGGGAGCCTGAAGCAGGCAGCGGCGATGATGGGTATGAGCCAAGCTGCGGCCAGCAAGCTGTTGGTGGAGGCTGAGTCTTTGCTTGGCGCTTCTTTGTATGAGCGTAGCAATCGTGGCGTGCTCCCCACGGCTGCGGGTGCTGCTCTGGAGCTGCGCGCGCAGCGCTTTCTTGGCCTGGTGGACGGCTTGAGTGAGGAAGTGCAGGTGGCTCGGCAAGGGGCAACAGGCCGGGTGCGCGTGGGGGTGTCCCCGGCTTGTGGGGCGCTTATTCCTGGTGCCTTGGCGGCCTTGCGATCAGCCGGTCAAGGTGTGGTGCTGCGCATCGAAGAAGGCAGCAGTGCCAGTTTGTTGGAGCGATTGCGTGATGGGCGTCTGGATTGCGTGCTGGGACGGGTGCTGGACAGCCAGGATCTGGAGGGCTTCGACACGCTGCACTTGTATAACGAGTCCATTGTGATGGTGGCTGACCCGCAGCATCCCCTTTTTTCCAAACCGGCATTGGATTGGGAAGAGGCCCTGAGCTATGAATGGGTCTTGCCGCCACAAGGCGCGCCTTTGCGCCGTACCCTGGCATTTTGGCTAGCCCGACAAGGGTTTCAGGAACCGCGTTGTCTGCTGGAATCGACATTGACTCTGGCGAATCTGACGGTTTTGCGCGAGAACCAGGCTCTTGTTTTGCTGGGGTCTATCTCCGCGCGTCAGTTCAGTGAGCAGGGCGTGGTGCGGGTAGTGCCGCTCCCGTTTGACGGGATCGCTTTGCCCTCTGTGTCATTGTTTTTGCCGCAAGATGATTATGCTCATGAACCTGTTGAGGTGTTTATCCAGGCTTTGCAGGAACATGTCCGTGAGACTTCAGCTTAGCGTGCGATAAAGGTAGCTTGAGAAATACAAAACGCCTGCTGTTTCCAGCAGGCGCTTTCATGGGGTGTCCGCAAGCGGCGGGCTACAAGCCCATTAGCCTTTCACACGCACAATCTTCTGAACCTGTGGTACGTGACGAATAGAACGAATCACGCGGGCCAGGTGAGTGCGGCTATCAACCTGAACGGTCAGATGCAGGACCGAGGTAGCAGCGGACTCGTCCGGCATGGAAATATGCAGAATGTTGGAGTCCGCATCGGTAATTTCAGCGGCCAGACGGCCAAGAACACCGCGCTCGTTAATGGCTGTGACATCCAGGCGGGTAGACAGGTGGCGGGCAGTGCTGCTGTCCCACATTACGGGTACCCAACGCTCGGGCTCTTTGGCTTGCGCGCGTTGTGCCACGGCACATTCGGCCATGTGTACCACCAGACCGTGGCCCAGGCGGATGCCGCCAATAATGGCGTCGCCCGGCAAAGGACCACAGCAAGGTGCCAGCTGTACCGCTTGACCTTCGTTGCCGTGAATCAGGATAGGGGCCGAGGTATTGGCATTGATCTCGTCAAATTCAGCCGCCGTGGTTTCCAGTAAAGGATTTTCTGGAGCAAAACGACGGGCTACGACAGCGGCCAAGCGTTTGCCCAAACCAATATCGGCCAGGATTTCTTCGCGGGATACTGCACCTGACCCTTTGGCCAATTTGTCCCAGTTTGGATCGTTGTCCGTGGCGTGGGGCAGGCCCAGCTGATCAAAGGCTTGATCCAGCAGGCGGCGACCAAAGGCAACGGATTCTTCGTATTTAACGGTACGCAGATAGTGGCGGATTTCCGAGCGGGCGCGGCCAGAACGAACATAGTTCAGCCATTGGGCACTGGGGCGGGCGGCAGGAGAGGTAATGATCTCCACCGAGTCCCCGCTTTTCAGTTCCGTGCGCAGCGGGGCAAACTCGCCATTGATCTTGGACGCCACTGCGTGGTTACCAATATCTGTGTGGATGCTGTAGGCAAAGTCCACCGGTGTCGCACCTCGCGGCAAGGAAATAATCTTACCTTTGGGGGTGTGGACGTAAACCGCATCGGGGAACAGGTCAACTTTGACGTGTTCCAGAAATTCTGTGGAGTCACCCGTCTGGCTTTGAATATCCAGCAAGGACTGCAACCAGCGGTGTGTGCGCTTTTGCAGATCGTTCAGGGTGACGTCGTCTTCTTTGTACAGCCAGTGCGAGGCGACACCTTCCTCAGCCACGTGATCCATTTCGCGGGTACGGAACTGGAACTCGACAGGAGTGCCGTAAGGGCCGATCAGGGTAGTGTGCAGGGACTGGTAGCCATTCACCTTGGGGATGGCAATATAGTCCTTGAATTTGCCTGGCACAGGGCGATAGAGCTGGTGCAGCGTACCCAGGGACAAATAGCATTCGGGCAGCGTGTGCACGATGACACGAAAGCCGTAAATATCCAGCACATCCGAGAAGGATTTTTTCTGCTCTACCATCTTGCAGAAAATGCTGTAGAGCGACTTTTCACGACCCGAAATTTCGGCATCAATCCCGGCAGCAGGCAAGGCAATCTTGACAGCGTCGGTAATCTTGCTCAGCACTTCGCGGCGGTTGCCGCGAGCGGCCAGCAAGGCCTTGTGCAGCACCTTGTAGCGATTGGGGTAGATGGCTTTGAAGCAGCGGTCCTGAAGTTCGCGAAACAGTGCATTCAAACCCAGGCGATGCGCAATCGGGGCGTAAATATCCAGCGTTTCCTGGGCTACGCGGCGGCGTTTCTCAGGCTTGACCGCGTCCAGCGTGCGCATATTGTGCAGCCGGTCGGCCAGCTTGATCAGGATGACGCGTACATCGCGCGACATGGCCAGCAGCATCTTGCGAAAGCTATCGGCCTGTTGCTGCGTCTTGGTGGCAAATTCCAGGCGTTCCAGCTTGGACAAGCCATCCACAATCTCGGCCACGTCGGTACCGAATTTCTCAGCCAGCTCTTGCTTGGTGACGTCCTGATCTTCAATCACGTCATGCAGCAGGGCCGACATCAAGGCATCGGTATCCAGCTTCCAACCTGCACAGATTTCTGTGACGGCAATGGGGTGCGAGATATAGGGCTCGCCACTGGCGCGAAACTGCCCCAGGTGGGCCTGATCAGAAAAGCGGTAGGCTTCCCGCACCCGCTCTACATCTTTTGGGTCCAGGTACTGCGAGATGATCTTGTTAAGCGGAGCCAGCGAGGCAATCGGGGGGCTGGCATTTTCCGGAGCGCTGGGTGCCAGCGCCGGGGTGTTTTTGTCTTTAGGCTTGCGACGACCTAGCCGTGAGCCTTTTTTAAGGACGGCCAACAGCCCAGACGATGCGCCCCGTAAACCTGAAAATGCCATACCGTGCTCCGCCTGTGCTTATCAGGTAGGAACTTTACGCAGCATTTCCAGACCGGTTGCGCCGGAGGCGATTTCTCGCAGGGCGGTAACCGTAGGCTTGTTCTTGCTTTCCAGGCGTGGTTCGTGGCCTTGAGCCAGTTCGCGCGCACGGTAGGCGGCTGCCAAGGTGAGCTTAAAGCGATTGGGGACTTGCTCCAGGCAGTCCTCGATAGTGATGCGAGCCATAGTAGACCTGTT
>SMEN01000366.1_pt1 | contig 13581 bp, 12 predicted proteins | sample 2456271 | NCBI WGS metagenome assembly SMEN01 (sample SAMN10132593, study PRJNA489261) | soil metagenome | isolation source: day1 control-loamy sand soil ammended with raw manure from dairy cow... | place: USA | collected 2015-04-01 | reverse complement strand
TTTCTCGTCAAGGTTCGCTCATCGACATGGGTGTTGAGCACAACCTGGTCAAGAAGTCCGGCGCTTGGTTCACCTACGACGGAGACCAGCTGGGCCAGGGCAAGGAAAACGCCCGCCGCTTCCTGCGCGATAACCCGGACCTGGCCAATGAGCTCGAACGCCAGATCCTGCAGAAGCTTGGCGTTACGCCAATGGAAGAGGTCGAAGAAGACGAAACAGAACTGCGAGTCGTCGAGGGCGATAAGTAGTGGCCTCAGGCTTTCAACGACGTAGCGTCCGTCCCGGAAAAAAATCCGGGGCGGACGCTACGTCCGTTTCCAAAGAGTTCCAGGGCGATCTGGACGATATGCCAGACTGGGCCAAACCCAGCCCGGAAGAATTGGAAAAGCAAGCGGCTGAAGAAGCAGCCAGGCAAGAACGTGCTGCTGCACGCGCCGCTGCCCCAAGCATGCCAGCGGGCAGTACCTCACGCACCATTGCCAGCCTCCCGAATGAATCCAAAGCGCCGGGCAGCATTGAAGAGCTGCGAGCTGCTATGGAGCAGATTGTTGCGGCTCCGGCCGTAGCTCAGCCTTCGAAGAAAGAACGGCGTGAAGCGCGCCAAGCACGGCAAGTGGCGCGCGAAGCGGGGGAGCCTGAGCAGCTCAGCGATGATCAATGGCGTGAAAAAGCGCGGAGCATTTTGCTGCGCCAGCTCACGGCCAGTGATAAGACGGCCAAACAGCTCAAGGACAAGCTCCTTGAAAAGGAATGCCCTGAAGACATAGCCGATGAAGTCATTGACCGTTATGTCGAGATTAATCTCGTTGATGATCAACGCTTTGCCAAGTCCTGGGTAGTTGCCCGTGCTCGCTCACGTGGACTGGCCCGCGGCGCAATCAAGCACGAGCTGCGTTCCAAAGGCATTGATGACGAATTGGCTGCCGAAGCACTTGAGCAAATAGACGATGAATCCGAGGAGCAACGAGCCCGTGAACTTGTGCGGGCAAAGCTGCGTCCAGAATCAATGGGAGCAGATCGCGACAGGGCATTGCGCCGACTCGTCGGGATGCTGGGCCGCAAGGGTTACCACGGCGGAATGGCCTTTAAAGTTGCGCGCGAGGAATGGGAAGAGCGATTCGGCAATCGCTACTGATTGCGCTTTGATTTTCGAATTCGTTCCTTGCCGCGGCGGTCAAGCCAATCATCCAGGCTCTGATAGCCCCACAAATACAGGGCGCCGAAGCCGGCGAGCACTGAGCCAACACCGATGTTGAACAGTAAATCATCGATTTTGTAGTCAATTGGTGGAATGAGGCGGATGCCGATTGGGACAGCGAAGAGGAACAGCACCGACAAACTGGCCATCCACCAATGGAAAACCTTCATGCCATGGCTCAAAGGAAGCGCACGGTTCTTCTTAGTTTCCGATGGTGGCAGGTGCGAATGGTTTTCCACGCGGATCCCTCTGATAGGACGAAATGGCTAGCCGATAGTCTAACTCCATGCTATCCCTCGGGCATGCGTGTAGCGAAGCCGACCGCTTGCAGGCCTTCGCGCCCAGTGGAGTGCAGTAATTCACCCTAGGGTCACCTATATTTCAGCAGTACACGATCTTCGGTAATCTTGAAGGGTGACTGAGCTAGAACCCCTGAGCAGAATCGGCAGTGAAGACCATCCCCGTACCTATGAAGTACGTACCTTCGGCTGCCAAATGAACGTCCATGACTCCGAACGCCTCTCCGGACTCCTCGAAAATGCAGGACTATCCCGCAAACCCGAAGAGCAGGCCGAAGAAGTAGCTGACGTTGTCGTCTTCAACACCTGTGCCGTGCGCGAAAACGCGGACAACAAACTTTATGGGCATCTTGGCCTGCTGAAGAATCTCAAGGCCGAACGTCCAGGGATGCAGATTGCAGTCGGCGGCTGCCTAGCTCAGAAGGACCGCGACACCATCGTCAAAAAAGCTCCATGGGTAGACGTGGTATTCGGTACGCACAATATCGGCTCATTGCCTGCGCTGCTGGATCGTGCGACCCACAACAAGAAAGCACAGCTGGAGATCCTTGAATCTTTGGATGTCTTCCCCTCGACCTTGCCTACCCGCCGCGAATCGGTGTACGCAGGTTGGGTTTCGATCTCCGTGGGCTGCAACAATACCTGCACCTTCTGCATCGTGCCTTCGCTGCGCGGCAAGGAACGCGACCGCCGACCAGGCGAAATTCTCGCCGAGATCCAAGCACTGGTTGACGACGGCGCCATTGAAGTAACCCTGCTGGGTCAAAACGTAAACTCCTACGGCGTGGAATTCGGAGACCGGTTGGCCTTCGGCAAGCTGCTGCGCGCCTGCGGTGAAATCGAGGGACTGGAACGCGTGCGATTCACCAGTCCGCATCCGGCTGCGTTCACCGATGATGTCATTGAGGCCATGGCCGAAACGCCTAATGTCATGCCGCAGCTGCACATGCCCCTGCAGTCCGGCTCGGACAAGGTCCTCAAGGACATGCGCCGTTCCTACCGTTCGAAGAAGTTCCTTGGCATTTTGGATAAGGTCAGGGAACGCATCCCGCATGCAGCAATCACCACCGACATCATTGTCGGCTTCCCTGGTGAAACTGAGGAAGACTTCCAAGCGACGCTCGACGTAGTTGAAGCATCGCGATTCTCCTCCGCATTCACCTTCCAATATTCCAAGCGACCTGGCACTCCGGCGGCTGAATTGGAAGAGCAGCTTCCCAAAGCCGTGGTTCAGGAACGCTATGAGCGTTTGACGCAGCTCCAAGACCGCATCGCCAAGGAAGAGAATGCAAAGCAGCTGGGCAGGACGGTAGAAGTCATGGTCACCGAGCAGTCCGGCCGTAAATCTGCCGAAACCCACCGTTTGACCGGACGCGCACAGGACCAACGCCTGGTGCACTTCTCCGTACCAGACGGCGCCGAAACACCGCGTCCAGGCGATCTTGCGACCCTTCCTATTACCGAAGTGGCAGCATTCCACTTGATCTCTGATCCATCCGCTAGCCAGTATTCCTTGCGCCGCTCACGCGCTGGGGATGCATGGGACCGCGCCCAAGCCGAAAGCTGTGGTGTGCCGAGTCCCGGTGCAGCTTCCTCCACTGGCCGCACGAATTTGGGCATGCCAACTTTGAAGGTGCGCAGCTAAGTACATGACCAATTCGAACCTGCCGGTAATTGCCGTCGTTGGCCCCACCGGGACCGGCAAGTCAGATTTAGCGATTTCTCTGGCCCAAGAACTGGGTGGAGAAATCGTCAATTCTGATGCACTGCAGTTCTACCGCGGCATGGACATCGGCACCGCCAAGCTGCCGATCAACGAACGCGGTGGAATCGCACACCATCTGCTGGACACCATGTCGATCCGCGAGGAAGCCTCCGTTGCTGCTTTCCAAGCGCAAGCGCGAGAGCAATTCGCTCAAATACGTGCCCGCGGCAAGGTCCCGGTGATGGTCGGCGGTTCGGGACTGTACGTGCGTGCGGCGTTGGACGTCATTGACTTCCCACCCACAGACCCGGATACCAGGCGCAGGCTGGAAGCAGAAGTTGAGGCTGAAGGCGATGGGAACTTGCGTCGCCGGCTAGCTGAAGTGGATCCGGTATCGGCCGGACGCAATCTGGATCTGCGCCGAGCCATCAGGGCCTTGGAAGTCTATGAGATCTCGGGGCGGGCTTTCAGTTCTTTCATGCCCCAACGCGAGTACTTTGCACCAGCCATCCAAATTGGTTTGAACTATGAACGCCACGCCTTGCATGCGGCCTTGGAAAATCGTGTGCACAAAATGGATTCCATGGGATTGGCCGAAGAAGTTGCCGGATTGCTTGAGCAGGGATTGCGCGAAGGCAAAACCGCTTCACGCGCCATTGGGTACCAGCAGTACATCGACTATTTGGATTCCCAAATCACCAGGGCAGAAGCCATCGAGCAAACGGTCATTGCGACTCGGAAATTCGCCCGGCGGCAGATCACCTGGTTCAACGCAGATGCGCGGGTCAGCTGGTTGGATCCGACCGAACCAGATCTGCTGGAAAAAGCACTAAAGATTGTTGGCTAGCTAACGTAAGTACGAAAACTCTAGGAGCATTGATGTACCGCACCGAATTAGGACAGCTGGCTGGACAACGTTTTGCCAAAGGCCATGCCACCGGCAATGACTTCGTACTGGTTGCAGACCCCGAAGCCAAGCTCGAGCTCAGCCCGGAACAGGTAGCGGCCGTGTGCCACCGCCGCTTCGGCATTGGGGCAGACGGGCTGATCCGCGCCGTGCCAACCTCCCTCGTCCCAGGATATGAAGAACAGTTCCTCGATAATCCCAAGGCCTACTGGTTCATGGATTACCGGAACAACGACGGTTCCATCGCCGAAATGTGCGGCAATGGTGTGCGCGCCTTCGCGCACTACCTGATCGCCGAAGGTCTGATCAGCCTGCAGGTTGGGCAAAGCTTCCAGATCGGCAGCCGTGCAGGAGTCAAGGAAATTACCCGGCTCGCCGATGGCTATGCGGTGAATCTGGGTCCTTGGGGATTGATCTTCGAGCAGGAAGCGACCGAAAAGTCAATTGACTCCATGGTCAAGCCACGTGGATGGGAGCAGGCGCTGCCTGCTTTGAGCATCACCATGGGAAACCCCCATACCGTCGTGGCCCTGCCCGATGCCCAAATGCTCGAAGAGCTGGACCTCTTCCAAGCACCAGAGGTCTCTCCGGTTCCGGTCAACGGCACCAACGTGGAATTCGTAGTTCCATCCGAGCCGCTCATTGAAGAAGACGGAGTGGCCCAAGTGCAGATGCGTGTTTACGAGCGCGGGGTAGGGGAGACCCTTTCCTGCGGTACCGGTGCATGCGCAGCAGCTGCTGCCGTACGATACTGGGCTCGCAGCACCGCACTGATCAATCAGTGGGCTGTCTCAGTGCCAGGCGGTGTCGTGGGAGTTGAATTCCGCAGCAATGATGCTGGTGGCGAAGACACGATCCTCAGCGGGCCGGCGGATCTGGTTGCCCGCGGAGTCATCGGGGCGGAGTAGCTTTTTCGCAGCACGCAAGCGAATGACGCCAAACACAGCGTTTCTAAACACGCGTGGCGGAGCGCCAGCGATCTGGTGCTCCGCCACGCGAATTTTTTTAGCGTTAAACCCATCCACGCTGCTGGCATGCTTGATGCTGCGGCACGGGCTCGATGATCGGTTGGCCCCGCCGTGATGATCGGGAACCGCTGCTCTTGCCCCGCGAACCTGTCCACGGGGCATGGCTCGATGGTTCGAGGATACGAACTGCCTGGAGTCCAAGCTCGTTGCCAAGAAGATTCTGCTGGCCCTAGTCCTTGGACCTAGGCAGGGCGGGAGACCTTCAAAACCCGGAACGCCTTGGAAGTTGCCTCGCGGGTGACCTTCCAATCGGAAGGAAGCTGAGCTACCAGCCACTTCTGCAACGAATCACTGCCCAGATTCTTCTGGACCACCATCCACGCTTCGCCACCTGGTGCCAATCGAGGCAGCCACAGCATCAGCAGCTCATGCAGGGCATCCTTGCCGATGCGAATCGGCGGGTTGGACCAGATGGTGTCGAACTGCAGGCTTGGATCTATGAAATCCGGGGTGCCCACGACAACGTTCGACAAGCCGAACGCCGCAGCATTCAGCCGAGCAAGGTCGATGGAACGTTCATTGACGTCAACGCCGTAGACCTCGGAATCGGGGGACTGCTCGGCAGCAGTCAAGGTAATAGGTCCCCAGCCGCATCCGATATCCAGGATGCGTCCGCGAGGGGTCGGCACGTACTGCAGCAGTACCGCAGTGCCCTTGTCCAACCCGGCAGGGGAGAAAATTCCCGAAGCAGTCTGTACTTTGCGCAGCGAGCCATTGAGCTCAACTTCGATGGTGCGACGTTCGTCTGCTGAGGCCGGGCTGGCGGTGAAGTAGTGATCCGAGGTCATAGGCAAAGTTTATCGCCCAGTTCGGATACCCCAAAGAAGAGCGCCGGCAACGTGAGCAAAGCAATATGGGCACCAAGCCGGTTCACTGATAGAGTTTTCTCCATGACTTTCATTTTCGTCTAATACGTAACCCTCTTGGTTACCTCCGATCCGCGCAGCCGGCGGCACTGTTTTTGTGCGCCCACCTGCATGCTTCGGCAGACGGCAAGGTCATTTTCTTTTCTTCGCGGGACTTCTTTCCAGTACCTCGCATTCGCCTTTGCTTACCGGTAACCATGCATTCACCTGTCTGCTCATAGACCTTTACTCCTTGCAAAGGACCACGAATGTTTGATGAACCATCCGAAACTGAACGCGCCACGTCGCAAAGTGGGGCCCACCGGCACTATTCTGGAAAGCGAAGTACTTCTAAGGAGACCATGACTAACTCCGAGTCACACGAACACGATTCGGCATCGATGGACGATGCCCAGATTCAGGCCGCCATCGATCGAATTCTCGAAGCCGATGATGCGCAGAGCCCGCAGATCCAGCACTTCGGTGAAGAAGAGAGCTCAATCTTCGCCGGCCAAGCTACGGCACTGAACCGTTTTTCCTCCGGCCTGTCGCACTTTGACGGGGACCAGGAAGACCTGGATGATCGCCGCGCCCTGCGCCGCGTCGCAGGCCTGTCCACCGAGTTGGAAGACGTCACCGAAGTCGAATACCGCCAGCTTCGCCTTGAGCGCGTCGTGCTGGCCGGGATCTGGAGCGAAGGAACTGTCACCGACGCCGAGAACTCCTTGCGTGAGCTCGCCGCTTTGGCAGAGACCGCTGGCTCCGAAGTTCTAGACGGACTGGTTCAGCGTCGCAGCAAGCCAGACCCATCGACCTTCCTGGGCTCGGGCAAGGCCGAAGAGCTGCGCGCAATCGTCGCCTCATCCGGTGCCGATACCGTGGTTGTCGATGCAGAATTGGCTCCTTCGCAGCGCCGTGCCTTGGAAGATATCGTCAAGGTCAAAGTCATCGACCGCACCAGCCTGATCCTGGACATCTTTGCCCAGCACGCCCAGTCGCGTGAAGGCAAGGCCCAGGTTGAACTGGCCCAGCTCGAATACCTGCTGCCACGCCTGCGTGGCTGGGGTGAATCGATGTCCCGCCAGGCCGGTGGCCGAGTGGGTGCCGCCGGTGGCGGCATCGGTTCGCGCGGACCGGGTGAAACCAAGATTGAAATGGACCGCCGTCGCATTCGCGACCGCATGGCCAAGCTGCGCCGCGAGATCAAGGCCATGAAGCCTGCACGCGAAGCCAAGCGCGCCAATCGAAAGCGCAATGCGGTTCCAGCGGTAGCCATTGCCGGCTACACCAACGCTGGCAAGTCTTCGCTGCTGAACCGGCTGACCAACGCCGGGGTGCTGGTGGAGAACGCGTTGTTCGCCACCCTTGATCCAACCGTTCGCCAGTCCGCGACCGAGGACGGATTGACCTACACCCTGGCCGACACCGTTGGATTCGTATCCAACTTGCCGACTCAGTTGGTGGAAGCCTTCCGCTCCACCCTGGAGGAAATCGCCGATTCGGATTTGATCTTGCACGTCGTAGACGGGTCCCACCCGGACCCTGAAGGGCAGATTCAAGCAGTACGCACTGTGCTGGGCGAAGTCGACGCGTTGAACATCCCCGAGATCATCGTGGTGAACAAGGCTGACGTGGCTGATCCGTTTGTCATCGAACGCATCCGCAACCGGGAGTCGAACACCGCCGTCGTTTCTGCGCACACCGGTGAAGGCATCGAAGAGCTGCTGGAAAAGATCAGCTCCTCGATTCCACGACCAGGCATCCAGCTTGAGGTGCTCATTCCCTATAACCGTGGGGATTTGATCGCCAAGCTGCATCAGAGTGAATCTGAGATCTTGGAAAGCGAACATCTGGAGAACGGCACCCGACTGATCGTCAAGGTGCGAGATTCCTTTGCTGCAGAGTTGGAGACTTTCAACCTTCATGGATAAGCAAGAGCAGGCCCTGGGACTTCTGGAGGCCGCGGTCACTTCCATGGGCGGTGCCATGCGCACCGGCCAGCAGGAAATGGTCAAGCACGTTGTCAGCGCGTTGGAAGACGAGAAGCATCTGCTGGTGCAGGCCGGTACCGGAACAGGTAAGTCGATGGGCTACCTGATTCCGGCACTGGCTCATGCGCAGACCAGCGCGAAGCCAGTGATTGTCTCCACCGCGACGTTGGCGCTGCAATCGCAGATTGTTGGCCGTGACGTACCGCGATTGCTTGAATCGCTCAAGGGCAAGCTCTCGCGCCCAATGGACGTGGCCCTGCTCAAGGGCCGCTCCAATTACCTGTGCCAGTACAAGCTCGGTGGCGGGTACCCGGATGATGAGGGCACCTTGTTCTCCATGGATGAGCCAGCAGTACCTGCTGGCACCACCTACTCTCCACTGGCCAGCGAAGTGATGAAACTTCGCGAATGGGCTGAAGAGACCGAAACCGGTGACCGCGATGAGCTGGTGCCCGGCGTCAGCGACAAGGCTTGGAAACAGGTCTCGGTCTCGGCCATGGAATGCCTCGGCTCGCAGAAGTGCCCGATGGCCGACGAGTGCTTCTCGGAAATGGCGCGCGCTCGCGCGGCCGAATCCGATGTGGTGATCACCAACCATGCGCTGCTGGCAGTTTCGGCCTTTGAAGGGCTTTCGGTCCTGCCGGACTTTGAAGTCGCGATCATCGATGAGGCCCACGAACTGCAAGATCGTGTCACCAGTTCGGTTTCTGGTGCGCTTTCTTCGCGCATGGTGCTGACCGCTGCTGGTGGAGCCAAGCGCCATTGCGGTGTCAACGTCGATGAAATGGTCAAGGCCGCCAACCGTTTGGAGAAAGCGCTGACCGGCGTGCCCACAGGCTTGCTGGAACAGGGCCTGCGCGAAGATATGGGCATTGCCCTGAACGACATTGTGGAGCAGGCCCGCTTGGCGCTGGCATTGTCCAAGCCGGAAGCCAATGCGCCGGCCGATGGCGGTCGGCAGACCGCACGCTCCCAGCTGCAAGCCGTTATGGATGATGCGATTCGCATGCTCGAATGCGAAGAGCGGCGCGAGGTCCTCTACACCACCCGTCCACGCGAATTCGTCGAAGGCCGAGGCTACGTCGAGGCTGATGAAACTCAGCCGGCCACCTTGAACGTGGCGCCACTGTCGGTAGCCGGCAAGTTGCGCGAAGGCCTGTTCGACGGACGCACGGTCATCTTGACCAGCGCCACGTTGGCCATCGGATCGCAGTTTGATTCAGTCGCAGGTTCCCTGGGCTTGATGGGTGCTGGCGCACCCTCTTGGACCGGCGTGGACGTGGGCAGTCCCTTCGATTACCCGAAGCAGGGCATCCTCTATGTCGCCAAGCACCTGCCGAAGCCCGGCCGTCAGCTAGCGGCCGAGACCTTGGATGAGATTGAAGACCTGATCAAGTCCTCGGGTGGCGGCGCCTTGGCGTTGTTCACTTCCAAGCGTTCTGCAGAAGAAGCAGCCAGCATCTTGCGCGAGCGCCTGGACGTCGAAATCTTGTGCCAGGGCGAAGCCAGCATGAAATCACTGGTCGAGCAATTCAGCAGCGAACGGGACACCTGCCTCTTTGGAACCATGACCCTGTGGCAGGGCGTGGACGTGCCCGGTGATTCGTGCCGCCTGGTGATCATCGACAAGATCCCTTTCCCGCGCCCCGATGATCCCATCTCCAAGGCCCGTTCTGAGGACGTAGCCAAACACGGTGGCAATGGGTTCATGCAGGTTGCCGCGACGCACGCGGCGATCCGCCTGGCCCAGGGTGCTGGGCGCTTGATCCGCTCGGTTGGGGACAAGGGCGTTGTAGCGATCCTTGATTCGCGGATGGCCACGGCACGGTACGGAAGCTTCTTGAAAGCTACCTTGCCACCGATGTGGCCAACGGTTGATAAGAAGGTCATCTCCGGTGTTCTCAAGCGTCTGAACCCGGGCGAATAACAGCCATTGCCAACATATGATTCTGAGCTGCCCCTGGATAAGGGGCAGCTCAAGTCATTTAACCGCCAGCGGCTTGAAGGTTTCCTGATGCGCTAATGTCGGCATTAGAAGCGATAATTCTTGAGTCGGAAAGGCGCCATGGATTCCATGCAGGTATTGGCACATCAAACCGCGATCGATACCCACGCTCGCTTTGGGCATCGCCTCATGGGGTTGCCTGGAACGTGGATTGGACGCAGCTACAGCACAGCGCAACGATTGCTCGATGGAAGCATGCTCAGCGACCTCAACGGGCTCTCGCATCCCTTCAGTGAATGGAACTACTGGTGGCAGGCTCATTACCTGGATGCCATCATCGATGATGGCTACGCGTACCTGAATGAAGGCAACGACAAGCTGGCTGGCGAAGCACTGGCCCTGGCCAACGCCTTATTGCGTGGCATCCACCTGCGGAACTTCGGGGTCCTGCCCAACTATTTTTTCGACGATATGGCATGGCTGGCCCTGGCCAGCGAACGCTTGGTTCGGTTCACCCATGAGGCGTCCGGTAAGAAGAACAAGCATGCACAGCTGGCAGTGCGAGTGCTGGGCAAGCAGCTTCATCAAGGCAAGGATGATGTACTGGACGGTGGCCTGTACTGGTCCAGGAAGCGGGACTTCAAAAACACGCCCGCTAACGCGCCAGCGGCATTGTTCTTCGCCCGTACTGGACAGAAGGAAATCTCGCGTGAGCTTCTGCAATGGCTGGAAGCTAAGCTGTTCAGCTCTGAACACGGGCTGTACTTGGACGGACTGCGGATAAATGAACGCGGACACCGGCTGGAACCAGCGGTCTACAGTTATAACCAGGGAACCGTCCTTGGTGCATTGCTTGAGCTCGGCGAACCTGCGGACCTGGCTCATGCCCAGGTGTTGATCAAAGCGACCGCGCAGTCCCTGGCCTCGGAATCAGGGGTGCTGGCATTCAACCATGGAGGAGATGGCAACCTGTTTGCGGGGATCCTCTGCCGCTACCTGGCTCTTGCCGCCACCGATGAGCGGTTGGAGGCCTCTAGCCGCGACACCGCCAAGACGCTGGTCATGGCGACCGCGCATCATCTAAAAGACCAAGAGCCACGCCGGCTTTCAGCAGCAGTGCAGCGTTGGATGATCTTCTGCGCCGCGGCCGGCCTCGAATCAAGCACTGGGCGCTAGCGCATTAAACGAAGATTGCGCTGGTGCCAAGCACCAGCGCAATCGACGGGCAACTATTTAGAGTGAGCGCATCACGGAGACGACACGTCCCATGATGGTTGCTGCATCGCCCAAAATTGGTTCGTAGCGCGAGTTCTGCGGAAGCAACCACGTATGCCCATCGCGCTGGCGGAACGTCTTGACCGTGGCTTCTTCGTCGAGCAGTGCTGCGACGATATCCCCGTTGTCTGCCGTCTGCTGGCGACGGACAACTACCCAGTCGCCATCGCAAATCGCAGCGTCAACCATTGAATCGCCGGATACCTTGAGCATGAACAATTCGCCATGTCCAACGAGCTGACGAGGCAACGAGAAAACATCTTCGACGGATTGTTCGGCCAGGATTGGGCCACCAGCGGCAATGCGACCTACCAGCGGGACCATGGTGGTGTCAGCGGAAGTGCTCAGCTCAATGATCTTGGCGTCTTCGTTGATGACTGGCTCTGCTGGTTTCGAAGCTTCAGCAGCCTCTGAATCTTCGGCCAGCTGCAGCGGGAGCAGGATTTCCATGGCGCGCGGACGGCGTGGATCGCGACGGATGTAGCCCAGCTTTTCCAACTGGCTCAACTGGTGAGTCACGCTCGAAAGGCTCTTGAGGCCAACTGCGTCGCCAATCTCACGCATCGATGGTGGATAGCCGTTCTTGCCGATAGACCGCTGGATCGTCTCCAGGATCTTCTTTTGGCGAATCGTCAGCGAACGTGCATTCGATCGGGGAGTGCGTTGTGAAGCTGACATGAGATTTTGCCTTCCCTAGCAAATATTCGAAAGTTCGTAAGTCCAAACTGTCGGAGCTAGATGGTGTGATGTTTTCATTGCTCGTCTACTTCGAAATCTTAGTAGATAAGCGAGCTTCTTTCAAAGATTTGTTCGAAAACTTCTGGACAAGTTCTGCAAACCTCTGTTAGAACAGATATACGAAGTTAGAACAAGTTTTCGAATCGATAGTTTCGAATACACATTCGCATCACTTGAATTTTTGAGGAGACAAAGTCATGGCAACCGTCGCACTTGACTCAAATCAGACCCAGACGCCACTGAAGATCCGCATCAACCGCCGCGGATGGGCCGTGCTGGTTGGACTGCCTATTTTTGCACTCACCGTCGCAGCAGCGTTCTTCATCGCAATGTTTTCTTCCGACGCGCATGCTGCAGCGAACACTCCGGCGGGAATCGAAACCGTGGACGTCACCGTTATTCCAGGAGATACCCTGTGGAGTCTGGCCCGGGAATACGCCACTGGCTATGACGTAACCTCCGCGGTCGACCACATCGCAGAATTGAACGCGTTGAACAGCAGCGAAATCCAGATCGGCGAGACCTTGTCCATTCCGGTCCTCGCTGGCTAGCTTGCACCACCTGCCTCAGGTTTGTTACCTGCCCTCGTAGCGGATTCACCTGCAGGCACACTGCGCACGTAGACTTGATGCGTGAATGACCGCAGTGAACTTTTGAGTCAGCTGCCCTTGCGTGAGAATCTCCGCGGGCTATCCCCTTATGGCGCACCACAAATTGATGTGCCCATTCAGCTGAACGTCAACGAGAACACCCATCCGTTGCCACCAACAGTCGTAGACGCCATTTCCCAAGAAGTGGCCAAGGCTGCGGCAACGTTGAACCGCTACCCGGACCGCGAATTCACCGAACTGCGTGAATTGCTCGCCGATTACCTGGGGCATTCGCTGACCAAGGAAAATATCTGGGCTGCTAACGGCTCCAATGAAATCCTTCAGCAAATCCTGCAAGCCTTTGGCGGTCCTGGCCGTTCGCTGATGAGCTTCGCTCCTACCTACTCCATGTACCCACTGCTTGCTAGTGGAACAGACACGTCTTACATTGCCGGAACGCGCGCTGCAGATTTCACCCTGTCCGCTGAATCCGCGGCCGCACAGGTGCGCGAGCACAAGCCGAATATCGTATTCCTCTGCTCGCCCAACAACCCCACCGGCACGGCGCTTGGCCTGGACGTCATCACCGAAGTGTATGAAGCCCTGAGCGAGCATGACGGCGTGCTGATCGTCGACGAAGCCTACGCAGAGTTCTCATTGGCCAGCACCAAATCCGCACTGACCTTGCTCGATGGCCGCCAGCGTTTGATCGTCTCGCGCACCATGTCCAAAGCCTTCGGGCTGGCCGGCGCACGCGTAGGCTATTTGGCTGCAGCTCCTGAAGTTACTGACGCGATCCGGTTGGTGCGGTTGCCGTACCACCTCTCGGCAGTTACCCAAGCGACCGCCATTGCCGCGTTGAAGAACATAGAGCTGTTGCTGGCCCAAGTTGAAGACATCAAGTCGCAACGCGACCGTATTGTCACCCGACTGAAGGAACTTGGCCTCAAGCCTTCGGTCTCCGATTCCAATTTCGTGTTCTTTGGTGGTGTTGAAGATCCCCATGCTATTTGGGAAGGGCTGTTGGAAGCCGGCATCATCATCCGCGACAATGGAATCC
>SMEN01000433.1_pt1 | contig 13592 bp, 14 predicted proteins | sample 2456271 | NCBI WGS metagenome assembly SMEN01 (sample SAMN10132593, study PRJNA489261) | soil metagenome | isolation source: day1 control-loamy sand soil ammended with raw manure from dairy cow... | place: USA | collected 2015-04-01 | reverse complement strand
GTCCAAGGGGCTGAGCCGCCCGCTGGCGGTGACCGCCACGATGTTCGGCATCCTGGCGCTCTTCGGCGGGTTCATGGCGCTCATCATCCCGACGCTGGTCACGCAGATCACCTCGTTCATCACCGATGCGCCGACCATCATCAACAACTTCCTGAACAGCGAGTGGCTGGTGCAGATCGACCGCCAGTACGCGTTGACGCAGCGACTCGACGACGAGGTCAACCGCTTCTTCGGCGACTCCGGCGCGATCACTAACGTGTTCGGCGGCGTCCTGGGCGTCTCGCAGACCGTGGCCCAGTCGATGTTCGGCATCCTGATCGTGCTGGTGCTGGCGATCTACTTTCTCGCCTCGCTGCCCACCATCATGGCCTTCGGGCTGCGCCTGGCCCCGCGTTCCAAGCGCGAACGCGCCGGCGAGCTGGCGGTGCGCATCACCAGTTCGGTCGGCAACTACGTGATGGGGCAGGCCACCGTCGCGTTCCTCAACTCGCTGGTGGCGCTGCTGCTGATGACGATCCTGGGGGTTCCGTTCGCGGCGCTGCTCACCCTGCTGGTGGCGGTGCTGGCGTTCATCCCGCTGGTCGGCGGGGTCATCGCCGGCATCCTGGTCACCCTGGTGACGCTGTCGCTGGGCTGGCAGACGGCGCTGATCTATGCGCTGTGCTACTTCGGCTACCTGCAGCTGGAAGCCTACTTCGTCTCACCGCGCATCATGCGCCGGGCGGTGGCGGTGCCGGGTGCCGTCGCGGTGATCTCCGTAATCGCCGGCGGCACCCTGGCCGGGGTGACCGGGGCGCTGATGGCCATCCCGGTCGCCGCCAGTGCGATGATCCTGCTGCGCGAGGTGTTCATCGCCCGCCAGGATCGGCTCTAGCCAATCACCGCGGCTAGTACTTGTAGGAACGGGTTTCCCAGCAGCGCGGATGCCAGTGGCGCCGGGCGGTGGCCGCGGCGTCGTCGCCCGACCAATGGTCCGCGCGCCAGGCCACCACATGGGCCACGCCCACGGTGATCTGCCGGTGGCAGCCCGGGCAGGTGTAGGTCTTCTGGGCGTTCAGCGGGGAAATCTTGCGCACATGCCACTGCCCGTCCGGGGCGTCCTGCAGCATGACCACCCCGTAGCGGGCGCGCTGCATCCAATCGTCCTCGCGGCGCGCCGAGCCGAAATCCCCATCGGCATCGTCCTCGTAGCGCGATCCGCCGCCGGAGGAACCCCGGGAATTGCCTCGGGGTTTGGATGTGCGGCGGGGGCGGTTGGAACGTGGCATGTCTTTAATCATGCCGTATTCCGGCAGCGCCCATCGCACACAGCTAGTAGAGTGTGTCAGGTGCGTTTAGTGGTTGCGAAGTGTTCAGTAGATTACGAGGGCCGTCTGCGGGCCCACCTCCCATTGGCTACCCGCCTGATCATGGTGAAGGCCGACGGCTCGGTGCTCATCCATTCCGACGGGGGCAGCTACAAGCCCCTGAACTGGATGAACCCGCCGCTGACCCTGCGGGAAGGTTCCCCCGACGAGGATGCCGCAGCCTTGGGCTCGGTCAATACCTGGACCGTGGCCAGCACCAAAAGCGATGACCGCCTGACCATCCAGTTCCACGCGATCGAGCATGATTCAGCCCACGAGCTGGGCACCGATCCGGGCCTGATCAAGGACGGCGTGGAAGCCGACCTGCAGCGCCTGCTGGCAGAGCAGATCGAGCTGCTGGGCACCGGGCACAAGCTGATCCGCCGCGAATACATGACCGCGATCGGCCCGGTGGACATCCTGGCGCGCGACGGCGAAGGCGCCACGGTGGCCGTCGAGCTCAAGCGCCGCGGCGACATCGACGGCGTGGAACAGCTGACCCGCTATCTGGAGCTGCTCAACCGCGATCCCCTGCTCAAGCCGGTTTCCGGGGTGTTCGCCGCCCAGCAGATCAAGCCGCAGGCCCGCACGCTGGCCGAGGACCGCGGCATCCGCTGCCTCACCCTCGATTACGACGCAATGCGCGGAGTCGATGACTCGGAGGGCCGTCTCTTCTGAGCGCTTTTACCTGATCACTTTTTGTTCGGCGAACCCAGTTCTGCACGCCCGGAAGCCAAGCGCTCCGCAGATTTCACTACTTTAGCGGTACCCCTTCGCAATTAACCCTCGTGGAGTCTCCGTTGACAGCTAGACGCCTTATATAGGGGTCGATGAACTTAGCCTCAGTTGCCTGACACCTGTCGCGTGCTTCATCCATGGTGCTGAAAGGCCCATAAAAAACGGTGTATAGCAATGTATGGTTGGAAGAAATTTGAGCAAGAGACTTACAACTTCCTCTTGTTAATACATAGTGACTAGTAGGGAAATACTCAAGCGCCTCGCTAACGTCAGCGGCATAGGTTGACGGGTTCTTGTTATTCCGCAAAACTACGATGTACCGGTCATCGCACGGAAGTACTGTCGCTGGCGTACCGATCCCTAGGTCAGCAGATCCCCCAGCCAGCACATCCGACCCGCTCGATTCACTGACTCCCTTTGTTCCATTGGCTTGATCCATTTTCGAGGGACTTGTTGAAGACGGGGACAATGCGGCAGAGGTTTCATCACTTTTTGGAGATTCTTGACCGACACCGGGAATTCTGTGCGGGTCAACGATTCCCATGTCCACCAGCGCCGGACCGATCGCGGCCACAAGGCTCAAAGCGGCAACGCCAAGCCCCAGCACGGTTAGGATATAATTTCGGTCCCAGCCTTCGCCGTTGTTCGTTCGCTTGCTCATGGTGAAAGAATGGCACCGCTAAATTGCCATGCCAAGGGTCTCGATCAACACTCTTAGCAGCCCAAAATAGGCTTACACAACAACAAAACAAATCATTTTATTGTCGATAAGCACTCATCAATATGTGGGTCGGAGAGACTTGGGAATTTCTCAGAGCCAGAAAGCAGCTGCCCAAATCCATGCTTCCGAACGGTGCATCCGTGTCACAGCAACCAACTGTGTCTAAGCTAGGAGCATGACTGCTTCGCGCTTAGTACTGTTCGCCACCCTGGTCTCCGACGGAATGAAGGTCACCGATGGCGCGCTGGCCATCGAAGATGACCGCATCGCCTTCGCCGGCAACCGCGACGACTTCCTCGCCAAGGAAGACGCCGATCAATTCGCCGTGCATCCGGTCCCGGAGGGCGCCGTCCTGATTCCCGGTCTGATCGACCTGCACTGCCACGGGGCGGTGGGCGCCGATTTCGCCGCCCCGGAGCACCAGTCGGTCGCCGAGGCCCTGGGCTACCTCCACAAGGCCGGCACCACCACCCTGCTGGCTTCGCTGGTTACCGCCGATCGCGGCGCGATGGTCGAGGCCGCCGAAATCCTCGCAGAATTCGCCGAAGCAGGCCTGATTGCCGGCATCCACGCCGAAGGGCCCTTCCTCTCCGAGGCCCGCTGCGGCGCCCAGGATCCGCGCTTCCTCTCCGATCCGCAGCCGGAGTTCGTCGACGAGCTGTTCGCCGCCTCCCGCGGCCAGCTGCGCACCATGACCTACGCCCCGGAGCTGGAGGGCAGCGAGGAGCTGATCAGCCAGCTGGTCTCCTACGGCGTGGTCCCGTCGCTGGGCCACACCAACGCCACGGCTGCGCAGACTTCCGATTCGCTGCTCTTCGCCCGCGAGCAGCTGCGCAGCGCCGGCGTGGACGGATTCACCGAGAAGCCGACGGTGACCCACCTGTTCAACGGCATGCCGCCGATGCACCACCGCGAGCCCGGCCCCGTGGCCGCCTGCTTGGAGACCGCCCAGCGCGGCGACGCCTACATCGAGCTGATCGGCGACGGGGTGCACCTCTCCCCCGACACGGTGCGCCTGATGTTCAACCTCGTGCGTGCCCGCAGCATCCTGCTGGTCAGCGACTCCATGGCCGCCACCGGCCTGGCCGACGGGAGCTACTCGCTCGGCCCGCAAGACGTCACCGTCGCCGACGGCCAGGCGCGCCTGGCCAAGGACGGCTCGCTGGCCGGCGGCACCGCAACGTTGCTGCAGATCGTGCGCGAAACCGTTGCCGCCGGCATTCCGCTGGTGCAGGCGGTCTACGCTGCCACGGTGAATCCCGCTTCGCTGATCGGGCTGGCCGACGAGGTCGGGTCGCTGCACTACGGCTTCGCCGCCGACGTGCTGGTGCTGGACTCGCAGCTGCAACTGGTCGAAACTTTCCGCAAGGGCCAGCTGCTCTAGCCTGTTCCCTGCATCAGGCCCGCCGCTTCGCAATCAGCTTGCGATACGGCGGGCCTTTGCCATCTGTCTCCAGGACCGCTGACGGCATAAAAAAATCCCGCCTCCGGACGGCCGTTCCACGAAGGGAACGGCCGCGCGGAGGCGGGATCAAAAAGTTCTTGTCTAGATCTGCCAGGAGCCGGCAATCGGCCCTGCTTCAAGCCAGGACGAGAACCCGGTGTAGTCCCGGTAGTCCATGGCCAGCAGCAGGGGTTCGCCGTTGCGCGTCAGCTGGACGATCACGAAGCCCGGCGGAATCCGCAAGGCCTCCTGCTCGTCGGCGCGACGCCACCCCGTGACATCCAGCCCGCGGCGTTCGACCACGAAGCTGGGGATCGGCGAGACAGAGAAAAACCGCAACAGATCTACATGTCCGCCGCCGTAGCGGCCGATCACCATCATCCACTTGCCCTTGGGCGTGAGGATGGAGGCGTCGAAGGTGCCCAGCGTGCGCCGCAACTGAATGCGACGCACGGCCATGGCGCCAAAGAACATCACGATGCCGGCTAGAACCAGCAGCGCTATGAGAACTGGTGCGGTAATCTCAATCAATTCATCGCCTACGCTGCGTTGTTAAGAACAGCGTTGTCGGCAACGATCACGACGCGATCCGAGTCAACAGAGAAGAATCCCCCGTCGATCTGGACCGAGAAGCGGGACTCGGAAATCGGTTCGATTTCCAGATCCCCAGCGGCAAGCACCGACAGCATCGGAACGTGACCGGGCAGAACTCCGATCTCGCCGTCTACCGAACGAGCCTTGACCAGCTTCGCCGGGCCCGACCACACGAAGTGGTCGGCCGCAACGATTTCGACCTGAAGTTCGGCCATGGTTACTTGCTGGCCTTCTGGATTTCAGCCCACTGGCGCTCTACGTCGTCCAAACCACCGACGTTGAAGAACGCCTGCTCTGCGATGTGGTCCAAGTCGCCATCGCAGATGGCGGTGAAGCCCTCGATGGTGTCCTTGATGGAAACGGTCGAACCGTCAACACCGGTGAACTGCTTTGCGGTGTAGGTGTTCTGCGACAGGAACTGCTGGATACGACGTGCACGTGCCACGACGACCTTGTCCTCTTCGCCCAGTTCGTCGATGCCGAGGATCGCGATGATGTCCTGCAGTTCCTTGTTCTTCTGCAGGATGGCCTTCACGCGGATGGCCGTATCATAGTGAGCCTGACCGATGTACTGCGGATCCAGGATTCGCGAGGTCGAGGTCAGCGGATCGATGGCCGGGTACAGACCGCGCGACGCGATTTCACGCGACAGCTCGGTGGTTGCATCCAGGTGGGCGAAGGTTGCTGCCGGAGCCGGGTCGGTGTAGTCATCGGCCGGGACGTAGACTGCCTGCATCGAGGTGATCGAGCGGCCCTTCGTCGAGGTGATGCGTTCCTGCAGCAGGCCCATTTCATCGGCAAGGTTCGGCTGGTAACCCACGGCGGAAGGCATGCGGCCCAGCAGGGTCGACACCTCGGAACCGGCCTGGGTGAAGCGGAAGATGTTGTCGATGAAGAGCAGCACGTCCTGGTTCTGCACATCGCGGAAGTACTCCGCCATGGTCAGAGCCGACAGTGCCACGCGCAGACGGGTGCCTGGTGGCTCATCCATCTGGCCGAACACCAAGGCGGTGTCCTTCAGGACGTTGGCCTCGTCCATTTCGACCCAGAGGTCGTTACCTTCACGGGTGCGCTCGCCCACGCCGGCGAATACCGAGGTACCACCGAAGTTACGTGCAACACGGGTGATCATTTCCTGGATCAGCACGGTCTTACCCACGCCTGCACCACCGAACAGACCGATCTTGCCACCCTTGATGTAAGGGGTCAGAAGGTCGATCGACTTGATGCCGGTTTCCAGCATCTCGGTCGAGCCCTCAAGATCAGAGAACTTCGGTGCCTGGCGGTGGATTGGCCAGCGCTCGGTGACCTGGATCTCCGAGTTGTCAACGTCCAGGGCGTCGCCCAGCACGTTGAAGATGTGGCCCTTGACGCCGTCGCCAACAGGGACGGAGATCGAAGCGCCGGTGTCCTTCACGGCCGCACCGCGAACCAGGCCGTCGGTGGCCTGCAGCGATACTGCGCGAACCAGGCCGTCACCGAGGTGCTGGCTGGTTTCGAAGGTGATGGTCTTGGTTACACCGTTGAGGGTCAGCTCAGCGGTGAGTGCGTTGTAGATAGCAGGCAGTGCATCGGCAGGGAACTCGACGTCCACGACCGGGCCAATCACGCGGGCAATACGACCGGTGGCCCCTGCGGTAACCTGCTCGTTGAGTTGGGCAGTCATCTTTCTCACTTCTTGTCTGGTAGGAGGATTCGGCTAGTCGTTCAGCGCGTCTGCGCCGGCGACGATTTCCGAAAGCTCCTGGGTGATTTCAGCCTGACGGGCGTTGTTACGCAGTCGCGTGTACTTCTTGATCAACTCGCCGGCGTTGTCGCCCGCGGCCTTCATCGCGCGCTGGCGGGCAGCGAGCTCGGAGGCTGCGGCCTGCAGCTGGGCGTTGAACAGACGCGAATCGATGTAACGCGGCAGCAGTGCGTCCAGCACTTCCTCCGGCGACGGCTCGAATTCGTACAGTGGCAACAGCTCGTCGGTTGGAGTCTCGGTTTCACCCTCGACAACCTCCAACGGCAACAGACGGATAACCGTCGGTTCCTGCGTGACCATCGACTTGAACTGGGTGTAAACAACGTGGATCTCGTCCACGCCACCCTGCTCGTAATCGTTAGCGAAGTCCTCAAGGAGGATTTCGCGCAGCTCGCGTGCGGTTTCAAATTGCGGGGAATCGGTGTTCCCGGTCCACACTCGGGCGTACTCGCGCGAACGGAAATCGAAGTAAGCCTGGGCCTTGCGGCCGACCAAGTAGGTCTTGACTTCCTTGCCATCTCCGTGCAGGAGTTCCACGAGGTGCTCTGCCTGCTTCAGAACGCTGGCGGAGTAGGACCCGGCGAGTCCTCGGTCCGAGGTCATCACCAGCACCGCGGCCCGGCGAACATTCGCCGGTTCCGTGGTCAGCGGGTGTTCAACATCGGCCTGGGACGCGACGGCGGTAACTGCACGGGTGATCGCATTGGCGTACGGCAGCGAAGCCGAAACACGGCTACGTGCCTTGCCGATGCGGGATGCAGCGATCAGTTCCATCGCCTTGAAGATCTTGCGCATCGACGAGGTCGAGGCAATCTTCTGGCGGTAGACCCGAATCTGGGCTCCCATGTGTGTCCTTTCCTTATTCCCAACGTTTGGGGTGCGGCGCCGTCTCCGGCGCCGTACCCCTAAACGTCAAGGAAATTGTCAGCGCTTCTGCTTGACGATCTGTTCCTGGTCGACGGACTCGGCATCCAGAGCGTCGTGCTCTTCGTGACCTGCGGCAACCAGCTGGTCGTCGCCCTGGCCGAAGAATCCGGCCTTGAAGTCAGCAATGGCTGCCTTCATGGCCTCGACGGTCTCGTCTTCCAGCTTGCCGGTCTGTGCCAGAACGGTCAGGACCTCGGTGCGGTGACGCAGGTAGTCGATGAACTCGCGCTCGAAGCGAAGCACGTCTTCCACCGGGACATCGTCCAGGTAGCCGTTGGTGCCGGCCCACACGGAGACAACCTGGTCCTCGACGGCGTACGGCTGGTACTGGCCCTGCTTCAGCAGTTCCATCAGACGTGCGCCACGGGTCAGCTGCTGCTTGGAAGCGGCATCCAGGTCCGAAGCGAACATGGCGAAGGCCTGCATGTCGCGGTACTGAGCCAGTTCAAGCTTCAGGGTACCGGAGACCTTCTTCATGGCCTTCACCTGGGCGGCGCCACCAACGCGGGAAACAGAGACACCCACGTCGACAGCTGGACGCTGGTTGGCGTTGAACAGGTCCGACTGCAGGAAGATCTGGCCGTCGGTGATCGAGATGACGTTGGTCGGGATGAAGGCCGAGACGTCGTTCGCCTTGGTTTCGATGATCGGCAGACCGGTCATCGAACCTGCGCCCAGCTCGTCCGAAACCTTGGCGCAACGCTCAAGCAGACGGGAGTGCAGGTAGAAGACGTCGCCCGGGTAGGCTTCGCGTCCTGGCGGACGGCGCAGCAGCAGCGACACGGCGCGGTAGGCTTCAGCCTGCTTCGACAGGTCATCGAACACGATCAGAACGTGCTTGCCACCGTACATCCAGTGCTGGCCGATGGCCGAGCCTGCGTAGGGTGCCAGGTACTTGAAGCCTGCAGGGTCGGATGCTGGGGAGGCCACGATGGTCGTGTACTCCAGAGCGCCCTGGTCTTCGAGGGTCTGGCGCACGGCTGCGATGGTCGAAGCCTTCTGGCCCACTGCAACGTAGATGCAGCGAACCTGCTTGGTCTGGTCACCGGTGGCCCAGTTGGCGCGCTGGTTCAGAATGGCGTCGACTGCAATTGCGGTCTTGCCGGTCTGGCGGTCACCAATGATCAGCTGACGCTGGCCACGGCCGATCGGGATCATGGCGTCGATAGCCTTGATGCCGGTCTGCAGCGGTTCGTGAACCGACTTACGCTCGGTCACGCCTGGTGCCTGGAGTTCCAGAGCACGGCGGCCTTCGGACTCGATTGGGCCCAGGTTGTCCATTGGCTCACCCAGCGGGTCAACCACGCGGCCCATGAAGCCGTCGCCTACTGGAACCGAGAGAATCTCGCCAGTGCGTTCGACCTTCTGGCCCTCTTCGATGCCGGTGAAGTCACCGAGCACCACGACGCCGATTTCACGGGTATCGAGGTTCTGGGCCAGGCCCAGGGTGCCGTCTTCGAACTTCAGCAGCTCGTTGGCCATGACGGAAGGAAGACCTTCCACCTTGGCGATGCCGTCGCTTGCTGCGACAACGCGTCCCACCTCGGTGCGCTCTGCCTTACCCGGTTCGTAGGAAGATGCGAACTCGTTTAGGGCATTACGGACGTCGTCGGCATTGATGGTCAAATCGGCCATCTGCAGTCCCTGCTCTCCTAAATTGTGATCCACCGTAAATCAGTGGTGAATCGATGTGAATGAAGTCTGTGTTGGTCCCGGCGAGCCAGAACTTAGCCAGGGGCTAGCCCCTGGACGAAGTTCTAGCTGGCCAGGGCGCGGCGCAATTCGGCCACACGAGATGCCACGGAAGCGTCGACAACTTCGTCGCCCACCTTGACTACCAGTCCGCCGATCAGCGACGGGTCGGTAGTGACATTGAGCTTCAGCTGGCGACCGTAAACCTTGTTCAAGCTGATCTCCAGACGCTGCAACTGGGCTTCGGAGAGCTGCACAGTGCTGGTCACCGAGGCGATCCAACGCTGCTGGCGCTTGGCCACGAGCTCGACGAAACGCTCAATCAGAGCACTAGGCTTCAGCCCGCGAGGGGCCGAAACTGCCTGGGAGATCAACACCTGCGCGGTCCGCGACGCGTTGGGCACGAGTTTGAGCGCCAGAGCGCTCTTTGCCTCGGCTGGGGCCTGCGCATCATCCAACGCACGCTGCAGTTCGTGGTTTGAACGAACTACCTCGATGAAGGAGAACAGATCCTGCTCCAGCTTGTCCAGCCCCGAAGCGCCGTCCTGCTGCTCGGCCACTGCGGTCAGCGCAGTGACAGCCAGCGTTTCGAGCGCATCGCTAATGTCGCGTTCCGAGCTCCAGCGGGTGGAAGCCAGCTGAGCGACGATGGACTCGGCGTCGGCCGAAACCTTTCCGCGCAGCAGCTGTGCCAGCAGGCCTGCCTTCTCGGCAGCTTCACGGGCCGGATCAGTCAATGCTCGGCGAAGACCGGCATTTGCATCCAGTACTTCCAGGACCGCGAACAGTTCCTTCGGCAGCTCCAAAGATGCCAGTGCCAGCTTGGGTTCCAGGAACTCCAAAGCCTTTGCCAATGACTCGCTCGATACACTTGCCATTAGTTCGATGCACCTGCGTTCTGCTGAGCTTCCAAATCGTTCAGGAACTGATCAACCACGCGCTGTGCACGGGCATCGTCCTTCAGAGCTTCGTCAACAATCTTGCTTGCAAGCTCGGTGGCCAAAGTGCCCACGTCGGTGCGAAGCGACGACAGAGCGGCGGTGCGCTCGGCCTGGATCTGACGCTGAGCCTGTTCGCTGATGCGAGTAGCCTCATCGGTTGCCTTGGTCTTCAGATCTTCGAGGATCTGAGCACCTTCGCTGCGAGCTTCCTCGCGGATGCGGTTAGCCTCGGTGCGGGCTTCCAGAAGCTGGGCCTTGTACTGTGCCAAGGTCTCCTCTGCTTCCTTCTGCGCTGCCTCGGCCTTCTCCAGGCCACCTTCGATCGCGGTGACGCGATCTTCGTAGGACTGCTCGAACTTCGGAGCAATCACCTTGATGACGATGAACAGAAGGACCGCGAAACCAACACCCGTGACGAGAATTTCCCACGGGTTTGGCAACAACGGGTTTGCCGATTCGCTCGCAGCGAGGATGAAGTCAGTGCTGTTCATTCTCACTATTCCTTATCTACTAGTTTCCGCTTGTGTGTATGCCTCGCGATAGTGGCGAGGCCACTACAGTTGCGAAAAGACTAGGCGCCGATGACGAAAGCGAAAACCAGGCCCAGGATGGCCAGTGCTTCTGCAAGGGCGAAGCCCAGCATTGCGATTGGCTGCAGGATGCGCTGTGCTTCTGGCTGACGAGCAACACCGTTGATGTAGGCAGCGAAGATCAGGCCAACGCCGATAGCCGAACCGATAGCAGCCAGGCCGTAGCCGATCATATTCAGGGAGCCGTGCAACATGTGATTATGTTCCTTTCAAGATACCGAGCTTCGTGCCGGTAGGTTGTGAGGTATTCCTTGAGTAGCCCAAGGAAGATCTGTTTGGTTGGAAGAAGTGGAGCTTAGGCCTAGTGGGCGTCGGCTTCGATCGCACCCTGGACGTAGATCGCGGTCAGCAGGGCGAAAACAAACGCCTGCAGCACCATGATCAGAAGTTCCAGGAAGTACATGGCAACCGATCCGGCGATGACCAGAACACCCAGGCCGTTCATGGCGAGGGAATCCTGAACCACGATCAGGTGACGTGCGCCGGCAGCTGCCAACATCACGATCATGTGACCGGCCAGCATCGTTGCCATCAAACGCAGCGAGTGCGTCAGCGGGCGAACGATGAAGTTAGAAATGATTTCCAACGGGATCATCAGAGGCATGATCCAGCCCGGAACACCGGACGGAACTACGGCGAGCTTGAAGTAGCGAATGCCGTGGTTCTTCAGGCCTACGGCAATCCAGGTGCCGTAGATGATGATTGCCATCGCGTATGCAGATCCAGCGTGTGAGAACGATGGAAGCTGCAAGAACGGAATTGCGCCGAAGAGGTTGTTCAGCAGTACGAAGAAGAAGGTCGCAAACAGCAGAGGAATCCAAGGACGGAAGTTCTTCTCGCCAATGATGTCGCGGCCGATGCCGTTACGCACGAAGGCGTAGCCGGATTCAGCGAGGTACTGCATCTTACCTGGAACCAACTTCGGGTTCTTGATGGCTGCGGTGAAGAACCAAGTAATGAGCACGATCGACAGGACGATCATGAGCATCTGCTTGCCGAAACCAGTGCCGTACTCAGCCATCCATGGGAAAAGATCCGGGAGGTGGGTGTCGGACACTGTCCGCCTTCTTCTGAGGCCATTGGGAGCGCAAACGCGAACAACGCGCTGTCCTCTCTGCAGTAACGGTCACGGGCAAAAGGTGGTGACTGGCGGTAACTGCCTTTCACCGTGTGAAGAAAAGATCAAACGGGTACTTCTCACAGCTGTCGCCATTAGCATCAACTCTGACAAGTGGCACCCCCGGGTTTCCCCGAGGATGAATCCGATTCGTCCGCACCCAATTAAGCGCACGGCCGAAAATGACCCGTTAGTAAGCTTATCAAACTCACAGCATCTCTCCGACATAAGAGTCAGAGGTCTAAGCCCTATTCCTCGTTATAGATGGCAAGGCGAGCCTTCATGAAGGCGCGGACCTCACCAACCTGCCAGGCAACGAGAGATATGGCTGCAGCAAGTACGAATCCCTGACGGTTGACCCAATCGGGCAACCCCAGGTTCAACAGAACGAAGGCGACGCCGAACACCTTGATGACGAACGTCGCCAGAAACGCGGGCATGGCCCACGAACGACGGATTCGCCCTGCAGCTTCAGCGATCAGAATGCCAATAGCAAAAAAGCCAATAACCACACCGGCGGCAAGTGCGCCGGATAACGCATACTCAAGATCGGCAACGAGCCAAGAAATCAGGAAAAAGGCTGCAGTTGCAATGATCGAGTACACCAATGACAGGCCAAGAATCGGCAACCAGATGGATTTCGGTGCAGACGAAGCACTGACGCGGGCAGAACCAGAAGCCAAGTCCGCATCCTTCCTTCGTCTAAATCGATGATCCATGTTGCACCTATCGATGCTGATGAAACTCAAATCTCCCTGCAAACAAAACTGTTCCGGGAGAACATCCACAGTGAATTCTACACGAGATAGAAAGAGATTGTTGTCAGGCGGAGCGTCATCTTGGGCGGATTGGCTACTTGGCCAGCTTCTTGCGCAGTGCGCGGAAGCGGTCTTCGACCAGCGGTTTCCATGTGGCAAGACCCACACCGAGAAACAGCAAGATGACGATCGGAATCATCAATACGACAGGAATGAACGCGATCGAAACCACGGATACGGCGATGAAGCCGGCCCACAGGTACAGCAGGATCACCGCGCGGCGCACCGAATGGCCCTGCGCGAGCATCTTGTGGTGGATGTGCTTGGCGTCCGGTGAAAAGGGTGAGCGTTTGTTGGCCAGCCGGCGCAGCACCGAGAGCACAAGGTCCAGTACTGGTAGGAAGACGATCACCATCGGCAGCAGCATCGGCATGTAGGCCGGGATGTTGCGGAAGCGCTGCGCTTCGAGTCCTTGCACGTCACCGGTGACGGCGATGGTGGCCACCGAGAGGATCATGCCGATCGCCAGTACGCCGCTCTCCCCCATGAAGATGTTCGCGGGGTTAAAGTTGTGCGGCAGGAAGCCCAGGCAGGCGCCCAGCAGCAGGGAGCACAAAAGCGCACCCATGTTGGCGTAGTCGTCGGCGCTGACATGGGTGGCCAGCACGTAGGAGTAGACGAAGAAGGTGGCCGCCCCGATGGCGGCCAGCCCCGCGGCCAGCCCGTCGAGCCCGTCGGAGAAGTTGATCGCGTTCATCGTGAGCACGATCAGGAAGATGGTGATGGCGATCTGCATCCAGCTGTGCTCGATCTGCCAGGAACCCACCGGCAGGGACTGGATCACGATCCCGTGCCCGGCGATGATCCCGCCCACCAGGACTTGGCCCAGTGCCTTGAACCACCAGCGCAGATCGAACATGTCGTCGGCCAGCCCCAGGAGCAGGATCACCAGCAGCGCCAGCACGATCCCGGTGATC
>SMEN01000365.1_pt1 | contig 13624 bp, 11 predicted proteins | sample 2456271 | NCBI WGS metagenome assembly SMEN01 (sample SAMN10132593, study PRJNA489261) | soil metagenome | isolation source: day1 control-loamy sand soil ammended with raw manure from dairy cow... | place: USA | collected 2015-04-01 | reverse complement strand
CACCTCCCCATGCCTTGGCGCATATTCTTGCTTACCCATCCGATTTTTTCTTTGTGCACGACAAACCCAGTCGCTTGCCCGTCTTTGCCTTTGCTCTCTGGAAATAAAAATCATGGAACACGCAGGATTGAAAACACTGATTACCCCCGTCACCTGGCTGCGCTTGCTAGGCTCCTGGTCCATTGTTGTCCTCTTTATGCTTTTTGGTGGGCAATGGCTGGGAGATTCCTTGAACGCCACTACAGCAACCATCGTCTTTCTGGTGCTGTTTGTGACTATTTTGGCGGCCTCCTTTGGAGTCGTGCGGGAAGCTGACCACCTGGCCCATCAATTGGGTGAGCCCTACGGCACCCTGATTCTGACCCTGTCCATTGTCCTGATCGAGGTCATCCTGATTGCCTCCGTCCTACTGGGGCCCGGCGATTTCCCCACCATTGGACGGGATTCGATCTACGCGGTCATGATGATCATCCTGAACCTGATCACCGGGCTGTGTCTGATTGCCGGAGCAGCCCGCAATGATGACCAGGAGTTCAACCGGCAAGGCACCACCACCTATCTGTCCATGATCGTCTTACTGACAGGTGTAGGTTTAATCTTGCCCAACTACACCAGCAGCGCTGGCGAGTTCTCTGCCACCCAAGCGATTGGCATTTCCCTACTGACAGCCGTAGTCTATGGCGTCTTTCTGTACTTGCAGATGGGCAGCCATCGTCACGACTATGTACAGCCCAATCAGGCCGTTCAAACCGCTGAGCTAGTCGAACCCAAGCCACGTGATCCCCAGGCCACGCGTGCCATGCTGATCCGTACCTGCTTGCTGGTAGCGTTGATTTTGCCGATTGTCTTGCTGGCGCATGACCTGGCCATTGTGACGGACTACGGCATCGCCGCCTCGGGTGCTCCGGTGGCAGTCGGTGGCGTACTGATCGCTATTATTGTGTTCACCCCCGAGTCCATTACCGCCATCAAAGCGGCCATGAATAACGAAATGCAGCGGGCTATTAATCTGTGTCTGGGGGCTTTCGTCTCTACCGTGGGCTTGACGGTGCCCGTGGTCCTGATCATTGGTTTGCTGACCGGCAAACAAGTCATTATGGGGATCAGCAATACCGAAATCGTGTTGTTCCTGATCACCTTGATATTGAGCATGTTGAGCTTTAGCGGGAAGCGGACTTCGCCAATCCAGGGCTATATGCACCTGATGGTCTTTGTCGTGTTTGGGCTTTTGCTGTTTTATCCCTGATTAGGACGAGGTTAACAAGGCCAGTGTGATGCTGGCCTTGTTAGCTCTCCCGCCATTACTTTGCCAGCCGCAGGCGCACCCATTTGCCCCGTTTACAAGGCCGAAGTGCGAAGCAGGTTTTCCAACCAATCCGCAAACACCTGAAAGCGACGCGACAAATGCTGACGGTGCAGATACAGCAAGGACATGGGTAAAGGGGCCGCACAGTAGTCCGGTAAAACCTCCAACAGCTCGCCTGCCTGCAAATGCTCCTGCACATCGTAAGCAGGGATCTGGATCAGGCCCAGGCCAGCCAGGCAACAGGCAATATAGGCTTCGGCATTATTCACCGTGACGCGTCCGGGCAAATCCAGAAACTGGGGCTTATCGCCCTCCATCCATTCCCACGAGGCCACCCGTTCGCTGGTGGGCGAGGCATAGCGCACCACTTGATGAGTGGCTAAATCCTCGGGAAGCTGAGGCATGCCATAGCGGGCCAAATACGCGGGACTGGCCACATTAATCAGCGGCAGACTACCCATTTTCCGAGCGATTAAGCCAGAGTCGCCAAGTGGGCCCACGCGTAAGACGCAATCCACCTGTTCCTCGATCAAATTAACCGCACGGTCCGTCACGCCCAGATGCACATGAATGTGGGGATAGCGCTCCAGAAACTCTGGCAGCGCAGGTGCAACAATCAATCGACCTACTCGACCCGGCACATCCACCTTGATACTGCCTGATGGCCCCACACTGGCCTGACGAAAAAGGTTCTCCGTTTCCTGCACATCGGCAATCACACGCAGGCAACGTTCATAAAAAGCAGCACCATCCTGGGTGACGGTCACTTTGCGAGTCGTGCGATTGAGCAGACGCGCACCGACACGGCCTTCCAACTCCTGAATAGCCGCCGACACAGAAGAGCGCGGCATACCCAGGGTATCCGCAGCGCGGGTGAAATTGGCACACTCCACAACTCGCGTGAAGATGCGAAACAAGTCAATGCGGTCTATCGCACTCTCCCTAAAACAGCGGTGACAAAATGCAGGCAGAGTGGGCTTTGTAGCCCCACCTTGCCACGCCCACCAATTGTTCGCTTTTCCCGACAAATGATGTCAGAAATAGAAGATTTAAACAATTTCAGCGACTTATATCATGGAAAAACGATAGGGCTTGCAGTCCGCAGCCGACGTTAGCAAGGAATCATCATGGCCAAGCACAGCATTAAAGGTAAAACCGTTCTGATTGCAGGCGGAGCAAAAAATCTGGGGGGTCTGATCGCTCGTGATCTGGCAGAACAAGGGGCGCGCGCCATTGCCATTCACTACAACAGCGACAGTTCCCAAGCACAGGCACAAGAAACCATCAAGGCCATCCAAGCCACTGGCGCACAAGCCGTGGCTTTCCAGGCAGATTTGCGATCTGCTGGCGCGATGAAAAAACTGTTTGCCGACACCGTTGCCGCTATTGGCCGCCCCGACATTGCCATCAATACCGTAGGCAAAGTGTTGAAGAAACCCCTGACAGAAGTCAGCGAGGCTGAATACGACGAGATGAGCGACATCAACTCCAAAACCGCTTTTTTCTTTCTGAAAGAGGCGGGCAAGCATGTACAGGACCATGGCAAGATCTGCACGCTGGTAACGTCTTTACTAGGGGCATTCACGCCGTTTTACGCGGCCTATGCCGGAACCAAAGCGCCAGTGGAACACTACACCCGAGCCGCTGCCAAAGAGTACGGCACACGTGGTATTTCAGTGACAGCCGTGGGCCCCGGCCCTATGGATACGCCCTTCTTCTACCCTGCTGAAGGTGAAGATGCCGTGGCATATCACAAAACGGCAGCAGCCTTGTCCCCGTTTTCCACAACCGGGCTGACCGATATCGAAGACGTAGTGCCCTTCATTCGTCATCTGGTCAGCGATGGCTGGTGGGTCACAGGCCAAACCATTTTGATTAACGGCGGCTACACCACCAAATAAGAGAGAATTTGGTCAGCGCCTTGGGCTCGTAAGATCACTTCTACACGCCAAGGCGCATGCCTGCCAGCTTCCAACGCACTCACCGCTTGTAAGGACACTCCAAAGCGGTTTAGCCAAATCAGCTTGTGCCCAGTCCAACTCGCCCCCGCACGACGAGCAAACGATTTCTCATTTAATCGAGAGGCCGCACGAAGGATGAGACGATAGCAACCCCACCGCATCTTCCTGTAAACGCCTCTGCCTGACGCACAGGAAAGCATGGACAAAGCCAAGAAAATGCCCTATAAAATCGAACGAACATAATAACGATTCTCATTTGCAAATCTTCCATGTCTGATCGGCCCTCTCTGCGAAGCAGTTGGCTCGCACACTATGCCGAGCTGATCTCTACTTGGACGCGACGTTACGGCAACCGACACGACGCCGAAGATGCCACACACGATGCCATCGCCAATATGCTGGAACAGCAATCGGCCGTGATTACTAATCCACGGGCTTTTCTGCATCGCAGTGTCCACAATGGCCTGGTCAGTTTGAATCGTCGGGCTCATCGTCAGGCACACGTTGCATGGCAAGATTTAAGCGATGAAGAACACCCGCTTGATCACTCCCACGAACAAGAATTACAAGGCGCGCACCTGCGACGTGCACTGCAAAATGCGCTGAAAGAGTTGCCGCTTAAAAGTCAGCAGGTCTTTGCCTGGCACAGGCTGGAGGGCTACACTTTGCCCGAGATCGCACGCAAGATGAATTTGTCGCAAAGCATGGTCGAAAAACACATGGCCCGCGCTTTGGATCACCTGCACAAGCGCCTAAGCGACTTCCAGCTGCCCGAGTGAACCCGCATGCTTTCTTCCCTATGACACGCAGCACAACCACGCCACTTTCGCTTCCCTTGGACCCTGATCAGCTCAGCCTCTGGCTGGTGCGCGAGCAGGCAACAAGCCTTGGCGACGAAGAGCGTCAGGAATTGCTGCGCTGGCGACAGGCAACTGCCTCCAACGAGACTCACTACCAGCAATTACTGCTGACCTGGCAAGCCACCCAACTGGTCCCTGACGAGCACTGGCGCCGTATTTTGGATCAAGCTCCCCTACAAGCCTCGCGTCGGCGCTGGCTACGCACAACCTTGTTCATCGGCGCCCCTACCCTGGCCGCTGGCACAGCAGTCATTGCCCTGCCTGGGATGCGTGCGCTCTGGCAAGCCACACCGCAATTTACGGCTCGCTACCAAAGCGTCCGTGGCGAGCAACAGCGCATTGTGCTGCCCGATCAATCCATTCTTCATCTGAATACGGACACCTTGGTGGACGTGGCTTTCTATGCCGACCATCGTGAAGTCACCTTGCATCAGGGCGAGGCACTGTTTGATGTCCATAAGCAGCATGAACGCCCATTTCAAGTTCTAGGTGGACTGGCAAGCATTCTGGTCACAGGTACCCTCTTTAATGTGCGTCGCGATCCCGACAGCCTGAGCGTGATCGTGCAAGAGGGGCAGGTGCAAGTCAGCAGCGGACGCTGGTGGTCACCCAGCCATGTATCTCTTGGGCCTGACCAACGCTTACGTCTGGACTCGAGCACCGGCCGCCCCCGCGTGGACTCCACTCCGGCCCCAGCAGCCACGGCCTGGCATACCGGTCAACTGGTTTTCAGCAATGCCCCCTTGAGTGAGGTTGTGCGTGAATTGAACCGGTATCGTGCCCCCCAACAAGCCATTCGAATCATGGATGACAGCCTGACTTCCCGCCGTATTGCAGCTGTTTTTGAACTGCATGACAGCGCAGATTTACTGGAAACCTTGCCAGAGCTACTGCCGCTGCGAGTGAGCACACTGCCTTCGGGCGAAGTGCAATTACACGCACGGTAAGGCTGCGATTGAACAGCCGACACCGAGGTGAGTTGACGAGTCTTTCTGCTGGCATCACTCACTACAAGGTGTGTATCCGCAGCAAAAAAATGTCCGGCGATACGGATCTTATTTTTACCGGCCATTACGGGTTTTGACTTGCTCATGCGTCTCATCCACAGACCCGCCTGGCCAGGCATTGATCCATGACCTCTATCGCTTGCTTTCCAACATGACCTCTTTGCATCTTTCCTCGTCACCAGCACGACGTGTCCGTCTGGGCCGCCCCTTTATGCGAGCAACGGCCCTGGCCTTGGCACTGGGTACGCTGCCCTTCTATGCCGCTGCACAAACGTCGACTACCAGCACCATCAGCCTACCTGCCCAAAGTTTGTCCCAAGCCTTATTGTCCTTAGGCCAGCAGGCACGCGTACAACTGTACTTTGATCCAAATATTGTCCAAGGTTTGCAGGCTCCAGCAGTGCGCCAGGCCAATTCCGTCGAAGCCGCTTTGACGCAACTTCTGGCAGGCACAGGAATTGAGTACAAACGCAAAGACAATCGCTACACCTTAAGCAAGCCGCTTAGCGACGACAGCACGCAATTGGCTCCTATTACCGTCCATGCAGCCAGGGACACCCTCAGCACCGAGCAAACCGGCTCTTACACCGCCACCCATAGCAATAGCGCGACTCGACTGAACCTGAGCCTACGTGAAACACCGCAATCGGTCAGTGTCATCACCCGCCAGCAAATGGACGATCAAGGCATCCAGACCATTTCCGATGCCCTGCAACAAACGCCAGGCGTCACCGTCAACCGCGACAACTCCGAGTCCTACAGCTTTTATTCTCGCGGTTTCAGCCTGGAAAATTTTCAGTTTGATGGCCTGCCCAGCCTGTCTTCAGACGGCGGAGCGGTGCGCGACAACTACAGCATTACCAACTCCGCCATCTATGACCGCATCGAAATCCTGAAAGGCGCAACTGGCCTGGTCAACGGCGCAGGCTACCCCTCTGGCGTGATCAATATGGTTCGCAAACGGCCCACCAGTCAGTTCCAAGGACACGCGCAAGTGTCAGCCGGCAACTGGGACACCTATGGCACCGAACTGGACTTATCCGGCCCTCTGGCTGCTGAAGGCGCATTGCGTGGACGCGTGGTGGGGGCCACCCAGGACAACCGCAGCTTCATGGATTACGCCAAAGGCAAGCAACAGATCTTTTACGGGATTTTGGAAGCCGATCTGGGTGAACGGACTACCGTCGCCGTGGGTCTGGATTACCAGCGTAACCGCAATAACGCGACAACTAACGAACACTTGCCCGCCTTCTACAGCAATGGTGAACAGTTCTCCATAGGTCGGCATTTCAACCCCGCTGATCGCTGGGCCTGGCGCAATCAGGACACCCAGCGTGTTTTTGCCGACCTGAACCATCGCTTTGACTCTGGCTGGACCGTCAAACTGGCTGCGGGTCAGCGCGACTACCGTACCCGTCAGGTCATGTCCGGTATTTCGGCCGATTTCGTCAACGCGCAAACCTATGAAATCAGCCACGGTTTTTACCAGGGCGGTGCAGCACGATTTGACAGCGACTCCAAAGAAAAAACCCTGGATTTCCATGCCACTGGCCCCTTCAAACTATTGGGTCGCGAGCATGAGCTGGTTTTAGGAGCCAACTACTCCAAGACACACGCCTTGTCGCGTCGTTGGGATGGGGACACCGACATGACGGTGCCCAACATTTTTGAATGGAACAATAACGCCACCGAGCCCTCTGAATACGAATGGTGGCTGCAACATGATGTGAACGTGAAGCAGCACATGATCTATGGAGCTGCCGTCCTGAAACCTCATGATCGCGTCAACGTGATTCTAGGTGCCCGCCAGGTACGCTACGACTGGTCCCTGGAAAGCCTGAACGCCTTGAATAGGTTGCAGCGCCACGAAACCCAGGTCAACGGCAAGATCATTCCTTATCTGGGCCTGAGTGTGGATCTGGATGAATGGCACACGGCCTACGCCAGCTACACCGACGTATTCAAGCCGCAAGCCTATAACTTCAAGGCCAGCGGAGAGCAGCTAGAGCCTTTAACCGGTAAAAGCATGGAAGTGGGCATGAAGGGCGAGTACCTGGATGGCAAGCTTAACGCCAGCCTGGCCCTGTTTCAGGTCAAGCAAGACAACGTCGCCGAGCCCGACCCGATCAACCCTCAAACCCCGATGGGTGGAGTGGCCTACATTGCTGTGCCGGGCGTGACTACACGCGGTCTGGAGCTAGAACTGTCCGGGGAGGTCATGCCGAATTGGCAAGTTCACGCAGGCTACACCTACGCCCGCTCCCGTGATGGTGATGGCGTACGGGCCAGTTCCCGGCAGCCAGAACATTTGTTCAAGCTGGCCACCTACTATCGACTGCCTTTGGCCGGCCAGCGCCTGACCGTGGGAGGTAATGTCCAATGGCAAAGCGGCAGCTACTTCACCCAGCTTGTTGATGGCCAAGTACGCCGTTTCGAGCGCAAGCCTTATGCAGTCGTGGGACTTAGCGGTTCTTACGATGTCAACAAAACCACAAAGTTGTCCGTCAACGTCAATAACCTGTTCGACAAACACTACTATGCGGGCATAGGCAACTACAACACGGTTTTCTGGGGTGCCCCTCGCAACGTCACAGCGACCTTGCGGTATCAGTTCTAAGCCACCCCTTCTCGAGCCAGGGTCGAGCGATTGCCTGATCCAGGCAGGCCATTAAAACAAAACCCGCAGAGCTAAATAAGTTCTGCGGGTTTTCATGGCAAACACCCTGCCAGTCTGTATTTAGCTCGCTTTTTGCACCGCTGGGATCATCCAGCTACCATCCAGAATCGATGGGTTCGTCTGTCTAGGCCAGTACGCTCTGAACATCAAAATAAAATTTCCATCCGGCGCGGGAAGCCAATTGGATTCTTTGTCCTGACCGGGCGAGTCCTTTTGAATATAAAGGTCTGTCGAGCCATCCGCGTTGACCTTCAAATTCTGGCGCGGACTGATCGAGTAACGACTCAAGGGGTTATCAACAAAGAAGTAATCCTTGTCATACATCGTCAGCGACCAGAAACCATCTACGGGCGGTAGCTGGCCTTTAGGAAAGCGCATGACATACTTGTTCGCACCCGAATAGGGCTGTCCACCCGCATCCGCTTGAGAAATAGGATAGATGGCATCCTGCGGCCGATTGGCCCCCAGCCCGATGGCCGTGATGAAAGCACGCATCAAGTAATCCGTACCGTAAACGCCAGTATCAGTCGTGAATGACCAGCCGTTCTTCAGCGTCAGGGTCGCATAGTGCTGCATGATTTTTCCAACTGCAGCCTTGGGCACCTGACTGGCAATATCTGCCTTGAACTTTCCAGCCTCAAAATCCTGGCCTGGAACGATGCCAATACGCTCAAATCGGGCTACATGCGCAGCATCTGCACTGGATGGCGGATTACGCTTCATCAACTCGCAAAACAGGGTGAAGTAAGCCGTGGCATCCATCTTGTTGACTTGATCACGCACGGCGGTTTTCATATCCAGCGAGGGATCCACCACGCCCGCCGGCGGGATGTAGGACTTGCCGTAAGCGCTTAACGGCACCAGCTTGAACTCGTCTTGCAGTTTATGGACCGCAGCGTAATCCTCTGGCGTTCCTGTGCAATAAATGCGTCCCAGCATCCAGACAATACTGGTGGCGGATTTATATTCCGTCACGCCTGCTGGCAAGGTTCCTTTCCAGCCTGGACCGGTAATGGCGTAAGTTTGCGGACCTGTTCCCGTCGTGCGTTTTCCTGGCACTTGAAATACTGTCGTCCAGCCGTCAAGCAGAGGCATCAAGGCGTAACGGTCTTGCATATCTGGAATGCTCAGGATCCACGGCTCATCACCCACATCAAAGAAGGCGTTTGTATACAGCGTATCGGCATTAGGCGCGGTGACATCTCGGAACGAAGCATCCGGGTAGCTGCGCGCTTTGATGATCTGGCCCATCGGACCTCGTACGCCACCAAGCTGCGCTACATTGGTCATAATCCGCCGGGTCAGCTCCATCGTCACCAATGGATAGGCAAAAATATAAGCCTCGATCGCAAGGCCCAAATCTCCCGCGTCTCCCCCCTTGTCCACAGCCATCACCTGCTGCGCAAGAGCGGTACGTGCCAGTGCCACACTGGCAAGCAGACTGGGGCCGGCGATTAATAAGGAACGTCGAGTAATCTTCATGTGCTCTTCCCCTAATTGTGATCAAGCAAGCGCGTTATCTACATTCAGAACGCAAGGTAACGCCGATACTGGGCCCTTTGCCGGTCTGGCTGGCTTGGCCACTCAGGGCAGAACACTGTGCTTGCCCCGCTTGTCTCAATTGTAGGAAGCCCCTTCTGCTTAGCGCTTGCCATCTGGTGCCACACAACACGATCACCCTGACTAGCAAACAGCCATGCGTTCCTGTGTTCACACGGCGCCAAGCCTGCGTATCAAACAGCCTGGACACACTCCCTGCTCTGCACTTAAGACCTGTTCCGAAACCGAAGTGTCGACGGGGATTGTGCAAATCGTGCCTGAAACAGGCGGCTGAAATGAGAAAGATCTTTGAAACCGCAGGCTATCGCCACCTCCGTCACCCGCCGCTGTTTGCCCTCGGCCAGCAAGCGATAGCTCTGAAGCAAACGCTGCTCCCACAGCCATTGCATAGGCGTGGTCGCTTCATGCGCAAAGAGTCGATACAGCGTGCGAGTTGCCATCGATGAAGCCTGAGCCATTTGCTCCACATCCAGATCATCCTCATGCAGGTGCGCACGTATGTATGCCTGAACCTGTTCCAGACGCCGCTCCCGACGGCTGGCCTGAGAATAAGTTGTGGCTTCTGACTCGAAGACAGCCGAGAAAATATCCAGCGCCGAGGCACTCAAACGCTGATCTATCCCGTCCGCTGCCGCTCCTTGCATGCTGAGTAATTGCTTGACCAAAGCACCGGCCATCGGCCCCTGACGAGAGTTGGCGGGAACACGGCACGCAGCCAGGCTCCTCAGCGCGGGTAAACGTGTCGCCAGAAGTGGGCGGGGAATCATGAGCATCGCCGCATGGGTCAAGGGCCCCAGCTCCAGCTCAAAGGGACGCGACTGGTCCTGCAACACCAGGTCCCCCGTCGCCAGGCTGACATAACGCCCATCCTGGCTAAGCTGAATACTGCCATCGAGCATTAACCACAGCATGAAGCAGTCGCGCTGATCTTTACGAATATCCGCTAAGCGCCTGCTGACTCGAATCGCCTCCCCCGCAGGCGTGGCCGACCAGATACGGCTAAGTCCCAAACCGCCAAACGTAGTCAGCGTGACTCGCGCCTGAAAATGGTGTCTGGCAACAGGATTGCACTCGGTATGAGAAAACTGCCTGTAAGTAACCTCGTGCCAGTGCTCAAAGCTGTCTCCGGGCTTAACTGCCATGATCGCTGCCATCGGTTCAGTCTCCATAGTCGGCGCTATCTGCACCGTGAAATTAATCATTTTTCAGCAAGATTACGTCTATTTCCCAAACCTGGACAAGCCCCGAGAACACCACGGACTGGCATCTTGACTGGCGGGTCGCCCATGTGGCGCCCACAGTCAAAAAAGAAGAAAAAATGGCATGGACAGACAAGCCAAGTTTGAGCCGTCCCCCTACTCTGGAAAGGTCTATGACACCGGGTACGGCAATACCAAATACACAGCCACCCGGCCCTGAGCCAACCAAAGGAGAATGAAATGGCTATTCAGATTGATCAAATCAATCCCAAGAGCACGGCGGTCATTGTGATCGACATGCAAAACGACTTCATCGCGTCCGGTGCCCCACTGGAAACCCCTATGGGTATGGCGCTGGTGCCCCGTCTGCAAAAACTGCTGGGCCATGCACGCAAGACTGGCATGGAAGTGATCTTCACCACCCACGCCCACCGTCGCAACGGCTGCGATATGGGTTTATTTGGGGAGATTTATCCACCGATCCTGAATCGGGCGGGGCTGGTGGATGACACCGCTGGCATCGACATCTACCCGGACGTCGCACCACAAGGTGATGAGGTCGTCATTAAAAAGCATCGCTACAGCGCTTTCTTTGGCACTGATCTGGACATCATTCTGCGTACCCGCAAGATCGACACGGTCGTTGTCACGGGTGTCACTACCGAGAACTGCTGCCACGCCACGGCTCGCGATGCCATGTTCAATGGCTACAAAGTCGCCTTCATCTCTGATGCCACCGGCACCTACGACTACCCGGATATGGGCTTTGGGGCGATTCCAGCGGAAGAAGTACACCGGGTCACCCTGGGCGTGCTGGCTGTGTCTACCGCGCATGTCATGACGACGGATGAGCTGATTCAGAAGACCCGGTAAGGGCATCGGCATGGCCCAAGCCCGCATACGTTAAGGCTCCAGACCATGAAGCACCCAAACAGACCTTGTGAACTGTTCAATTTCTAGAGATCAGTTCACAAGGCCTGTGTTTAATTTTCGTGCGCCGCAATCAGTTGCGCCAAACGCTGTATGGAGAGCGGTGCACAACCTTCCGCATCATTGCTGATCGTCACATAAGCCGCCTGCCCTGCGCCCGTGATTCCGCGAATCGTGCGGGCCAACACCGTGCGGGTATGCACGTCCTCGCTGACAATGGCATCGAAAGGTGTGTGCTTTTTCTGGGCATCGGCATAGCCATAGGCACCAAACTCTCGGTTCAGATTCCAACGACACACCAAAGGCCCCGGCCACAAGGCTCGCAACAGGGGCAACTGCTCCTCGATCGGTGGCATTTTGCCGTGCAAACCCAGGCAAAACGTAGCGCCACTGGCCTTCAGCGTATCAACCAAGCCTTGAGTGAGTAGCTCCGGATCTCGCACTTCTACAGCAAGAATGACCGGAGAATCCTGCGGCAAGGCCTCACGCGCTGCAACCAGCATCTGCCCCAACTTGTCGAATAACTCCGCCGGGCGATTCAACCAGCCCCAGGACAAAGGGCTTAGCTGAAATACCAATACGCCCAGCTTGGCACGCAAGCCTTCTACCGCAGGCTGCACAAACTGCTCCACGGCCAGACGAATATCCAGGAAGTCCGAATTTGACTTGCGCACCTTGCCTTGTTCATCACGGACTTGCGCATCCGTAATCATGGAGGGGCATTTCACGACAAAACGGAAATCCTCATCAACCTGGGCGGCGTAGGCGGAATACTGCGTGACAGTCAAAGGACGCCAGAAAGTGCGATCAACACAGACGGTGCGCATCAAGGGATGCAGGTGATAGGCCTCCAACCCGTGCTTGGACAGGATGTTCGACTCGTACTCGCCATCCCAGATCAAACCTTCCCAACCGGGGTAAGACCAAGTGGAAACACCGAAACGCAGGGTTTCAGGAAGCTGGGCCGCCAAATCGCTTAGCTCCAGGGCGGAGGTGGCAAGGCTGACTTTGGTGATTTTGCGGCGGGAGGAAGCGGCGGGCTTTGAAGCGGGAGGCTGAGGAATGGCATCGCCGAAAAGATCTTCTTGCATGCTGGGTATAGTGCCATGGGACGAGGCGCAAGCAAACCAGGTATGTCCCAACTCAAGCTTGATTCTTACCATTTCCAATAAAAACTTAGTTTTATTACTATATTCGAGCTCTGGCAGAACGCTATGGCATCGCGCTGGTACAAGCCTTGCGTGTTGAATCCTCAATTGGAACCACCCGCGTGCGTCGTGATAACAATGGACGGGTCGAAAACAAATACCCTGCCAGCTATCAGCCACGATTACTAGCTCGCTGGGCTTCAGAGCTCGCTATGACCGCAATCTGGAGGCGTTTTCAGGTCCGTTTATGGAGCGCTACGCAAGCTCTTATCGCTTTGGCAAACTGACAACCTATGAGGATGGCACCCAAAGCAACTTTATTTTCGATGACTATGCCAACACACGGTTTGCCTGGCGCTATCCCGATTTGGCGGAGCACGTGCTCTACACAGCCCGGGTTGTAGCACATGCCGTTCAGAACGAAATGGCACAAGAAGCTCGCATACTGGTGATCTTTCAACGAGCCCAAGAACGACTGAAAGAAGTGCTTGAGATGCCTGATCAAGACACCAACCGAGTCATTCGCTCTCTGAAAGAAAACGGCTGGCAAGTTTCCGGAAAGTTAAAACAGGCGTACCCGCAGCTGACAAGACAGGAGCTGGCACAACGTGTTGTAGAGGCGGTACGCTCGGCAGTCGAGGAATAAAGTCCGACGCTGCGCTTAAAGAAGCCAGAGTTCGCCAATAAGGATGACCTTGGAGCGACAAGGCAGAACTGGAGCGGGTGATGGGAATCGAACCCACGACGGATGCTTGGGAAGCATCAGTTTTACCATTAAACTACACCCGCCCTGTTGGAGAGGTCTGCGTCAAAAGCAGACGATCCCGCCAATGGGGAAGCGAAAATTATAGCGCGATCTCTCGTTCATGCGTCGCCCCTGCCCTATCTTTTTCGCACGCCCTCCCATGAATTCAGCGGCAAGACTCACTACAATAGAGTTTTCCCGCTTTTAGCTGATACGCGAGCCACTTCTGAT